>JGI24657J20077_1000190_pt1 | contig 21685 bp, 27 predicted proteins | sample MalvirmetaMSP118_FD_20077 | JGI IMG/M metagenome (IMG submission 20077) | reverse complement strand
TTCGGCACCAACTGGTCGGTCTTCTCTGACAAGGCGGGGCCGGTGGTCGGGCCGCTGATGGCCTATGAGGTGCTGTCGGCCTTCTTCCTCGAGGCCGGTTTTCTGGGCATCATGCTGTTTGGTCTGAAACGGGTCGGGCCGGGGCTGCATATGTTCGCAACGGCGATGGTTGCCTTTGGCACGTTGCTTTCGGCCACTTGGATCCTGTCGGTGAACAGCTGGATGCAGACCCCTGCGGGCTATGGCTTTAACGATGTGGGGCAGTTCATTCCGCTGGATTGGTGGAAGATCGTCTTCAACCCGTCCTTCCCCTACCGTTTGCTGCATATGGTGCTGGCGGCTTATCTGACGACGGCGCTGGTTGTGGGCGCTGTGGGTGCGTGGCATTTGCTGAAGGACAATCAGGGGCCTGCGTCGCGGCGCATGTTCTCTATGGCGATGTGGATGCTGCTGCTGGTCACCCCCTTGCAGATCGCGGCAGGGGATTTCCACGGCATCAACACGCTAGAGCATCAGCCCGCCAAGGTCATGGCGATGGAGGGGCATTTCGACAGCCACCCCGACGGCGCGCCGCTGATCCTGTTCGGCATCCCCAATCAGGCAGAAAAACGGGTCGATTACGCCATCGAGGTGCCGAAACTGTCGTCGCTGATCCTCAAGCATGACCTGAACGCGCCGCTGGACGGGCTGGACACGATCCCTGACGAGGACGAGCCGCCGGTTGCCATCGTCTTTTTCTCGTTCCGTGTGATGGTGGGGCTTGGTTTTGCCATGCTGGGTTTTGGCCTTTGGGGCGGGATCGCGCGCTGGCGCGGGACGCTGCACAGCTCGCGCTGGTTGCATCGGGCGGCGATCGTCATGGGGCCGATGGGCTTTGTCGCGGTGCTGGCCGGTTGGATCACGACCGAGGTCGGGCGTCAGCCCTTTACCGTCTACGGGCTGCTGCGCACCAGTGACAGCCTTGCGCCAGTCAGCGCGCCTGCGGTTGGTGCATCGTTGATCTCTTTCATCGTGGTCTATTTCTTCGTCTTCGGGGCGGGGGTGTTCTATATCCTCGGGCTGATGCGCAAACGCCCCCATGTGGGCGCGCAGGAAGAGCTCACCGACGGGCCGGTGCGGGCGGCGGGGACGACTCCGGTGGCGCAGGACAAGACCCAAGACATAGCAGCGTCAGAGTAGGAGACAGCAGATGTTTGGATTAGAGCTTTCGTTTATCTGGGCCGGCATCATCGCGCTTGCGGTGCTGATCTATGTCATCCTCGACGGGTTCGACCTTGGGGTCGGGCTGTTGTTCCCGCTGTCCAAGGACGAGGGCGAACGCGATGTGATGATGAACTCTGTCGCGCCGATCTGGGACGGCAACGAGACATGGCTGGTTCTGGGCGGCGGCGGTTTGTTCGCCGTTTTCCCGCTGGCCTATGCCACGGTGATGCCCGCGCTTTATATGCCGATCATTCTGATGCTGCTGGGGCTGGTCTTTCGCGGCGTCGCTTTCGAATACCGCTGGCGCACGGTGCGGGGCAAACATCTGTGGGATATCTCGTTCTTCGGGGGCTCGCTGGTGGCCTCCATGTGTCAGGGGATCGCGCTTGGCGCGCTGGTGCAGGGGATCGAGATCGAGAACCGCGCCTATGCCGGCGGCTGGTGGGACTGGCTGACGCCATTCTCTGTCCTGACCGGTTTCGCGGTGACCGTCGGCTATGCGATGCTGGGCGCGACCTGGCTGAACATGAAGCTCGATGGCCGTATTCAGGCGCATATGCGGCGGCTGGCCTGGCCTTTCGCCATCGCAACACTGGTGTTCATGGGGCTCGTTAGCCTTTGGACGCCCTTCCTGAATGACGCTTTCTTTGGCCGCTGGTTCGCCTTTCCGACCGCGATCTTCAGCTTTCTGGTGCCTGCTTTGGTGGCCGCGGCCGTCTATGGGCTGTTCCACGGGCTGCAACGCCACTGGGACGTGACGCCGTTCCTCTGCGCGCTGGCGCTGTTCGTGCTGGGCTTTATCGGGATCGGGATCAGCTTTTACCCCTATATCGTCCCTTCCTCGCTGACCATCGTCGAGGCCGCCGCACCTGACAGTAGCCTCAAGTTCGCCTTGGTCGGCACTTTGGTCCTGCTGCCGATGATCCTGTCTTACACGATCTATACCTACTGGGTGTTCCGCGGGAAGATCGACCCCGAAGAGGGTTACCACTGATGCGACGCAACTGGATGACACGCACCGGGTGGTTTGTCCTGATCTGGGTGCTGAGCGTCGCAGCGCTTGGGTTGGTGGCCTATGGGATCCGATTGATGATCATGCCCTGAGGGGGAGCATGGCGGGGCCAGGCATCTGCCGTTGGGTAATTTCACAAGGGCCGGGGCAAGGGGGTTGCAAAGCCGCCAATGCTCTGGCCCTTTTGCGTGAAATAGCAAAAGGATCCCCCGATGCGCGCCATGCAAGTCACCGCCTATGACCAGCCCCTGTCCGAACAAGAGCTGGAAATGCCCGTCCCCGCCGCTGGCGAAGTGTTGATCAAGGTCGATGCCTGCGGGTTGAACTTTGGTGACCTGCTGATGATCAAGGGGACCTATCAGCAAAAGCCGGATCTGCCCTTCACGCTGGGGATGGAGCTTTCGGGCAGCGTCGCCGCCGTGGGGGAGGGCGTGACCGATCTGGCCGTTGGTCAACGGATCGCAGCCTATAGCGGTCTGCTGGGGCTGGCCGAATATGCCGCCATTCCCGCCAATGTCTGCGTGCCGATCCCCGACGATATGCCGGCCGAGGATGCCGCGGCCTTTCTTGTGGCCTATGGCACCAGCCATGTGGCGCTGGACTATAAGGCGCGGCTGCAACCGGGGGAACGTCTGCTGGTGCTGGGTGCATCAGGCGGGGTCGGGCTGACGGCGGTGGAGCTGGGCAAGCTCATGGGGGCCGAGGTCATCGCTTGCGCCCGTGGTGCGGCCAAGCTGGAGATTTGCCGCGCTGCCGGGGCCGACCATCTGATCGATTCAGAAACCGATGACATCCGCGAGGTGGCGAAATCCTTGGGCGGGGCAGATGTGGTCTATGATCCGATCGGCGGCGACCAGTTCAAGGCGGCGCTGCGGGCCTGCAACCCCGAGGCCCGCATCCTGCCGCTTGGGTTTGCCTCGGGCGAGGTGCCGCAGATCCCTGCCAATATCCTGCTGGTCAAGAACATCGACGTGCTGGGTTTTTTCTGGGGCGGGTACAAGAACTTCAAACCGCAGGTGCTGACAGACAGCTTCAAGGTGCTGATCGACTGGTATAGCGCCGGCAAGCTGAAACCCCATGTAAGCCACGTGCTGCCGCTGGATCAAGCGAACGAAGCGCTGGATCTGCTGCGCACGCGCAAGGCGACCGGCAAGGTCATCGTACGGGTCAGCTAGGGTCTGCGTTTTATTGGCGATGTGGCGACTGTTGATATCTTTTGCGGCCCTATCGCAATAGTCGGACCCGCGCGTTTGACCTTGGCGTCGCCAATTGATGTGCGCTAGGTTGTCGCAAAGCCATCAACGGAGAGCCCCCATGAAAATGTCAGAGACCCGCCAGATCGCAGCCAGCCCGGCAGAGGTATATGCCGCGCTGCTGGACCCTGACATGCTGATCAAATGCGTCCCCGGCGCGACCGAGGTGACCGGTTCGCCGGAAGAAGGGTTCGAGGCGACCGTGGTGCAGAAGGTCGGCCCCGTCAAAGCCACGTTCAAGGGGCAGGTCACCATGACCGATATGGTGCCTGACCAGTCGATCAAGATCAGCGGCGAAGGCAAAGGCGGTGCTGCGGGCTTTGCCAAGGGCGAGGCGGACGTGACGCTGGCTGCTGTCGATGGCGGGACCGAGCTTTCCTATGACGTCGAGGCCAAGGTCGGCGGCAAGCTTGCGCAGCTTGGCAGCCGGATCATCGACGGGTTTGCCAAAAAGATGGCGGACCAGTTCTTTAACAACCTGCAAGAAACGCTTGAGGGCCCAGCCGAGGATGCGCCGGCGGAAGCGGCAGAGGCAGCGGATGCACCAGCCGAGAAAAAGGGCTGGTTCGGCCGCAGCAAAAGCTGACGGGTAGGGCCTGTTCACTTTGGAATAATCAGTCTAGTTTCCGGCCAACAACACCGGAGACGCCCATGCCTGACATCGTAAAGATCACCGACCTGCGCAAGGCCTATGCNGATGGGTTCGAGGCGCTGAAAGGCGTGTCGCTGAACATCCGAGAGGGCGAAATCCTTGCCCTGCTTGGCCCNAATGGCGCAGGGAAAACAACACTTATTTCAACCATTTGNGGGATCACGACCGGCACAGGCGGTAGCGTCACTGTGGGCGGTTTCGACACGGTANACGACTACCGTGGTGCGCGGTCGATGATCGGGCTGGTACCGCAAGAGATCAACCTTGAACCCTTTGAAAAAGTCATCAGCACTGTGCGTTTCTCGCGCGGGTTGTTTGGGAAGCCCAAGGATGATGCAGCAGTTGAAAAGATCCTGCGGCAGCTATCGCTTTGGGACAAGAAAGACAGCCAGATCCGCGCCTTGTCGGGCGGGATGAAACGTCGTGTCTTGATTGCCAAGGCATTGGCGCATGAGCCCCGCGTCCTGTTCTTGGACGAACCCACCGCCGGCGTCGATGTAGAACTGCGCCGCGATATGTGGAACATCGTCGCGGACCTGAAAGCCAGTGGCGTGACCATCATCCTCACCACCCACTATATCGAGGAAGCCGAGGCGATTGCCGACCGGATCGGTGTGATCGCCCACGGCGAGCTGCTGCTGGTCGAGGATAAAGACACGTTGATGTCACGCATGGGGAAAAAGCAGTTGGTGGTGCAGCTGACCCAACCGATTGACGCGATTCCTGACAGTCTTGTCTCTGATGCGCTGACCCTGTCCGACGACGGGCACGCGTTGATCTATTCCTATGACACGCGGGCAGAGCGGACGGGCATCACCAAGCTCTTGTCCGATGTCGCGGCCGCGGGGCTTGTGCTGTCTGATCTTGAGACGTCGCAAAGCAGTCTTGAGGATATTTTTGTCGATCTGGTCAAGGAGGACGCGGCATGAACTGGATCGCTGTCAAATCCATCTACACGTTTGAAATGGCGCGCTTCTTTCGCACGATCACGCAGAGTCTGATCTCTCCGGTGTTGTCGACATCGCTGTATTTCGTAGTGTTCGGCGCGGCGATCGGCAGCCGCATCCAAGAGGTAGAAGGCATCAGCTATGGCGCGTTCATCGTACCGGGGCTGATCATGCTGAGCGTGATCACGCAATCGATCTCGAACGCGTCCTTTGGCATCTATTTCCCCAAGTTCATCGGCACCGTGTTCGAACTTTTATCCGCGCCAGTTAACTTTATCGAAATTGTCTGTGGCTATGTCGGGGCTGCGGCGACCAAGGCACTGTTTATCGGGGTGATCATCCTGCTCACGGCGTTCTTCTTTGTGGACATCACCATTCAGCATCCGATCTGGATGGTGGCCTTTCTGGTGCTGACCTGCATCAGCTTTTCGCTGATGGGCTTCATCATCGGGATTGGGCGGGCAACTTTGAACAGTTGCAGCTTGTGCCGCTGTTGATTGTGACGCCCTTGGTCTTCCTTGGGGGATCGTTCTATTCGATCTCTATGCTGCCGCCGGTGTGGCAGGTGATCTCTCACTTTAACCCGGTGGTGTATCTGATCTCGGGCTTCCGCTGGGCCTTCTTCGGATCGGCGGATGTGCCGATTGTAACCAGCCTTTTGGCCATCGCGGGCTTTACGGCGCTGTGTCTTGCGGTGATCGGTTGGATTTTCCGTACCGGCTGGCGGATTAGGCAGTAAGTATCGGGTGCCCTCCTTGTTTGCAGGTATGGTGCACTCTACATGGGAAGGTATGAGAAAATACCTTCCCTTCTTGGCCTCCCGTCCGACGGTTTCCGTGGTGCGACTGTCCGGCGTGATCGGGGGCCGCACCCGTGGTGGCCTGAACGACAGCGGCATTGGCCCCGCCATCGACAAGGCATTCAACCGCGGCAAACCCGCGGCTGTGGTTTTGGAAATCAGCAGTCCCGGCGGTAGCCCGGTGCAATCGTCGTTGATCGGCGCGCGCATCCGGCGTCTGGCTGAGGAAAAGAACATCCCCGTCATCGCCTTTGTCGAAGATGTCGCGGCCTCTGGCGGCTATTGGCTGGCCGCGGCTGCGGATGAAATCTATGCCGATCCCAGTTCCGTTCTGGGGTCCATCGGTGTGATTTCGGCGTCTTTTGGTGCGGATGAATTTATCCAACGCCACGGGGTAGAGCGGCGGGTTTATACCGCAGGCCAGTCCAAATCCATGCTCGACCCGTTCCGCCCTGAAAAGCCCGAAGATGTCGCGCGGTTGAAGCAACTGCTGGAGGATATCCACGGGAACTTCATCGATCACGTCACATCACGCCGCGGGAGCAAGCTTGCGCCTGATACTGACCTGTTCACCGGAGAGGTCTGGCTGGCGAAACGCGCCACCGAGCTGGGGCTGATCGACGGCATCGGCCACCTGCGCCCGATGATCGAACAACGCTTTGGCGACAAGGTGAAGTTCAACCGCTACGGCACCAAAAAGGGGCTGCTGTCCCGTTTTGGTGCGCAGATCATCGGCGACGCGGTCGACAGTATTGAAGAGCGCGCGGCCTATGCGCGGTTCGGGCTCTGACGCATGGTCTTTAAGATTGTCTTATTGTTTCTGGTCGCCATGGGCACGCTCGCATGGTTTGGAAAGATGCACTGGTTGGGCGGTAAGCGCCTGAGCCAGAAGAAATGTAATAATTGTGGACGCTATCGCATTGGGAAAACTCCCTGCGGATGCGGGGGTAAACGCGGATGATTATGCCTTGGGTTCTAAGTGTTTTGGGGCTGGTGATTTTGTTGCTGGCCGGGGATGCGTTGGTTAAGGGGGCGGTCAACCTGTCCCTGCGCCTCGGCGTGCCCGCTTTGATCGTCAGCCTGACGATTGTGGCGTTCGGGACGTCTGCGCCCGAATTGCTGGTGTCGATCAAGGCGGTGTTGGATGATTCACCTGGGATCGCATTGGGCAATGTCGTGGGGTCGAACACCGCGAACATCCTGCTGGTGCTCGGGGTGCCCGCCTTGCTGGCGACGATGCACACGTCAGAGTGTAGCACGCGCAAGACGTTCAACATGATGATTGCCGCTTCGGTGTTGTTCATCGGGCTGGCGTATCGTGGCGTTTTCGATTTCTGGGCGGGTTTCGTGTTGCTGGGGGCCTTGGCCTATGTGCTGTACGACATGTACCGCGACGGCAAAGAGCATCGCCGCGAATGTAAAAACGCTGCCGCCGCGGACCTGGAAGAGCCCGAAGGGGCCGATCCCGATATGCCGGGCTGGCGCATTGCGGTATTCCTTGTGCTTGGGTTGGTGGGTTTGCCCCTCGGGGCGGGGCTGCTGGTGGATAATGCGTCCATGATCGCGCGCGCCTACGGTGTTAGCGACACGGTGATCGGGCTGACGCTGGTGGCGATCGGGACCTCGATGCCCGAGCTCGCCACGACTGTTATGGCTGCGCTGCGTCGTCAGGCTGATGTCGCCTTGGGTAACGTGATCGGGTCCAACCTGTTCAACCTACTGGGCATTATCGGTATCGCGAGCCTTGTAGGGCCGATCCATGTTGATCCGGAATTCCTGCGGTTCGATCTGTGGGTCATGCTGGGGGCGTCGCTGCTGTTGATCCCCTTTGTGTATCTGGGGCGTGACATCAACCGCATCTGGGGCATCGTTCTATGTGCCGTCTATGCGGGCTATATGGCGGCTGTTCTGATCTAAAAGAGGTGCGGTATGAAACACGCGTTGGTAACCGGAGCCGGAGCCCGCTTGGGGCGTGCGATGGCGCTATATCTCGGGGATCGCGGGTATGACGTTGCGGTGCATTACAACAGCTCGTCCGACGGTGCCGACGAGGTTGTGTCCGAGTTGAAGGCAAAGGGGCGGCAGGCTGTCGCCCTGCAAGCCGATCTGCTGGACGAGACCGCAACGCATGATCTGCTGCCACGCGCGGCAGGGGCGCTTGGCGGGCCGATCACCTGCCTTGTGAACAATGCGTCGATTTTTGAATACGACAACATTTCTACCGCGACAGAGGAAAGCTGGAACCGCCATATCGGCAGCAACCTGCGGGCACCTTTCATTCTGACGCAGGCCATGGCCGCGCAAGGATTGGCTCCGGAGACTGACGCGCAGGACGAGCCCGTCGCCGTGGGGCTGATCATCAATATGCTGGACCAGCGTGTGCGCAAGCTCACGCCGGAGTTCATGACATATACCATCGGAAAAATGGGGTTGTGGGCGCTGACCCAGACATCTTCCCAAGCACTGGCGCCGGCGATAAGGGTCAATGCAATCGGTCCTGGGCCGACCCTGAAGGGGGCCAAGCAGACCGACGAACACTTTGCGCGACAGCGGTCCAAGGTGATTCTCGAACGGGGGGCGAATCCCCGCGATATTACTGCTGCATTGGGCTATTTCCTTGATGCGCCGTCGGTTACGGGGCAGTTGATCTGCACTGACGGGGGGCAGCACCTAGGCTGGAAAACCCCCGACGCGCAAGGCCTAGAATAGGCTTTCCACGCAAGTTGTGCACCGCGGTCACATCGGTAACAAAACCGTTACAAAAAGGGGCGTGTTTTCAGTGGGTTGGAAAGTGTTAATAAAAATAACGTCTAAAATCAATGGCTTGCACATATGCCTAAAAATTAGGCAAACACCGGAAGCCCCATTAATACATGGGAAAATCCGCGCTGTTTGAAAGTTATCTGCAAGGTTATCCACAAGAGTCGTGGGTATGTTTAATCTTGTCCTACCGCTAACACTGTTGCAGCCAAAAGGTCCGAACGCTCGAATCAATGTCAGACGCTAACGAAAAACCGAAAACCGGCCATGAGGTGATTCAATCGTACCTGAAAACGATTGATGGCTCTCCTGGTGTGTACCGGATGCTCGATTCGGAAAGCCGTGTCCTTTACGTGGGCAAGGCGCGGAATCTGCGGGCGCGGGTGAGCAACTACGCGCGGCCGTCGGGTCATTCGGGCCGGATCGCGCGGATGATATCAAACACCGCGTCGATGATGTTTCTGACCACGAAGACAGAGACCGAGGCGTTGCTGCTTGAACAGAACCTGATCAAACAGCTCAAGCCGAAATTCAACGTGCTGCTGCGCGATGACAAGAGCTTTCCCAATATTCTGGTCACGGCCACGCATGATTATCCGCAGATCAAAAAGCACCGTGGGGCCAAAAAGGAAAAGGGCAATTACTACGGGCCCTTCGCCAGCGCCGGTGCGGTGAACCGTACGCTGAACCAGCTGCAACGGGTGTTCCTGCTGCGCGATTGCTCTGACGCGATGTTCGAAAGCCGCTCGCGCCCCTGTTTGCAGCATCAGATCAAGCGCTGCTCTGCCCCCTGTGTGGGTAAGATCTCGCCCGAGGAATATCGCAAGACGGTGCAGGACGCGGAGAAATTCCTCAACGGTAAGTCCACCGATATTCAGGGCAGGCTGGCGACCGAGATGGCCGAGGCGTCAGAGGCGATGGAGTTTGAACGCGCCGCCGCCCTGCGCGACCGGATCAAGGCGCTGACGCAGGTGCAAACGGCACAGGGGATCAACCCGCAAGGCGTTGCGGAAGCGGATATTATCGCGCTGCACCTGGATCAGGGGCAGGCTTGCGTGCAGGTCTTCTTTATCCGCGCCAACCAGAACTGGGGGAACCGCGACTACTACCCCCGTGTGGGCCCCGATGTGGATGCCGCCGAGGTGCTGGAGGCCTTTATCGGTCAGTTCTATGACACCCGCGAACCACCGCGTCAGCTGATCCTGTCGAACGACATCGAAAGCCCCGATCTGATGGTCGAGGCGCTGTCGGGGAAGCTGGGGCGTAAAGTTGATATCGTGGTCCCCAAACGTGGCGAAAAAGCAGAGCTGGTCGATGGGGCGCTGCGCAACGCCGCGAATCTTTGGCGCGTAAACTGGCAGAGACAGCGACCCAGACGAACCTTCTTAAAGGTATCGCTGACGCCTTTGATCTGCCTGCGCCGCCGCAACGGATCGAGGTCTACGATAACTCCCACATCCAGGGGACGAACGCGGTTGGCGGTATGATTGTCGCCGGCCCCGACGGGATGATGAAAAACCAGTACCGCAAGTTCAACATTCGCGGCGATGACCTGACGCCGGGGGATGACTTTGGCATGATGAAAGAGGTGCTGACCCGTCGTTTCAAACGATTGCTCAAGGAAGACCCGGACCGCAAGCTTGGCATGTGGCCCGACCTGCTGTTGATCGACGGTGGTGCAGGGCAGGTGAGTGCTGTGGCATCCATCATGCGCGAATACGGGGTCGAGGATATTCCGATGGTCGGCGTGGCCAAAGGTGTGGATCGTGATGCGGGCAAAGAGGAATTTTACCGCGTCGGCAAGCGCCCGATGGCCTTGCGGCATAATGATCCGGTTTTGTATTTCATCCAGCGTTTGCGCGACGAAGCCCACCGTTTCGCCATCGGCACCCACCGCGCCAAACGTGCCAAGGCCGTGGGGGCGACGCCCCTTGATGACGTGCCCGGCGTCGGTGCCGCCCGCAAACGCGCGCTGCTGGCCCATTTCGGGTCAGCCAAGGCCGTTGGTCGCGCGAACTTGAGCGACTTGAAGGCGGTCGACGGGGTGTCGGTTGCTTTGGCCGAACGGATTTATGCGTTTTTCCATGAACGCGGATAGCCCAAAATTTCAGCCTTCGGGCACGTGGTGGGGGCAGGACGCTCCGCGGGGAGTTTATTTTGCAAAATGAAGGCGATGTCTTGGCACTTTCCCCTGTCGTCTTGCCACTGTAGGGTGACGCTATGAAGTGGAATATCCCCAATATCCTGACGCTCTTGCGTCTTGTCGCGGCCCCGGGTGTGGCTGTGATGTTCTTGTATTTTACGCGTCCCTATGCGGACGCTTTGGCGATGTTCCTGTTCATCGCCGCCGCGGTCACCGATTGGTTTGACGGCTATCTTGCGCGCGCATGGGGGCAGGAAACCAAGCTGGGGACCATGCTGGACCCGATTGCCGACAAGGCGATGGTGGTGATTGCGCTGATGGTGATCGTCGCGTTTTCAAGCTGGTCGCCATGGCTGGTGCTTCCTGCCACCGTGATCCTGTTTCGCGAAGTCTTTGTTTCGGGCCTGCGGGAGTTTCTGGGGGATGTGTCCGGCACCTTGAAGGTCACGGCGCTGGCCAAGTGGAAGACAACCGCGCAGATGGTCGCAATTGCCGTGTTGTTCGGGCAGGGGCTGTTTGAACANTACTTTGGCATGTCGATTTTCGGCATGGATAANGCCTTGGTCGGTGCCATACTCTCNGGNGAGGAAGAGGACGTTCTAGGGCTNACNTGGAAGTTCCACGGGATGATCTGGGCCGGCCGGATCGGGTTGGNGCTGCTTTGGATNGCNGCGGCGCTGACNGCGATCACCGGCTATGATTATCTGCGCAAATCCATGCCCCATCTGGTGGAGCCACGCTGATGAATATCTTGTATTTTGCATGGGTTCGCGAACGTATCGGGCTTCCTCGTGAGAAGGTCGAGACGTCGGCGCGCACTGTTCTGGATCTTGTAGAGGAATTGCGCGCTCGTGAAGAGCGCTATGCGGTCGCCTTTTCCGATCTGTCCGGCCTGCGTGTCGCCGTGGATCAGGAACTTGCCGATTTCGATGCCTCGTTAGAAGGGGTGCGCGAAGTGGCGTTTTTCCCGCCGATGACAGGGGGTTGAGATGAAGATCTCGGTTCAGGAAGCGGGTTTTGATCTGGGGCAGGAAAGCCAGGATTTTGCTGCCGGTCATCGGGATATGGGAGCCATTGTGACCTTCACCGGCATCGTGCGCGATCTGCCCGATGATCCGTTGCAGGCGATGGAGATTGAACACTACCCCGGCATGACCGAATCTGCCCTGACCGAGATGGCTGAAACCGCGATGGCGCGGTTTTCGCTGGGGGATGCGCTGGTCATTCACCGCTTTGGCCGACTGCTGCCGGGCGAGATGATCATGATGGTCGCCACCGCTGCGCGCCACCGCAAGGATGCGTTTGAAGCGGCTGAATTCCTGATGGATTACCTGAAGTCGCGCGCGCCCTTCTGGAAGCGCGAGATCACTGCCAAAGGGGCGGATTGGGTTGCATCAAAGGCAGAAGACGAAGACGCGCTGGCCCGGTGGTAAGCGGCACGTCGGCCCTTTAGCTGGCCTGTTGACGATCGATATAGGCGCGCATTTCTTCGGCTTCGTGACGTGCATCGCGCAACCCGTCCATCGCCGCGCGCAGCTCTGCCTCGGTCTGGTTGAGCTGGTTCGTCAGCTCTGCCTCGCGCTGTTGCAGATAGGTGATCGCCTGATCGCGGGTTTCTTCCGCTTCGTGCAATTCCTGGCTCATCCGGTCAAGCTGGGCGACATCGTCGGCCGCCACGCGGGTAAAGCGGTGCAGCAGCCAGTTGGCAAACCATCCAAGGCAGAAGGCGACGAATAGGATAATCGCTGTCGCGATGACAAATTCGGTTCTGCTCATGTTAGTTGCCTTCTTGGGTCTGGTCGGATGGTGTGTCTGTATCGCCTGTATCCGCGCCATTTTCCAGCGCTGTTTCGTCAGAATCTTCTGACGTGCCTTCATTGATCAGCTTAAATTCGATCCGGCGGTTCGCCTCGCGGCCTTCTTCGGTGTCGTTGGAGGCAACGGGCGATTCTTCGCCATAGCCCTTGGCCACGAAGGAGCCGGTGATTACGCGGCGGGCGCGCAGTTCGTTCAGCACCGACTGTGCCCGCGACTGGCTGAGCGCGAGGTTCATTTCCTCGCGGCCCTGGCTGTCGGTATAGCCCTGTACCTCAAGTGCTATGTCGCGGCAGTCTTGCAGGATTTCGGCAATTTGATCCATCGTACCAAGCGCCGAGGCGTCAATGGTGGCGCTGCCGGGTTCGAAGTTGATCTTGCCCTTGGCCACAACTTTGCCGATCTCGGCTTCGCATTCCTGCGGGGTGGGCAGGCCCAGAACGGGGTCGAGCTTTTCTTGATAGGCGACTTTGACCTCATAGTCTTTGCCTTCGCCCAGTTTGCCCGCCAACAAGGTTGCGATCTGCGTGCTGGCATCGGGGTTACCGGTGTTGCCCGCGACGCTGACGCTATCGGGTGTCACGATGACCGTGCCGTTGGCGAGCTTGGACAGCGCGTCGAGTGCGGACAGCACGCGCGTCGGCCAATCGGCGGGCAGATCATCGACAATCCGCGCGGCGGTATAGACCTTGTCCGAGCCAAAGCTCGCCTTGGCGTAGCTGTCGGCCAATTCGCGCAGCGCGTCGTCTGTCAGACGGCCGCGCAGCTGCACCTGACCTTCGGGCGAGAGCGTGGCGACAAATTCGGGCGGGCCGGCGTCGGGGTCGACAGTTTGGGGCAGGCGGGCATTCAGCGCAAAGACGTCAGGCAGGGCGTTTTCCAGCTCTCCGACGACGCGGTCAAAGACGGCGCGTTCGGTGCCTTCGGCGGCGATCAGGCTGATATCGGCATCGGCAAAGCTGACGGAGCCGCCACCGATCTTGGACAGCGCGCCGATGGCTTTTTCCACTGCTTCCGACCACCGCGGGCTTGGAACCCCAAGACCCACCGTGCAGCGTGCCGACCCCGGTGCGCCAGCCGCAACGGCCGCCTTGAGGATCCGGGCGCTGGCCTGTTCGGTATCCGCGCTGCAGGCGTCAAAGCCGGTGCTGTCTTCCTCGATCTGGAAGCGCAGGGTGAAGGGCGTGATCACCGGGCGCGGCGCGGCGATCTCCAGTGTCACCACCAGCCCGGGAGGGGCCGCACGTTTCAGCTGGTTTTCCAGCCGTGCCTTGGCTTCTGCGCTGTCGGAAATGGCCGTGATCGCCACACGCCCCGCTTCGGCAGAGACTTTGGCACGGGGCAGTTTCTCCATCGCGGAAATGGCGAAACCAAAGGCGTCTTCCCATCCGTCGGGGGCAGGGTAATTCGCTGATTCCAGTAGGTCGGCGACATGATCTTGACCGGCGATGGATTGGAAACGGTCGATCGCCGCATCGCGGTCGGTGGTCGTGGGAATCAGCCCGATAATCGAAACGCCGGAATCATTGCGCAAGATCTCGACCGAGAATTTCGGCGCGGCGATTGCGGCCTGCGCGGTCACATCCATCTGGTCAATCACGCGGGCAGCATCGACGATGGTGCCTGCGGTGCTTAGCGCATTGAACCGCGCGACTTCGTCCGGCGCGGTGCCCGACAGGGTGACCTGCAACCCGTCTGCCTGCACTTCGGCCCATGTCATCTCTTTTGCATCAAGCGCATCACGCACGCCGATCTCGGAGTTTTCCTCGATCAGGGTTACCGAAAAATTCGCGGCCACCAATGACACGGTCGCAGCGGCGGTAAAGGTCATCGCGATGATCAGGAGTGCAGATAGGCGCATAAGCTCGTTTCTGAAACCGTTAACGTTGGAGCCTTTGATACGCCCGAGGGGACAGGGGTGCAATCACGCCAGCAGGGCTGCGGCAAAAAACACCAGCGGGATCATGCCGGTATCGCGGTTCACACGAAACAGGCGCAGAAGCTTGTCGTTGTCGTTGATGTCAATGCCACGCAACTGCCACGCCATATGCCACCCCATTGCCCAAGGACCGCCAAGGGCGATGACCATCGCCAGAAAGGATGCGGAATCGCGCAGGGCAAAGATCACCGCCAGCCCCATCAGGCCCACGGTGGCGATCAGGAAGCGCCGCAGCCAATGGCCGGTATTGTCTCCGAACAGGCGGGCTGTGGATTTGACCCCGATCAGGGCATCATCTTCCTTGTCCTGATGGGCATAGATCGTGTCATAGAACAGCGTCCACGCGATTCCCGCAGCATAGAGCACCACCGCAGGCGCGCCGAGGCTGCCGGTATGGGCGGTCCAGGCCAGCAGCGCGCCCCAGTTAAATGCGATGCCAAGGAAAACCTGCGGCCACCACGTGAAACGTTTGGCAAAAGGGTAAACGGCGACGGGCAGCAGGGCCAGTACACCAAGGGCGATGGCTGCCCCGTTGAAGGTCAGCAAAATGCCAAGCGCGATCAGCATCTGTGCGATCATCCATGCCAGCGCGCCTTTGACGCTGACCTGACCCGAGGGGATGGGTCGTGATCGCGTGCGGGCAACCTTGCCATCGATATGCCGGTCGGTGATGTCGTTCCACGTGCACCCCGCGCCGCGCATCAGCCAGGCACCGGCACCGCAGCCGATGAAGATCCACAGGTCAAACCAGCGCGGTTGCTGGTCAAACAGCATCGCCAGCGTCAGCCCCCACCAGCAGGGCAGCAGCAAAAGCCAAGTGCCAATAGGGCGGTCGGCGCGGCTGAGCCGCAGGTAGGGGCGGGTGAAACGCGGCGCAAAACGGTCCACCCAATTGTCCGCAGGGGCATCGACCACGCGTGGCGCATCATTCCCATCTGGTGTCGGCGAGGTGTCGTACATATATCTGTGCCCATGAACGCGAAAATCAGACTTTATGTAGATCATCCGTTGGGGCAGGGGCAATCCGTTCCTTTGGATAAGGCGCAGGCGCATTATCTCTTTGGCGTGATGCGCCAATCGGTGGGCGCGTCGGTTCTTTTGTTTAATGGCATTGATGGCGAATGGCGCGCCGAGGTCGCCGAGGCGGGTAAACGCGGCGGTGTGCTGGCCTGTGCCGAGCAGACGAAACCGCTGCAGATGCCGCCCGACCTGTGGCTGATCTTTGCGCCGATCAAAAAGGCGCGCACGGATTTCATTGTCGAGAAAGCTGCCGAAATGGGGGCGCGGCGCATTGTGCCGGTGCAAAGTGAATTTACCAACGCCGGCCGCGTGCAGCGCGATCGTCTGCAAGCCCACGCGGTCGAGGCAGCGGAGCAATGCGGCGGNACTTTCGTNCCAGAGGTGGCNGATATGGTCCGGNTGGACCGTCTGATCGATCGTTGGGAGCCCGAGCGGTCCTTGATGTTCTGCGACGAGGCGCTGGCGGGCGAGGAAGAGGGGCTCGCNTCNGCGCGGCCTGGTCCTTGGGCTATCCTGATTGGACCAGAGGGCGGNTTTTCCGACAGTGAACGCGTGCGTTTGCGCGGGTTGGACTGGTCGCGCCCCGTCGCCTTGGGGCCGCGCATCTTGCGGGCGGATACGGCAGCNGTGGCGGCCATGACCCTGTGGCAAAANACATTGGGAGATTGGGCGTGAGTGCGGTTTCCGGCACGCGCGTCGNAGTGGGGGTTTCACACCCCCACGCCCCCGTGGAGTTTATCTGGCAAAATGAAGCCTGCANTAGGAGAGCACGATGAGTTTTCTGCGACCTGAGGCGAAGGCTGAACTGTGGCGTTGGCGCGAGGTTCTGGGCGGAATCGCGGCCGCTTTGATCGGGCTTTGGCTGGTGGCGGGGCCGGGGTTGCTGTTGGCGATACCGGGCTATGCGCTGATCCTTGCGGGGGTGATCTTTGTCTGGATCGGCGGCCAGCGTGTGCGGTTTCGCAAGACCGGCCTCGGGGCCGGAGCGGTGCAGGTGGATGAGGGGCAGATCGCCTATTTCGGTCCCCTGACCGGCGGCGTCATCGCCCTACGCGAGATGGAGCGTCTGAGCCTTGAGCGCGGGGCCTATCCGGCGCATTGGAAACTGGAACAGCCTGGACAAAATCCCGTGATGATCCCCGTGGATGCCGCGGGGGCGGACGCGCTTTTTGACGCTTTTGCCGCACTTCCGGGGCTGCGTACCGAAAGAATGTTGGCCGAATTGGCCGATGACAAGACCCTGTCCGTCGTGATTTGGGAGCGGCGTTCGATGCGGCCGGCCTCGACCCTGTTGCATTGACACCCCGTCCAAATCGCACCATCCCTTAGACCACAGAAATTGAACTCGGAGCCACCCCACATGTCTATCCCTCAATCCGGCGGCGGCCCGATCGAAAGTTACGACCAGCTGGTCAACTATCTCGCGGACGGGTGCAAGCCCAAGGAAGATTGGCGCATCGGCACCGAGCACGAGAAATTCGGCTACAACAAAGAGACGCTGCTGCCCTTGCCCTATGAGGGCGATTGTTCGATCCGCGCCATGTTGGAAGGGCTGCGCGACGGCCATGGCTGGGATCCTGTGGAAGAGGGCGGCAAGCTGATCGGGTTGGTCAAGGACGGGGCCAATATCTCGCTCGAGCCGGGCGGTCAGTTGGAGCTGTCGGGCGCGCCCGTCGAAACCATCCACGAGACCTGCGACGAGGTGAACACCCATCTGCGCGAAGTGCGCGATGTGGCGGACCGGATCGGGGCGGGGTTCATTGGCTTGGGCGCGGCACCGGAATGGTCCCACGACCAGATGGATCTGATGCCCAAGGGCCGGTACAAGCTGATGAACGAATATATGACCAAGGTCGGCACGATGGGCCGTGTCATGATGCGTCGGACCTGCACGGTGCAGGTGAACCTTGATTTCGGGTCCGAGGCGGACATGGTGCAAAAGCTGCGCGTGGCGCTGGCCTTGCAACCTGTCGCGACGGCGCTGTTTGCGAATTCGCCGTTTTTCGAAGGCAAGCCCAACGGCCATAAATCATGGCGCAGCCGCGTGTGGCGTGATCTGGATGCGGCGCGTACGGGCATGTTGCCCTGGGTGTTTGAAGACGGCATGGGTTTTGAACGTTGGGTGGAATATGCGCTCGATGTGCCGATGTATTTTGTCTACCGCGATGGAAAATATATCGATGCCCTGGGGCAGTCTTTCCGCGACTTCCTGAAAGGCAAGCTGCCTGCGCTGCCCGGCGAAATGCCGACGCTGAGCGATTGGGCGGACCACCTGACCACCGCCTTCCCCGAGGCGCGGATCAAGAAATTCATCGAAATGCGCGGTGCCGATGGCGGGCCGTGGCGTCGTCTATGTGCCTTGCCCGCGTTTTGGGTCGGGCTGACTTATGACCAACAGGCGCTGGATGGCGCTTGGGATCTGGTTAAAGGCTGGGATGCCGAAACGCGCGAGGCGCTGCGGGTCGCGGCCTCTGTCGACGGGTTGCAGGCTAAGGTGGGCGGCGTGCGCATGCATGACATCGCGCGCGAGGCCGTGGCCCTGTCCGAACAAGGGCTGAAAGCACGGGCGCGCAGCGGTGCGGGCGGTATGGTCCCGGACGAGACGCATTTCCTGAACGCGCTGAAGGAAAGCATCGAAACCGGCAAGGTCCCTGCGGACGAGCTGCTGGAGGATTATGACGGTAAGTGGAAGGGCGACCTCAGCCGGATCTACGCCGATTATTCTTACTGATCCTCGATGATCAGCCCGCGGACAAAGGCGATGACCTTGGCCGCGGGCATTTCGCAGGGATAAAGACGTGCGCCGCTGGCAAGCGCATAGAGGTTCAGGCTGATATAGTCCGGACCGCCTAATTCCTCGGCAACCAGTTTCCAGCTTTTACCTGAATTAAAGGTGCTTTTTGACCAAACATAGCGGCGGGTTTGATATCTGCCGGTGTGAGTGCCGTCGGGCAGCGCGTGGAACGCGTCCAAAAAGCGCGCGTCTACGGTAGCCGTCACAGGGTCAGTCTTTCTTGGCGCCGATCTTGGGTTCGGTGCCCGCGCGGATGCGTTTGATGTTCTCGCGGTGGCGCCAGAACACCAGCAGGGTCAGCAGGATGCCCAGAAACAACGCGCTGCCGTAGCCCAGGAAGATCATGAAAAAGGTCGATGCCGCGGCGGATGCCAGCCCCCCGATGGACGAGGTGCGGGTGACGGCCATGGCGATCAGCCACGCCAGACAGCAGGCGAGGCCGACGGGCCATGCAAGGGCGAGCAACACACCAAGGAATGTCGCGACGCCCTTGCCGCCCTTGAACCCCAGCCAGACCGGATAGCAATGGCCCAGCATCGCGGCCAATGCGGTAATTTGGGCGGCGTCCTCGCCCGCGAAGAGCCGTGCCAGCAGCACCGCAACGGCCCCTTTGCCCCCATCCAGGATCAACGTCAGCGCCGCCGCTTTTTTGGAACCTGTGCGCAGCACATTGGTGGCACCGATATTGCCCGACCCGATGCTGCGCAGATCGCCCAGATTCATCGCGCGGGTCAGCACCATGCCAAAGGGGACCGACCCGATCAGATAGGCCGCAACGGCCCAGAACAGGAGCACGAATAGGGAAGAGTCGATCAGGGGCATATTCAGGAGGCCTTATAGATGCAGGTGCCGGAAACGTAAGTTTCCAAGACCTTACCTTGCATGCGCATCCCGTCAAAGGGGGTGTTGCGCGATTTCGACCGCAAAACCTCGCGGTTCATCACGAAAGGCGCGCCATCATCAAACAGCACCAGATCGGCGGGGGCACCGACGGACATCCGCCCCCCGGGCAGCCCCAGACGTTTCGCAGGGTTGAACGACAGCGCACGCCACAATGTGGCGATATCGATCATCTCGGAATGGACCAGTCGCAAGGCTGCGGGCAGCAGGGTTTCCAATGCGACGGCCCCCGATGCGGCTTCCTCGAACGGGAGCCGTTTGGATTCCTCGTCCTGCGGGGTGTGCATGGAACAGATGATATCGATCAGACCAGAGGCCACGGCCTCTACCACGGCGATGCGATCCTCTTCGTCGCGCAGGGGGGGCTTGAGCTTGAAGAAGGTGCGGTAGTCGGCCACATCCAGCGCGTTCAGCGTCAGGTGGTGGATGCCGACCCCGGCGGTGATATCCAGACCGTTCTTCTTTGCACGCTCCAGCGCGGGTAGGGCGCGGGCGGTGGTGATCTGGTCGGCGTGATAGCGGGCCCCCGTCATTTCGATCAGGGCGATGTCGCGGTCCAGCCCCATGCGTTCAGCCATGGGCGAGACGGCAGGCAGCCCGCGCAGCGACGCGAATTTACCAGAGGTCACCGCCGCCCCCTTGCTCAGGATGGGTTCCTGCGGGTGAGCGATGACAAGCGCGCCAAGGCTACGGGCATAGGTCAGCGCGCGGGAGAACACTTTGGTATCCGTCACCACGCGATCACAATCGGTAAAGCCCACGGCACCGGCATCCATGAGAAACCCGATCTCTGTCATCTCGCGGCCTTCGCGGCCCTTGGTCAGCGCAGCCATGGGCACGACGTTGACCGGCGCGGCCTCGTTCGCACGGCGGGTGACGAATTCAAGCACTTCGGGGCTGTCGATGGTGGGGTCGGTGTCGGGGCGGGTGACCATTGTCGTGACCCCACCCGCAGCCGCTGCCAGCCCCGCAGAGCGGAAGCTTTCCTTGTGCCGCTCCCCGGGTTCACAGACCTTGACGCCCAGATCGACGATACCGGGGGCCAGGTATTTCCCACGGCAATCCACGACCTGCGCATCCCCGGGGATCGGTGCGGTATCGTCCAGTACCGCCGCGATCTTTCCATCCTCGACCCGAAGCGTGCCGCGGGTGACGGTGCCTGCTTCGGGGTCGATCAGCTGCGCGTTGATAAAATGCAGGGTCATGGAGGGGCCTTCGTCGTTAGGAAAACAGGGGTGCCGCGGGGGCGGTCAGAAAGGTCAGGACCCGATCCACACCATCATGCCCGCCACGCCAAAGGCGACAAGCAGGGCAATCATGGCGATACGGCCGGACATCTTGGGATCGGGTTTGGGTTCTTTCACAGCAGCCACCATAGAATAAGACCGATCAGCACGATCACCGCTAAAAGCACGATCATACCGCCGGCGCCGCCCTTGGGCGGAGACTTCGGGGTCATATCCGCGGCACCGGTGTAGGGCTGCGCGGAGTCAGCCTCAAGCGGGGTAACGGACATATCGGGCTGCGCCTCGCCATAGGTGCCGATCATCGTCAGTTCGGGGCCAAGGTCCAGCGTCGCTTCCTGCCCGTCAAAGGCCGAGGAGAACAGCAGCAATACATAGCCGTCCAGCGCATCCAATCGCGCGCGGTCGCGGCTGATCTGTTCACGAGGCACCGCATAGCCATCACCCAAATAGGAGGCGAGACCTACGCCGGTCAGATCAGACACGGGGAACAGTTCGGCCGCGCCTTCGGGCATAGGGCGGCCCAGCAGTTCAGCAATCAGCGCCTCTTTACTGTCGTTGCGCAGGTCGCGGGCCAATTCGTCAATCGGGCGGTTCACGGCAAACAGGCGGATCTGGCCGATCTCGCCCTTGGGGATTTCGAGTTGTGTCATCGTGTTGCACCTTTGTACGGGGTTACCATCAATGCACTTAATCTGTCGCTGTCTTCGACATATTCAAATCCTAGATGCGCGGCGCGTGCCGGATTGCCCGGCTGTTCATGCCGGATAAAGAAAACCGACGGCGGGCTGGTCGGGCGCAGATCGGGTTTCGTCTCGGCGCTGCGGGGGAAAGCTTTGGCACGGGTGCCGTCGCGGGTCAGTTTGAAAAACAGGGCGCGGTGGTTGGTCAGCGCATAGCGGGTGCGGCGCAGGTCGGTCAGACGTTTCATCCCGCGTAGCAACGACAGCACCACCAGCGCGACGATCACCGCCACCACGACCGATTGCGACACGGGCAGGGTGTTGCCCCGCAGCACAAATGCCCCCGCGATCACGGTGCCAATGGCCCCGACAAAGGGGCCGAACAGCTGAAAATTGCGCAGCGACAGCTTGGGGCGGGGGCGCCCCGTCCAGAGCAGCTCTTCCTCGGGTTCAAGCAGGTCTTGCCAAAAACGATCGCTCATGATGCAGCCTCTATCGCTTGGGCAAGGCGGGCCTTGGTC
>JGI24657J20077_1000186_pt1 | contig 21944 bp, 26 predicted proteins | sample MalvirmetaMSP118_FD_20077 | JGI IMG/M metagenome (IMG submission 20077) | reverse complement strand
GACGTGTGCTCTTCCGATCTATCACGACCATGAATACTGTTTCGTATGTAATCACACAAAAAGATATAAAAAAGGTGATGCTAATTTGAACGTAAGAGCACAAGCCGCTGCAGAGAAAGCAGTAGCTTATAATAACAAGAAAGAGATTACTCCACTCCCGGAGAAACATCTCCCCCTCGAAGATAGGGGAATTGGTGTAAACGCTGCCAAGAAATTTAAAGTCACGTACATCGACAACACGGCAGACAAGTATGTACATATTTACCCTTACACCAGAAATGGGAAACACACTGCTAACAAGAAAAGGTTTAGAGATAAGAAAGACTTCCTCTTTGAAGGGGACGCCACCAGACTTGATCTGTTCGGTCAATCTGTATTCCCTGCTGGGTCTGCTCGCTCAATCACTGTTGTAGAGGGTGAGTGTGATGCTCTAGCGGCTTATGAGATGAATGGGGGCTTCCCTGTTGTATCTGTCCGTTCCTCCTCTCAGGCGGTTACTGACGTAAAGAATAACTTCGAGTACCTCAACTCATTTGATGAGATTGTCATCTGCTTTGATGCAGACGAAGCTAAATATGATAATGCAGGCAAAGCACATTACCCCGGACAAGAAGCGGCTATCAAAGTTGCTGAGCAATTCCCTCTAGGTAAGGTTCGTATTGTAACCCTATCTCAATTCAAAGACCCTAATGACTATCTCAGGGCTGGTAAAGAGAAAGAGTTCAAGAATGAATGGTTCCGTGCAGGTAAGTACACTCCTGCTGGTCTCAAACTAGGTAGTGAGATTTGGGATGACATCATCAACCCCCCTCAGCATGAGACTATCCTCTATCCATATGAGGGTCTTAATGTAAAGACCTACGGTATCCGACTCTCTGAGCTTATCGTTGTCAATGCACCCCCTAAGGTTGGTAAGACAACACTCCTAGGCACCATTACCCACCATATCCTCAGGAATACTGAAGATGCCAAGGTTGGTCTAATGAAACTGGAAGAGAGTAACAGAGACACTGCTCTCAATCTTATGTCCATTGAAGCAGGTAAGAGACTGCACCTACCTGATGTATGGGATGCCTGTGATCCTAAGGACATCAAGAAATATTATGATGCAACAGTAAACACTGATCGTATTGTAATCTGGGACCACTTTGGTTCTAATGCAGTTCAGGCAGTTCTGGACAAAATCCACCACATGCACGCACTAGGTTGTAAGTATATAATCTTAGATCACATCTCTATTCTTGTGTCCGATCAATCAGGTGATGAACGTAAACAGCTTGATGAGATTTCAACAAAGATCAAGACCCTTTGCATGGAATTGAATATCTGTGTAATTGCAGTGGTTCACCAAAACCGTGATGGTCAGATCAGAGGTACACAAGGAATTGAACAACTTGCTAACATTGTTATTAGACTTGAGCGTGACAAGATGGCCTCTTCGGATGCTGAACGTAACACAACCAAAGTCTTCGTCACAGAGAACCGCTTCTGTGGTGAAACAGGACTGGCTTGTCACCTATACTATGATCCAGAGACTGGCATTCAGCGGGAAATATCTGAAGAACAAGCAAACCAAGCAAAAATGGGAGAAGCTCCGTGGTAACACTAGTTAAAGCAGGTTATTTAGTCAAGATTACTTCTTGGGAGAATGATGGAGATAACTACAAAACTGTAGAATTAGATGGACTATCTGAAGAAGGTATGAAGGCTTATGTAGCTTTTGCCAAACTTTTCACTAAGTCCTCTGACAGATCAGATTATCATATTGGTAATATTTATAGATCTGAGGTGTGGGAAGAAGATAAGATAAAAAGACTATTAAAAAATCTTCCTCAATCTTGTATTGATTACTTTGATTTCGAAGAATGGGATTGGTGGGACAGAGCTTTTGATATAGGTCTAACAGGTGGAGAGTTCTACACAAGAGTTTGTGACAGGATTCAAGTGTTTAAAGTAGGAGCACCTTGCTTTGCCACTCTTATTGAGGATGAGTACCCATGAAACAAGTAGACATTCTTAATGAGATAAAAATGACGAAAAGGCAATTATTGTGTGGGGAGATATTCTATGAAATATATCGTAGCAGGTTCTAGAAAGATTTCAGACACTAACTTTATTAGAGAGACTATTGAGTCCTTTGATGTAAGTGAGATTGTATGTGGTACGGCTAAAGGCCCAGACTCTATCGGAGAAGCGTGGGCTATTGATAATGATGTACCTATTGCTTACTTCAAACCTAAATGGAATAAGCATGGAAAGAAGGCTGGTATTCTCCGTAACATCGAAATGGGGGATTATGCAGATGCTCTCTTAGCTTTCTGGGATGGTAAGTCTAGAGGTACTAAACATATGATTGACTATATGAAATCAATCGGAAAAGAGGTTCATGTATTTAAGATGGAAGTACCTTGTGAGATAAAAATACCTCTTGAGTTTAATATTAGTTTTGGGTTTGAGTGGAGTCTCTCTCAACAAAAGTACAAATACTTTATAGTCTTTAAACTTGATAACAAGTACACAACTGTGTGTGGATATATAAAAGAAAAACCTACAAAAGAATTCAGAAACAGAGAAATCAGAAAGGTTTTAGATCAAGCACTTGGTCTTAGAGATGATCTATGAAATATATCGGAAAAGAGGTTCATGTATTTAACTTATGATGAACGTTATTGGGTAGTAGATGTTGAGGGTAACTCCTTAGAACCAGACAGAATCTGGGTTACAGTAGTACGTAATGTACAGACTGATGAGGTAATAAGACTTTACAATAGAGAAGATTGGGCTGAGTTCCATAAAGATTATTACATTTATGTAACCCATAATGGTCTCTGTTACGATGTACCTAAAGCTCTTAATCCTCTATGGATGGCAGGTATCAACTACAATAATGTTATTGATACTATGGTCTTATCCCAACTCTACTACCCACGAATAGAGGATGGACACTCACTAGCAGCGTGGGGTGAGAGGTTCGGACTAGAAAAGATTAGCTTTCACGACTTCTCTAAACTCACTGATGAGATGGTAACCTACTGTGAAAGAGACACAGAGATTACAGCTAAAGTCTTTAGAGCACTAATTAACAGACTTAAACAGAGAGGTTACTCAGAACGAAGCTGTGAGATTGAACACAAGTTCAGACACATCATTGCTGAGCAAGAACGTAATGGTTGGCTCTTTGACAAGAAAGCAGCTATCAAACTCTACAGAGACTTAAGACAACAAGAGTACGACTTAGGCTTGGAAATTAAAAAGAAGTTTCCACCGTGGCCTAAGAAAGTAAATGAATACAAATATCGCTTAAAACAAGATGGAACACCTTATGCATACTACCAACAACATGTTGACAAATACCAAATTAAGTGGACGTCAGAGACGACGTATGAGACGTGGGAAGAGGTTGAGTTCAACATCGGCTCGCCAGCACAAAGGGTTGACCGTCTTCTCGATCTAGGTTGGAAGCCTACTAAGTTCACTAAGAAGACGCCTAAAGGGGGTGGTGGTAATCCTCAGGTGGACGAGGAGAGCCTTCTTGAGTTTGCCGAGGAGAGTGGTATACCTGAGGTATCAATGATCGCTGACTGGCTTGTGCTTAACGGCAGAGCTAACATGATCAATACTTGGTTAGAGAATCTAGGGGACGACTCTTGTATTCACGGGTCTGTCTTCACCTGTGGTGCCAACTCTCGTAGATGTACTCACTCCTCTCCTAATACTGCAAATATACCTAGTGTTAAAGCTAAGTTCGGTGAAGAGTGTAGGTCCCTTTGGATTGCACGACCAGATAGGTTTATCGTAGGTATTGATGCCAAGTCTCTTGAAGCCCTCCTATTCGCCCACTTCCTAGGCGGACAACAGCAGCATATTGATTACATGATGGGTGATACTCATATCATGAACAAGAATGCTATTGAGGAGCAATTAGGTCTTGAATCCACCAAGGCTCAATGTAAGACAGCCTTCTATGCTTATATCTTTGGTGCATATCCGGCTAAGATTGGTCAGACATTCGGTCTAGACTCCAACATGGGTGAGAAGATCATTGGTGTACTTGAGGCCGCTGTACCGGGCTTAAACAAAGCTATGGCTGATGCTAAACAAGAGTGGAGACAGAACAACACATTCCTTAAATGTCTCGATGGTGGGTATGTCAGGTGCCCTTCTGAGCGATCCGCTCTTAACTACAAAGTCCAACCAGCAGGCGCTGTCTTTATGAAGCAGGCTTGTATTAATCACTATAGTCTAATCCAGCAACATGGATTCGATGTAATGAAGGTTGGTGATATCCACGATGAGTGGCAGTATGATAGTGCTGAATGGTGTGCAGAAGATGTAGGTAAAACTGCAGTGCAGGCTATGGAAGAAGCAGCACCACAACTTAATCTATTAGTACCAATGACAGGAGATTATTCAATTGGGAAAAGCTGGGCAGAAACACATTAAAGATTACAATACATTAATGGAGAAATTGGAAATTATCAGTTGACATAACGCTAAATAACTGCTATAATACTATTACAATACAAAATAACAAGAGAAAAAACAACATGATTATTAAAAACTTAGAAGTGCGTTGGGCAAAAATTCTTGGTGATCCAGTTCCTAAATATGAACCTACTGATGGTAACGAATGGACAGTTGATTTCATTCTGACTGACGAGCAGGTTGCAGAGATGGAAAATGCTGGTGTGACTACTGCCAAGTACATTCGTGAAAAGAATGGCGATAATATCTGGACCTATCGTCGTAGTGAATTGAAGCGTAATGGTGATCCAGCTAAGCGTATTGAAGTCATTGCCGCAGATGGTATGGCATGGCCTCAGAGTAAGCTGATTGGTAATGGTTCCATCGTAGACGTTAAGTATGGTATCAATGAAATCAATGACCGTAAAGGACAACGTTTCAAACCCTCTGCTATTACAATCCTAGTTCGTGAGCATGTGCCTTATGAATCCAAGGGTGATGGTGAAGAGTTCGATATTGATCCTGAAGGCACTAAAGTAGTAGAGAATTGGGACGAAGAATGATTAGTTTTTTAATTGGTCTTTACTTGGGTGGTGGCCTTCTTTATGGCTGCCTTACCTTCCAAACCTTTGGCTTTACAATCGACTTAAAAGACTATCTCTACGATGTCTTCCTTTGGCCTAAGGCTATATTTGACTGACCTAATAGTTTGCATTTTCCTTTTAGTATTATTTGCGTATATGGTGTCCTAACATGAAAAAAGAAATTACAACACTTGTAGATGACATCTACGCACTACTAAAAGATGGTCAAGATATCTCAGATGAACTTTTAGATGAGTTTGCTGGGAATATGCGAGAGTTGATGAAGAGTAGATTATCCACTGAGAAGCGCCGTTCATCCGGGTTAAGGATGTCTCAGATTGGTAAACCTCTTCGTCAACTCTGGTATGAGAACCAAGGTGATGGTATCCCCAGAGAAGAGCTTAGAGGGAATACTCTCTTTAAGTTCCTCTATGGTGATATTCTTGAAGAGGTGACACTCTTCCTTACTAAATGTGCAGGGCACACGGTTGAAGATGAGCAACAAGAAGTCTCTCTTAACGGTATCCTAGGCCACATTGATGCTAAGATTGATGGGCACCTAGTTGATGTTAAGTCTGCCTCCAAGTTTTCCTTCAGGAAGTTTGCAGACGGAACCTTAGCAGAAAACGATGCCTTTGGTTACATGCACCAACTATCAGGTTATGCAGAGTCAGATGAGCTTAAAGGAACCTTAGAAGGTTCAGGCTTTCTGGCTATTAACAAGGAAACAGGTGATCTTGCTCTCATGCCTGTGGACTTAGACGAATTGGAGATGCACTTCCCTTCGGTACGTATTGACAAAGCTAGAGAAGCTCTAGAAAGTAATACACCACCTCCGAAGTGCTATGATCCAGAACCTATGGGTAAGAGTGGGAATATGAAACTAGGTGTAAACTGTTCATACTGCCCATTTAAGAAACATTGCTGGAAAGACGCAAACAACGGTAAAGGGCTCAGAACATTTATCTACTCTACTGGTCCGGTCTTTCTAACAGAAGTAACTAAGGAACCGAACGTTCCTGAAGCAATATAAGAAAGAAATATATGACTGATTTTACAGTATTCGACGGTGGAAAGCAAGAAGAGTCTTCAACCCCGCCAGCAAGAATCTTTGACATTACTTACTTCAATGGAGAAAACTCACAACAAACAGCTTCGGCTGAAGGTTATTTAGTTAGTATGGCTAAGTTCATTGCAATCTGTGAGAACTATACAGACGTACTTCTTACACCAATCTTGGCTATTCCTGATGATCGTATCATCTCTGTAGTAGCAAGACCACTGGCAACAGTGAACTAATATGTCCCATTCCAGAGGGAAGAGGACTAAGGGTTACCGCTCTCGGCTAGAAGCTCTGGTTGCAGCTCGCCTTAAAAAGATGAAGGTCGAGTTTTCCTACGAGGATGAAAAATTTCCTTATGTTGTAGAGAAGACTTATACTCCCGACTTTAATCTTGAGAGCGGTATTCATCTAGAAGTGAAGGGAGTACTTATGCCAAATGACCGGTCTAAGTACTCCCATGTGAAGAAGTGTAATCCAGATGTTACATTTGTATTCGTCTTCGCAAACCCTGACCAGAAAGTCCCCGGAACAAAGAGAATGACACACGCACAATGGGCAGAACGTAATGGATTTAAGTGGCTTAAGGCAGGTGATTTTAAAAAGAAAGATTTAAGGTGATAAATGAATACGTTCCTAATCAGTGACACACATTTTGGACATAAAGGTGTTACTCACTTTGAAAGAGGTGATGGTACGCCTCTAAGACCTTGGAATAATCCTGATGAAATGGATGAAGCTTTGGTGGAAAATTGGAATAGTGTAGTAAAAGAAAAAGACAGGGTTTATCATCTAGGTGATGTAGTCATTAATAGAAGGTGTCTTAAAACACTAGATAGGCTTAATGGTAGAAAAGTTTTGATTAAAGGTAACCATGATATTTTTAAACTTAGAGATTATCTACCTTATTTTGACGACATCAGAGGAAGCCATAAACTAGATACGTTTATTCTAACACATATACCAATACACCCTGAAAGTGTTGCTAGATGGTGTTCTGGAAATATACACGGACACCTACATAGTAATATAGTAAGAAACCTAGACGGAACCCCAGATGAAAGGTATATAAATGTGTCTGTAGAACAGATCAATTATACTCCAATACCTTTTGATACAATTAGAAAAGGATGGAGACCTATTGTCTAAGACACACTTAGTAATTCCTGATAGCCATGCACACCCGGACTTCAGTAATGAGCGATACTCCTATCTATCAAAACTCATCATGGACGTCAACCCTGACGTTGTTATTGACATCGGGGATTGGTTCGACATGGCATCACTTTGTTCATACGATAAGGGGACTAGGGGTTTTCACGGACGAAGATATCAGGACGATATTGCAGCAGGTATTGAAGCTCAAGATAGAGTTCTCTCACCTCTCCGTAAACGAAAAAGGAAACTTCCTAGATTTGTTAGGTGCCTTGGCAATCACGAATACAGAATTGTCCGTGCAATTGACCGAGAACCCGAACTACTTGAGGGAACTATTGGACTCTCTGATCTACAATCAAAGGAATATAATTGGGAAGAACACCCCTTCAACGAAGTTGTAAATATTGATGGGATTAATTATACCCACTACTTTGTCTCCGGTGTTATGGGTCGTCCTATTTCCTCTGCTAATAGCCTACTTACACGTCAAAGAGCCTCCTGTACTATGGGACATACTCACACATTTGAATACAAAACAGAATCAAACGTAGAGGGAAAAAGGTCCCATGCTTTATTCTGTGGTGTCTTCCAAGACTATGACCCGGACTTTGCAGCTAATACTAACTATCTCTGGCGTAGAGGTGTTGTTATTAAACACAATGTTGAAGATGGTAACTATGACCTAGAATGGGTCTCAATACAACGACTGAAAGAGATGTATGGTTAAATCATGGATGAAATGTATAGAAGATTGGATAAGCACTTCACACCGGGTGAACTCGTTGAATTCCTTGGCATTGGAATGCGAGAAGTCTACGAAGCTTTTGATGACAAAATTAAAGAACACTACGTGGACCTAGCGGATGAAGTACTCCTAACACTGGATGTAGAATGTGACTGACGTTAAACGTCAAACCCACTACGAGCAGTATGATATTCAACCAGTGGACTTTATTGTAGAAACAGTAGGTCCCGGTTGGCTCGTAGGTAATGTCATTAAGTATGTAATGAGATATAATGAGAAGAATGGTGTTGAAGACTTGAAGAAAGCTGCACACTATGTGGAGATGTTGATTAATGTCACAGAAGGACGTAAGCCTAGAGACTCTAAGGAAAGCGAAGGCGTCAGCGAAACATCTACTGAAGAACAGCGAGAGTTCTTTGATTTACTGGGTTCCAGAATCACTATATCGAAAGATGGAGAAGTGGGGGTATGACACCACCCACGTTAGAATTATTAGACCTTTGAGGTTAACATGAGATTTGAAGATTTTAAACAACAAGTAAAGATCGAAGAGAACGAAAGAACTTGGAGACTTACTTATGAACACGAAGGTACAGTATACACAGCACCTTGGCAGACCAAAGAGATGCGCGTAGTAGGTGCAGGTACTGAACTTGGTAAGGACCCTTCTAACAAGATTATGGCACAGAAGGTGTGGTTCTTCGAACAGCTTCAGAAGAAATTAAAGGAAAAACAAAATGGGTGAAGTTAAAACACCATTAGTGAAGATGTCTGATCTAACCTTTAAAAGAGTTAATGATTTAGATCTTGAACAGTGTTACATCATTAGTGATACAAATTCACATTGTGATATTCTAAGATTTATTATTGATGATATTGGTTATGAAGAGGCTTTATATTTATTGAAAGACAATAAACCAAAGAAGAATTTAACCGATGGATGAAGCTGTAAAACACACACCTAATATAGATAAAGACAAGGTAATCGAATACTACTCTCTAAAAGATAATGTAGATATTAAATATGTATGCACCACTGAACTAGAACCTTATGGTCATATCTATGACGTATTCTATAGAGCAGATGGTTCCCCACATCCTGAGTTTGGCAACAGATATTTCGGTATCACTACTCATGGAAGCACTGTCTATATTGGTAATGCTGATAAAGTAGAAGAGTTGGAATTCAGTACCTACAATAGTGTGTATAGTCAAGGCACCCACGATTTTAGAAGTACTGGTGATGGATGCTCCATAGATGGTGGCAGAGCTTACTTAAGACTTGTAGGAGACTTTCAAATAGACAAAGTAAAAGAATATAAGGTTAAAGACGGTGAGTTTGTAGATGGATGATTATCAGAACTTTATTGCACTTAGTAGATATGCTAGGTGGTTGGAAGACGAGAACCGTCGAGAGACTTGGCCTGAAACTGTAGAACGTTATGTAGACTACGTGTATAATGACACCAGTGGTTTACCAAATCTAGGGGTCTCTGTAGAAGAGTATGACTTAGTAGTATCTAAAATCAATGATTCTATGGATGCTATCAAAAACCTAGAAGTAATGCCTTCTATGCGCGCTCTTATGACTGCTGGTCCCGCCTTATCTCGTGATAATGTAGCAGGTTACAACTGTGCATATCTTCCTGTTGATAGTCTCCGTGCTTTTGATGAAACTATGTACATTCTTATGTGTGGTACAGGAGTAGGATACAGTGTCGAGAAGTCAAACACAGATAAGTTACCAATCGTTAATGAGCATTTTGAAACAACTGACACAACGATTGAAGTTACGGACAGTAAAGCAGGGTGGGCCAGAGCTTTCAGGGAATTACTCGCTCTTCTTTACAGTGGACAAATTCCTAAATGGGATACAAGTAAAGTACGACCGGCGGGCGCTCGTCTCAAAACTTTTGGTGGGAGAGCCAGTGGTCCTCAGCCCCTCGAAGACCTTTTTAGATTCGCAATTGATACAATCACTAACGCTAAGGGTCGTAAACTCAAACCAATTGAGTGTCACGATCTTATATGCAAAACAGCCGAAATTGTTGTTGTCGGTGGTGTTAGACGAAGTGCTCTTATCAGCCTAAGTGATCTTGATGATCATGAGATGGCTAAGGCCAAGACAGGTCAGTGGTGGGTAACACACCCTCATCGTGCACTAGCTAACAACTCAGCCGTCTATGAAGAGAAACCTTCAGTCGGTCAATTCATGAAAGAATGGTATAATATCTATGAGTCAAAATCAGGAGAAAGAGGCATCTTTTCACGCCCTGCAGTGCGTAGACAAGTTGAGAGAACTGAACGAAGGGAATCTGAAGGTATTGCTTTTGGGACTAATCCATGCAGCGAAATCATCCTCCGCCCCTATCAGTTCTGCAACCTTACTGAAGTCGTTGTCAGACACGATGACACATTTGATAGCCTTCAACGAAAAATCGACACAGCAGTCTTCCTCGGAACAGTCCAATCAAGATGGACAGACTTTAAATACCTCCGAAAAGTCTGGCAAAATAACTGCGAAGAAGAAAGGCTTCTTGGAGTCAGCCTCACCGGAATCTTTGATAACCCCGGACTACTCTCTGGTGAAATAAGTTTACAAGCTCTTAGAAACTATGCAGTCGAGAGAAACAAAGTCTACGCTGACATATTTGGTATTAATCAGTCTGCTTCTGTTACTTGTGTTAAGCCGAGTGGTACTGTATCACAGTTAGTCAACTCTGCATCAGGTATGCACCCACGACACTCTGAGTATTATATTAGAACAGTTCGTGGTGATAATAAAGACCCTATGACTCAATTCCTAATTGATCAAGGTGTTCCTAATGAACCTGATGTAACCAGACCTAAAGATACAACGGTCTTCTCTTTCTACGTAAAGAGTCCTGAAGGTAGTAAACAATTAAATAATTGTAATGAACACCTTTGGATTTGGGAAGATATTCAAGACAAGTGGTGTGAACATAAACCTTCTGTAACAATCTCTATCGAGGAAGAAGAGTGGGTTCAAATGGGCGCTAATGTATATCGTATCTTTGATAAGGTTAGTGGTATTGCACTACTCCCTAAAGATGACCATGTATATCAGCAGGCACCATATCAGACCATCACTAAAGAAGAGTATGAACAAGCTCCTGAGTTAAGTATTGACTGGAGTAAATTAAAGGATTATGAGAATGAAGACACCACAAAAGGAAGCCAAGAACTCGCCTGCTCAGGAGGATTCTGTGAAGTCGTCGATATATCAGGCTAGTAAGAACCCTTCAACACAGATGTGGGAGGTGTTTGAGAAAGGTGAGTGTATTGGACACTGTACCTCTGTACGTGATAAAGAAATCCTATTAGCAACACTAAGAAAGAAAGAGAATGACAAAAAAGGATCGAACAAGCCGAAGGCAAAATCCGAGGTATCTGAAGAAAAGAGCCAAGAAAGTTGAACGAGAAGAAGCTGCTAAACAAGCTTCTGTAAATACATCTCTAACAATAGTCAACTCAAGCCTTACAGACCTAGACACCCGTGTGGATGCTCTAGAGCCATAAAAGAAAACCCCCGCCGGAGATTTCCAGTGGGGGTTCTTTTTATCGTTTGTTCTTTCGTTTGAACTTAGCCGCAGCATTTCGAGAGTCTCGGTGCTTCTGGTATGAGTTCAACTCTCTTTGAGCATCAGCCCTCTCGTATCTATTACCGGACTTAAGCCTATTACTTACTGTACCGGGGATATTAGAGGTCTTGCTTGCTTGGACAACTTTAGAGAATGACCTTTGTTTAGATAACTTCTTCAAGTCCTTATCAGGCTGCATATCTGAGTTACTATAACTCTTCAAAGCTTTCTGCATTCTTGTTGACCTAGCTGGTGCTTTTCTCTTAATCTTCATTCTTGTCTCCTGTATCTGGTTTACCTTTCTCAGCCGTCTTATACATTCTAAGCAAGTCAATTAGAGTCTTACGTCTAACCATTGCATAAGTTGCAGGACCTGATATAGTACCTAGTACTGAAAGAAGAAAGTCGAAGTCTGCTAGGAAAGGTGTATGTTTAGCTGTAAAGCCTGATACTGTACCCAGTATTATAGCGGCTACAAAGTACCCTATAGATTCTTTTCTATCCTTGTTATCAGGCAAAAAGAGCCCTACACTCGCCAAGAAAAAGGAGAGAGCAAAATATTCATAAGTGTGTACCACGAACTCAACTCCTTTCATTAAAATGTTATTTGTCATTAGTTCGATGCCATCTGACGAGTTCATTGTGTGTTAACTTGCATTTTTGATATTCTAGTGCCCATCTTGCTTTAGATTTATCTATTAGGTTTAATTGCCCCTCAGCAGACAGTGAGTCCCATGACTCTTTGGTTATGTCTACTGTATCCAGCTCTTCAGGACACTCTACTAAGTAGACCTCTGGAGGTACTGGTTGTGGTTCTGAGATATACTCTATCTTAGTCGTTGCCTGCGGTTGCGAGGTCGTTGTGCAGCCGTACAGCATCGTAGTCAATAGAACAATCCCCGACAACTTTAACAGGTTTTTCAACTAACTTCTCCTTGATTATAGTTTCTTTATTTTCAATTTTATTCTTTAACTCATTAGAAAGGTTTTCATTTGTCTCCCGAAGATTATTATAAAAAGTTTCTTGAGACTCCTTCAGAGCAAGAAGCTCTTGAATTACATTCTCTTGACCAGAAATTAGAGAGAGCTGTTGCTCTGCTTGACACTGTGCTTCGCCGTTTGCCTCACCTTTCAGGTACACAAGACCTAGAGATGATACCCAAAGTGCGAAAAGCAGAGGAACTAGCCAAATCAATATATTTCCTTTTAAAAGGTTAAACATACCATTTCCCCCAAGAAGCTCTACGTGGCCTTTTATCAATGTGGATAAAGGTGTTGTAACGCCCAATACCTCTAAACCCACATTCTATGGCTATACGTTCAAGTTCCCTCCCCATTTCTTGATTGTCGATAGCGAGGTCGAAGGCAATACCACTTATGTGCTTACTGTTTTTGACACCACCAACAAGCTTATTATAGGCCGGATCACGGTACGCGCTATTTACAATGATGGGACCGCCCCACTTATCTCTCACAGCTTGGAGGGCTACGAGTGCGTCCTTGACAATGAAGAGAGAACGATTACCTTTAGAAGCGAGTTCGTTTGGTGAGAAGTTAGGGGCCAACTCTTTCCACTCTATAACTTGAGCAGGGCTGAGGTGGCTCCAGTGTTTTACATTAAAGCTGTCCATCTAATCCTCTAAATTCTTTAATTAATAGTTCATTAAGAGGTTTACCTGTTCTGAGGCTTTCCTCTACTCTCTTCATAATAAGGTGCTCTACAATTATATCTTGCACCTCTGGTGTGAAATAAGTATCTAAAGGAATACCTAACTCTTCAGCAGCTTGTCTGAGAGTAGTGCCAACTACCTGACCAGCGCCAACAGGAGTAGATATAACACCATCGTTATTCTCTGCTACATACTGAGCATATGGACCTGATGGGTCTTGGAAAGCTAATACCTCTTTGATTGTCATCTCTGTAGGTTTGATAGTCATAAAGACACTTTTCTCAGAGTTATTATAAAGCTTGTCATAATCATTACCAGATTCGGTTTGGTAGATTTTCTGCTTTAAACCAGAAGAGAATTTAGCAACTGTTCGTGCTTGTTCATTATTAGAGATTGAAGCTCTAAGATCAGCATTAACAGCCTCGATAGCGCTAGCGGTCATCTCTTTAGGAGATTTGGTAGGTCTAGGTGTGCTGCTAACCGTACGATCCTCTAACCCTTGTAACACTTCATCACTCAGTTGACCTGATGCAAGGAAATCTCTCTTCTCTTTATAAGTCTTGAACTCAGGTGGGAAGATACCTACCTCATCACCAAGCTGTACACCATAGTCTAGGAACTTGTTCAGTCTCACAACTTCATCATCGAAGTAAGTTCTAGAGTTACCAGTAGAACCTAACTGACCAGCAGTCTGTTCATATAGACCAGTCTTATCATTGTAGACTAGTGTAGGTGCTACACTCTTAGCCCTAGGATTGTTGGAACTAGTTGGGCCAGCACTTCTACCAGTACCTCTGTTACTACCAAACTGAGCCCCGAAATTACTAGCTATTCTCTTTTGAGCCTCCGACGCATTGTATATAGCCGTCGTGAGGTTCTTTTTAATTATAGCTGCCTTAGCAGGTTGAGAGTGGCTGAGAGAGTCTAGTGCTGCCATAGTACCGGGATTGAATAGAATCTTATCCACGTTCTTGACATAACCTTCAGTAGCTACAGTATCCGGGACTGAAGCAGCAGAGTAAGAAACTACCCGCATATCTTCTGCAAACTGGGTCTGCATCGCCACATTGTCAGGATTATCATTCAACTGCTTAGTTGAGATACGAGCTGATTGAGAACGCATCTTGACTACTTGAGTAGCTTTATCAGGATCAGTTACATTTAGAATGGCAGGATCTTCTGCAGCCTTTTGGTAGGTGTCTAATATACCACGAGTCTCTAGAGCCTCTGGGCTTTGACGTCCATTAACAATATCTGTAAGACCTTTAGAGACAAGACCAGTAAGTTCGTCCGCAATCTCATTCTGTTGTGTCCAAATCTTGACTATCTCACCAGAACCTGCTGGACCTGCGATATTAAGTAATGCCATATATGCGGGTGCAACCTCATGACCTAGAAGTACATTACTATCTTCCAAGAACTTGAGACGTTCAGCAGCAAGTTTAGCTGAGGACAGATCACCACTCATAGAGTCTGCAATCATATTCTCATAGATAGCAAATTGGGAGTTGATTCTCTCTACCTGATCAGGAGCAAAGCCTGAAACCTTAGCCAGAGCATCAAGCTTATAGCTTTGAATTACATTCTGGTACTGAGGCCCAAGCTCCATCATCTGAGCAACTAACTCTTCGTCCGATCCAGCAGAAGCAATAATAGATTGAAGCTCTCTGGTTAACTCAGAAGCCTTAGGAGATAAGCTCTGGATAACACTGGATGTTACGTTGTACTCAATCTTATCAATAAGAGCTTTATTAGCTGTGTTCTTTGCAGTTTCGTACTCATGCAGCTTCATACCATTCTCAATCTCAGCCTTAGCTTGTAAGATTGTACGGCCCTTTTCTCTATACTCCTCAGGAGTGTATAGTGCTGGATTGATACCAGAGTCAGTAGCTGCTTTAGTGAAGGCTGCATTAGTAGCAGTCTCTTCATCAAGTTGTGCTGTGAAGCGTGCTTCCTCTGCTCTAATACCTCTGAAGAGGGGATCATCAAGACCCACCTCACTCAAAGCTTGGTAGATAGCGTACTCACTACCTTCATACTTATTCATAAGTCTGGACACAAGAGCTTTAGAACGTACAGTAAACCCAGTCTCAGAGATTGCCCCTGAGTTCTTAGCATTTACTAGTTGCTTAGCTTCTGCTTTATCCTCTGAGAGAATATTGTAAGCACCTCTAGCTAACTCATTCTTAGCAGCTTCATCCTGTCTCCAGTCCTCATGCTTCTCAGCAGCTCTGGCTTCAGCTTCAGGGTTACCTTTGCTGCGACTACTAGCTCTAGCATTAATAAAAGCATCAGCAGTATCAGCAATAGTGCCAAAGATATCAGGCTGCTGTACTGTAGTATTTACCACAGGCTTCTTAAATCCAGAAGTTTGTAGTGTATCAGTTAAACTAGCCATTATTTTTGGGCCTCTTCTGCTTGTTTACGTACTTTTCTAGCATATTCGTCTTTACGTTTCTTTTCTTCAATAGATTTGGAAACACTTTCATAGAGTAGGTCATTGTCGAACTTGTAGACATCAGCCAATACCTCATCGACCAGTTCAGGTGGAATAAGCATCATAACAGCTTTAACCTCATTCCTGATCCTCTCACGATCCCCCCAGTCATTAGCAAGGGCAATCCTGTATTGTCTAAGGATGTTTACAATCTCTTCCTTGTTCTCTTTTCTATTAGCTAACCAATCCATCTTAGCCGACAGGTCTGCTTCTTCTCCTAGTGGAATACCAAGAGCAGCAGCGAAAGCTTCAGTTGGTTCTACTTCAAAGGTGAAGTTACCTTCAGTAGACTGGATCACTCCATACTTCCAAGCCATATAGGCTTTAAGAGTGTTGTTAATAGTAGAGACGTTCTTAGCCATACCAATGAAAGCATTCTCTGTCAGTGGACCTAACCCACGTTCAGCATATGCATATTTGATTACATCACCCATATCTGCAGCAGTGTCGCCTAAGACATTGATAGTGGCACCACCTAGGTTGTCAACAGCCGAGGAGTCACCGTAGCGACCAACGTTGAAGAGTTCCTTGATAGTGTCTGTCCAGAAGTGTCCTGTACCAGCCCTACGGCTGAACGCTACATCTGCTTCACCTGCAGTAGCCATGTAAATAGCTGCGTCAATAGCACCTCTATCCAAGAAGGCTTTGAGAGGCTCTTCATCAAACTTAGCTATTTCACCCTTCTCACCATTTATCTTGTCTGATGCCCATGCAATAAATGGTGTTCCTGCAGGACCATAAAGGAAAGCCTGACTTAAAAATAATCTAAGTTTCTGAGATGTAGTGAACTGCTTACCAAAAAGAGCCTCTAATATTCTAACCGGATATGGAAAGAACTGAGTAGGAATAGACGCAAGACCTTTCTGCCATGCAGCAGAGGATGCCTCAGTCATGTTCATAGACAAGTCTTCAGCTTTAGTGTACACAGCCTCTAGGAAATCCTGAGAGGTTGTTTTTAGGTCTGGCGAAGCTTTACGCACTTGTCTCCAAGCAATATTAAAGGCAACAGAACGGTTCCATCTCTCCGCTTCATAGAAGAAGAAACGACCACCTTCTCGTATATCCTGAGCAGTATTACCTGTTAGGTTATAAGCCTTAGTGGAGTTGAAGTCATTAGCAAGAACATGAGTAGAGTTGACCTCAAGGAAGCCACCATTTCTCATCTCATCCATCATTTCAATTAATTCGTCTGCATTTTTAAAACCCATAACTTTAGGATCAATATTATTAATAACCTCAATCGCAGAGGCTCTAGAGACTTTACCGCCAGATGTATATGCTCTCATAACAGGGAGAGACATCATAGCTTGGAATCCTTTACCAGAGTCGATTGAAGAAGCTGCAAGCATAGTTGTAATTTGCATAGGGAATTGACCGGCGTTAAAGAAACCTAACTTCATATCGAAGACAAGCCCCCTCATTCGATGCATCAAATCCCCACTAGCCATCCAATTAACTGGGGCATTAATCTTCTCACGAACAGCATTAGGGAGTGGAGCCGCTGCTTCATCTACCATTTCTACAATTGATCTAGTAGTTCTTTGAAAGAAGCCATCCTCTTCAGTCGTCCAGTTCATAACCCTCTTAACAACACTTCTCTCTTGGAGAGCTGCAGCAATAATACGACCATCAACACCTTTACGGAACTTGGCATCCCCGAACATCTTGGCATTGGAGCCAGAAGGATCATCGAGGAATGGTCTGTAGGTCTCAACCCACTTCTCCATAGCTCTGATCTTGTATGGACCCATACCCACAGTATTGGCCACGTTGCTAAGAGATTTATTAATAGTTTCGTATAAGTTAAGTACAGGAAGTTCTTGACCTTTAACATCTGTTAATGTACTACCTTTAGGGGAGTAGTAGAGACGACCAACAGTATCCATATTGGAGATATTGCCGGGTAGCTCATCCACCATATCAGTATTGAAAGAGCCTCTGTAGTATGCAGAAGGCATCTCTCTGTCATAGACAACCTCAAAAGGTTCCTCTAGACGGATAGTACCATCATCAATACCTTTAATGAACTCATCAGTACTTGGGTAACCCGGTTCATCTAACAGTTTGTTAATGATTCTTTTAAAACCAAGATCAGTCAACTCACCAGCTCTCCAACGGACAGCCTGCCTGCGAGCATTTTCCATAGTGTCAACCCAACGTCTGACATCTACAACACTTTCACCACCAATCCAAGTTTTAGGATTCATCATGTACTTCTCAAGTGTGTCTGGCTGAACTTCAATAACAGCTTGCTTGGCAAAGTACTTGACCCTAGGTCCGTAGATACGGTGACCACCGGCTCTGTAGTTGATCTGAGTTTGTTTAAGAGGTTTTTGATCTAAGTTAGAAGGTTTGATAACAATGTTCTGAGTTCTAGAACCATCAGGTAAACGCATAGGCTTATCAAGCTCTACCAAGTAGAAGCCATTATCCCTTAACGTCTTAGCGCTAAAATCTTGATCTTTCGTACCGTTGGGGTATGTCTTCTGCTCTTCTGCGTTGTAGATACGACCTTTAGGTCTAGCAGTTGTGATATCCCTGTAGACACGACCATTAGCAGTTACATCCACCTCATCAGAGAGTTTAAACCCTACGGTACTGAAACCTTGAGTGGATTTGATACTGTACAGTTCTGCATTACGGAGAAAGTATTCAATATCATTAAGGTCTTGGAATGCAGTATAAGCTTTCCACATCCTTTCATCAGTAGCTGGTTTATCAATCTCAGTTCGGACTAGAGACAGTAGTTCGTCTTTATTGAACCAACGAGCCTCCTGCTCACCAAATAGAGTAATCTTGTCTAGGAGTTTTCTCTCTTTTTTATTAAGAGGTTTGAATGCAGGTGCAATCTGGTTCTTAAGGATAGAGATAATCTTGTTCCTACGAGCCAAGCTAAGGACAGACAGTCCAAACAGGTCTTCAGATGCAAGTTGTCTGCCACCTAAAAGGTATCTACCAATAGGAGTATAGGCTTTTGTATCTGTAATTGGAGCAAAGAGACCTTTCTCATTCACTGCAGCGTCGAATACAATAGCGTACTGTCCACCAGCCTCTTTCTCAACACGTCCTTTAGGAGCATTAGGTTTAGTCTGCTCCACTGTATCAGGGGTTTCTTTTAGTAGTTTTTTAAGCTCTCTGATCTTAGTATCAAGAGTAGTTCTGAAACCATTAAGATTCATACCCCAAGCAGAGGCTTGAGATGACACAACAGGATCATTGGTTACATCAGTCCCTTTATTAATATTTCGTAATTTATTACGGAAACTGATGTTCTCATCTAACTCTTTGTTGATTATATTCTTGTCTGGATTAGGGATACGTGTAGTATCACCTTTAACCAGTTCAGTAATATCCTCACCAAACTCAACTACCTTACCTTCGTCACTAAGACGGACAGGGTAAAGACCTTTACTTGGGTCTGTATCTACAGCAACAAGACTTTGTTTAATAGGAGAATCATCAGCAATATTAAATACGCTGTAGGCACCCATAAAGCCTGTCTCATCCTTAGCAATCCTAGTCTCCCCTTGTTTAAAAGAGTTTCTAAGAGTGTCTAAAGCTTTTTTAGTAACATAGAGTGTATTATCATCTAATGGATAGAACTTATTATTAGAGGTTCTATACCCATCAGGTTTAGGAGTTGGGGCCGTATCACCTTGAAGTTTGTAATAATCTTCATCTACACTTCTGAAGGTACGGATAGAGTCATACCTCTTATCAAAATCAAAGAACTCTTTACGACCAACTTTACGAGGATTGTAGAAACCACGTCCCATTTCTTTATAAGGGATGCCCAACTCATCGGCCAGAGTGAAGTGTGTGTAGACATCAGCATTAGCAGCGATGATGTTGCCGTTTTTAGTCGCAAGTATGCGTACATCACTCATACCGTTGTTGGTAAGAGCGGCCAGTTCCCCACGAGTAGGGTCAATTACAATATCATCTGATTTGTTAGCGCCTAAGTAGGAGCGAGCAGTTTGAATAGCTTCGTCTTGGTCAGCACCTAACAGGTTAGCTTTCTTAACTACTACCTTCTCACCTACTGATTTTTTAGGTGCTCTAATAACTACATCAGGTGTTTGCAAGCCAAGCTTAGTTGCAGCTCTGAGTGCAGACTGTTCAGATGCGTAAAGACCTCCACCCCTCTTCCCAACAAAGATACGGATAACAGGTGTATTGATACCACTACCCTCAGTCGGGTTGATAATCTCAACGTCTTCAATCTTACGGTTCAATTGCTTAGAATAGAACTCTCTAGCTTTAGTGAGGGCCGCTTCTAGTTCATCTCCTTGAAGTCTATTGAGTTCAGTCAAGTCTGCTAGACCTAACTCCTTAGCTAGACCCTTACCTCTCTCATAACGAGAAGCAGCATCTACACCAACACCAATAGAACCGTCAAGAGCCTTATCAGGATTGACAGCTTTAGCAGGCATTTCATCAGCAATGTCATCAAAAGAGATTCCAAAAGCTTTCTTTGAAGTTGCTTCACCACCTTCTTTCAGAGCTTTCAAAGCCCCAGACATAGTTTCAGCAGCTTCGGTTCTTAATCCAGAGGATACCAAAGCGGATGGGAGTTTAGATACAGCTCTAACACCTTTGAATGCAGCCAGTGCTACACCAGAAGCGTCTAAAGTATTCATAGCATTTTCAGTGATAACTGATGGTGTATTTACCAGTTCTGAAAGAATGGCCAACTCTTGGAGCTTATTCTTGTATCCGAAGTCAGTAGTAGATTTCTCAATATTTGCAATAACTTGAGGTACAAGTGCATCAAACTCCTCTGGAGATAAGTCCATAGACATAAAAGAGGCATTCTCCCGTCTATGAGGACCACCACTAAACACTTCTTCAATGAGTGATGGATTATCACCGGGTACGTTATCAGTACGTGCAGTAGCATCCAGCAAAGGTATAGCAAAGAAGAATGCCATATCTACAGCATTGAAGAACATATTTCTATCTTCAAGCTCGATCTGTGCTCTTTCAATCTCGCGCATGATAACCATCTTACGACGGTCCATCTCAATGCGGGCACCAACAGCGCCTACAGACTCAGACCTCTCAAACAACTCGATCTCAGATGGATCAGCAGTACCCCACATCTCAGACAGGCGTGTAGAAGCCTCCTGCTCAATAGGATACAGTCTGTCGTTCTCCTCTTGGATACGAGCAGCAAGGGCTTCATTAAGCTGACCAGTCACCTCTGGATTACGAGAGGCGGCCATAGCATAGGCAGAAGCCGAAGATTTAATACTCTTTAATCTGATCTCATCTTGAATACGGCCCTCCTCAGCAAGATCAAGACGCTGCCGGTTGATTTGCAACATCTTACTATAGTCGGAGAGAGGATCATACTCATCTGAAATAGTGGCTAGTGAAGCAACCATCGCTTGACGCTCTTTTGCTACTTCATCTAAACCTTCTACTTCAATCTCATCAATCTTGAGAGACTCAAAGGGAGATTCAGGACCCGGTATATTATTAAACATTAATTACCTTCCGGCTAATTTGCCCCAGCTTCCAGTTGCTGCACCAGTTGAACCTGTTTTAACTGCATCGTCAGCTTTAACAGGAGAACCAGCGAATGAAGCTGCTGTAACAGCTAGGTTTGCGACCCCAGAGAAAATCTGAGAGTAGTTACCAAAAGTGGTAGCCCTACCCAGCGCTCTAGAGCCTTGGTCAGATAGACGACCCATTTGATCTAAGAAAGACAGGTTGGCATTACCTTGGCTCACAATAGAACCTTGACCACCTTGTGCTCCAGAACTATCTGCTACACCTTGCCCTTCAGCAGAGATAGCAGCAGTGGCTCTAGCTAGTCTAGCCTTTCTGATTTCATCTCTACGTGCAAGAGCTTGTTGTAGCTCACCCTGCTTCTGTTGAGACTTGTAATACTTCTTCTGCTCATTTGCAGCTTTATTTTGGTAATAAAGACCCCCAGCAGTAGCCACAGCGGCTGTTACTGCTAGTGCTGTTGCGACAGCTTTAGGCCACCTCCTTGACTAAGTGGTTTTCCATTTTATTATATCCTTTACGTTTAAACAGTCTTAAAACTGCGTCTTCTCGTTCGTTTGCGATGCAACTCATATCTATCATGCGAGCACCATTTTGTATGGACCATTGCTCAAATGCTTCAAGTAAACTTCCACCATCTTCTTCTGCAA
>JGI24657J20077_1000184_pt1 | contig 22235 bp, 17 predicted proteins | sample MalvirmetaMSP118_FD_20077 | JGI IMG/M metagenome (IMG submission 20077) | reverse complement strand
CGAACAGCCTGTTGCGCACCCGCGCCGGCTCGGCTATCGACGGCGCCTGCCGGAGACGTGGCCGAGTGGCTGAAGGCAACGGTTTGCTAAATCGTCGTACCCTGTAAGGGGTACCGAGGGTTCGAATCCCTCCGTCTCCGCCAGCCTCCCGGATCTCTCAAGGATTTCAGGGGGCGTGCTACCGGTCTGCCTCGCTCGTCCACCATTTGGTACACGCGCGTGGTACACGAACCCTCGCCCGAGACCACGTGTCGGGCGGCTCGATGGCATCGAGTTTAGGGATGGGACGCGCCGCCAATAGCGGAAGCCGTGTACCGCATCTGCAACGACGTCATGGCACCTTTCATCTGCGCGTGCGGGTGCCCGACGATCTTCGTCTACGGGTGGGTTTGCGCGAGGTCCGACGATCCCTTCACGTCCACACTTTCGCTGAAGCCCGTCCGCTTGCGCTGAAATACGCCGCGCGAGTGTTGGAGGTTTTTGAGATGGCTAGGGCAGCTGAGCTAACCAAGGATCGCATTGGTGCGATGATCGTAGATCGATTCAGTGACCTCGAACGGACGGCCAACAGCGGCCGCCGCTTCGAGACAGCGGACCGTGCGCGTGAGCTGGAGTATGTGGCTCACATCACAGAAGAGGCCATCTCGGACCTCGAAGTTCAGCGAGAAACAGGGGAGTATCGGTATCCCGTCGTCGGAGAGGTCCTGCAACTCCTAGCGAAAGCTGGCGTAGCAGTCGCAGACCTCCCGCAAGACGTGCTGGACGACATGCACGACGGGGTGGCCCGGGCGCTAATCGAGCGCGACCGCCTTGTGATCTTCCGTCTCTCCGAGCGCTTGCTGCCGTACCAGCCGGTCGATCCTCTATTTCAGAAGGCCGGCCTTCGTTCGGTCCCATTCGCCCCACCTGAGCGGAGCCCCATGCCGGTCTTCGGGCCGACCCTTGGCGAGGCGTTGGATGTCTATTTGGGGGAGGGCGAGAAGATGTGGTCGCCGAAAACCTGGAAGGGACGCACCCGCCAACTGGGCTACCTCCGTGAGCATCTCGGTGCCAAGACGCCGATCTCAGCGATCACCGCACAGCAGATTGTGAGCTACCGCGATGCCCTGCGTCGTCTTCGCCCCCGGTCAATGAGGGCCGGCGGGGAGAGCTTTCTGGCTCGACAAACGGCCAACGAGGACACCCGCATTTCCGCAACCACCGTCGAAAATCTTTTCAATCCATGCCGGGCGTTCTTCCAGTGGGCAAAGGGTCAGCAGGGATACATTTCCAGCAATCCGGCCGAAGACGTTCGCTTGCCTCGGATCAAGAAAGCCAAAGGCGTAAAGTCACGCCGGCCGTTCACGGCGGAGGAGCTTCAGCGGATTTTCGCCGCGCCTGTGTTCACAGGCATGAAGGCCGCGAAGCGACGGTTCGAACCCGGCACGCTCGTCAACAAGGACGCATACTTCTGGATCCCGATCCTTGGCTATTACACCGGCGCTCGGCTCGGCGAGCTGGTCCAGCTTCACCTTGCTGACGTCAGGCTTGACGACCCTGTCCCCCATCTCGTGATCACGGAGGAAGGGTCCGCCGAGCGGGGGACTGGCGAGGAAAAAATGGTGAAGTCGCACGCCGGAGTGCGGCGTGTGCCGATCCATCAGGACGTCTTGGATATTGGCTTTGGCGACTTCATGCGGCGGCGGCTTCGGGACAAGCGGCCTCACAAGCGGGTCTTTTGGCAGGTCGGATATGGCGCCGATGGCCAGCCCTCGACGGTCTTCTCGAAATGGTTCGCGCGACTACTCGACAAGGTCGGGCTGAAGGACCCCGCATTGGTTTTTCATTCCTTCCGCCATACGGCCGAAGACGCTTTCCGGAACGCTCTGCTTCCCCAATACGTCATTGACCGAGTTATCGGACACGCGGGTCAGAACGTGAGTGATGGCTACGGCGAAGGCGCGTCATTGGAAATCTGCGCAAGCGCAGTTCAAGCAATGAGGCTGCCTTATAGAGTGGGAAAGGGCACGCAGTGAAGTTGATACCGATCCATTCGTGTCAATACACTGCATCTCTAGGACAAGCAAAAATAAGATGAAGCAGGTGATTGACACGCGTTGGGTCGCTCTGCATTCTTTCACTCGATCAAAGGGCCTGAGCGCCCTCAGCATCACGCAACGGCACACCCTGTGAGTGTGACCCACTTATCGGCATCTCATCGCATCTGTGATGGGGCCCGAGATTCCCTCATTTCAGTTTTGCTGCGCACGTTTGGCGCATGGGATAATCGTGATGTCTGTATCGATCAAAGCGACCTTGTCGCCTCCGACCTCCTCTGGTCGCCCAAATGACCCCGAACTACTCACCCGCGAGGAGGCGGCGGCCTATCTGGGGGTTTCCGTCTCCAGTTTGGCTCATTGGTCCACCAGCGGTCTGGGGCCGGTCTTCGTCAGGCTGGGACGCCGGGCTTGGTACCGTCAGTCCGTACTCGATACCTGGATCGAAAGTCAGGTGCCCGAGCGGATGAGGGGGCGGTGATGCCAGTCCGAACTTCCAAGCTCGACATTGCCGTGTACGAGCACGGGCCTGCGATACGGCGGTTACAGGAGCGAGGCATCCGCAAGATAGCGGCCTTGGTCACAGCCCTTAATCAAGCTGATGATGGACCCCGTCCGGCCCGTCCTTGGACCTATGGCCGACTGCGTCGGCTGCTCAACCGTGGGGCCGAGCTAGATGAAATGCTTCCGGTCCGCACGCTCTCGGAGGCGGCCTGTGAACGCCCCTATGTTCACCGACGTTCGTCTCGCCACCAAAAATGCGCCGCCGCTCTGTCGGCACTTTCAGCCAAAGCAGGAATGGATCGGTTATGACTGCGACAAGCCCTTCAACTTGGCCTCGGCGGTGGGACCAGCCAATCAGCGCCACCGATCACGGGCGGGCCGTCTCTATGATGCGCGAAGTTCGTGTGCGCCGGACCAAGATGCTCGCGGCCATCACTAACGCAGAGAGCCCGCGTCGAGCCAAACGCCTGAGCCGCCGATACATGAGAAGCCCGTCGGCCCGGCTGGCTTGTTTAGCCATGGCCGCTGAACGGAAGTTCAAGTCGGTGAAGAAGGCCAACGAGATGGCCGTTGCCTTGGTCGAGTGCCTTGGGCTGGTGGACGTTTGGACCCCGGCCGTCGCGAGGGCCAAGGCCATCCCGAAGGAGAAGTTCGGTGGCGGGCTCAGGTGGATTTTCACGTTTCATGTTCTTGACCACGCCCGGCAGCGTCTGGTGATGGACGTGGCCACGGCTCTCACCCGGCATGAGCCGACGCAGTTCATGTCCGCTGGTGGACGAAACGGATTTGAGGAATGGCTGGGCGAGGAAATCGCTCAGGCTCAGGTGGTGATCACCACCGACATTCCATCGTGCTTCAACCGGGTCCTGCGGGATGCGGTTGCTGACGGCCTGCCCTTATCGGGACGGGTCATGGAGGAAGTGCTCTTCCGTCCAATGGACAATGCGCTTTATCTCAAGAGGACCCCCGGTGGTCTCACTCCTATGTTGAAGGAGGAAGTCGCCCAGGTGAGCTCGCCCAAGCGGGGTATCCCGCAGGGCTCGGCTGCATCATCCGTTGCCTCTGAACGGGTGATTGGGAGGATCATCAGAAGGGTGGAAGCGGCATCTCCGGATGCCCGTATCGCCACGTATGGTGACAACCTGATCATTTTGCTCAGAGACCCCGGCATTGAGCAGTCTGTTCGTGACGCCCTCGCGTCGGAGGCCGAAGCATGCTTCGGCTCTGACGTGATCAGCGAGCTCACCCGCCGCACCCGCACCGGACTCGCCACTGCGTGGTTTAGTTTCGCAGGTCGGGATTACCGGCGGCAGGGAAAGACGCTGAAGATTAAGCTTGGTTCCGACCGGATCGCAAAGTTCGTAGGCAAGACGATCATCGATATCGACGACGCCAAGCGCGCGAAGGACCGAAAGAGGCTGCTCAGATTGGACCGAAGTGTCCAAGCTTGGATACGTCAGACGGTCCAGTTCCCGGGTGCGTTGGACAACGGTTTGACGCTGGCCGCTGTGATCAGACGGTCTCGCCTATATCTTGAAACGCCGGTCGAACCACCGCCGCAAGATGAGCCGCCGCCCCTCGCCGAGGCTTCGTAGCCATTCCCATCAGCCGCATGGCGCGGTGGGCATACCGGCGGCGCGGCAAGCCTTGGCCGGGCCCAAGTCGAGACGCCGAGGCTCTGCGCGACAGCGCGCATCGGCTCGGCCCAGCCGCGGTCTCAAAGGCCTGCCAAGTGAAAACATGGTGGGTCGTTCAGTATCTTCGAATGAGTGCGCCCCATGCCGAGCGGTTAGTCTACCTCGAGAATCTGTCCCGGTTGGTGAAAGCGTGACACTTTCGAATCCGGCCCACGCCCATCGCGCGCTGGGACAGAGGGTGCGTCCGATTTTGACGTGCAGCGCTGTGAGTATACTGAGTGGTGCATGTACAATTCGGGTCGTGGTAAGCGACAGCTATTCGGCTGAGAATACAACGCTTGGGGAGGCGTCGGGGACAGAAGTGTTGGATGAATTGGAAGGCGGGAAGAGCCCGCGTTGGGCGGCGGTAGGCCGGCCCGGTCAAATCGCGACCGCGGCGCCTCCGCTCCTGTCTCTGATCTGCGAACTTGGTCTCAGCGCCCGCGACAGACCGGCGGTACTGATCGCACCCCACGCTGAGACGGCTGCTTCCATGGCCGCGATTCTCTGTGCCCGCACGCAAGTGCCGAGCGTGACAAGATCTCCGAAGGAGATGCTCGATCAACTGTCTGAAGGCGACCGGGTCTGGGTTCTCCCGGACGCCGGCGTCTACCTCTTCGGCGGACTGGAAAACGGTGGGTTCTGGCTGCATCCGATCCAAGTCGGCGCTGCCCGCTCGGCCGCGCGAGTCTGGTCACCGGCGCGCGAAGCCTGGCGTCTCCAGCCGACGTATCGGCTTCGCCCGATGGGCGCGTCGAACAAGGCAAACTGGACGTCCCCGACACCCAACAGCTGGGATGCGTTCACGGGCGTCCCAACATGCGGCAACCCCGCGCTTGGTTCGCTCGCTATTGTCCTGATCGGCGAACGGACGGCATTCGATGCAGCGCTAGAAGAGGCGGGCTACGCGCCAGCCTCCGGGACGACTGCAGCGACGATCAGCGGCGGGCTCGTGAGAGGGCAGGTGGACGAAGACGGAGACGTGTTCGTCACCACACCCGCGGGGGCCGCGGGCGCCCCGCTGATTGCCGTCGCCCGCAATCATCAGGTAGCCAACCGGCTGTCTGCGCGGAATGCGGATCAGCCGCTCGTATTTATCTCGGTCCGCGCCGCCGACGCTCTCGCGGACCGCTCGGCGGTCGAGATGATCGCCGCGCGCCATCGCTTTCTGCTCTTGGCCTCGCCCCGGCGGCGTGATGATCTGGCGCCCCTAAAGGAGGGCGGCTGGGACGTGTTGGAGCCGCAGAACCTTGGCGCCGCTCCCACCGGTCTTGTCGCGCTTGACCGAACTTCAGATGCGAGCCGTTGGGAGACCAGGTCCCCGGGCGTCCTCGACCAGAAGAGCCCGAATCTAAGGGCCGCATTCATTGCGCTCGACCGGTTGGGTCAGGCCGCCGGGGACGAAGCCTTGGAGGACGACGACGTAGCGACCTGCATCCAGGCGCTTCGGGGCGCATTCTTCGATGCATCGGACTGGCTCGCGGCGCCGCAGGAAAAAGAGATCGCCGGCTTGGAAGAGGCCTTCCGCGAACTTCACGGTCGGCTGCCCCGTCTGAGATCGGTCGCCGGTCCGGCAGCGGTCGAGGCGGCCGAGACCTGTCGGGCGGCGCTTGACCGGTTCGCGCTGTCATCCAACCGCCTCTTGATGACGCCCAAAGGCGAGTGCGTGTTCCATCTGGCCGAGGCCGCTGCCCGCGCCCCGCAATTCCGACAGGCGATTGTCGCCGGCCACGGCCGGGCCGCCGCTATCGCTTCAAGCTTTCTCGAATCCCTCGATCTGCCCCTTCCTTGCCTGACACCCTCTGCAGTGGCGGAGCATGAGCCCTTCTCGCGTCTAAACGTCCTGTCCATGATGCGGCGCGAAGCGTTTGCTCGCCTGATCGATCCATGGCCGGCGCAGGAGCTGATGTTCCTCGGCTATCAACACGAAGTCGAGCTGTATCGGAACCGGCTCGCGGCGAGGGATCGGATCCGGCGTCGCCTGTCGCCTGACGATTCTGCTTGCCAGCGCTACCCGTTCCTTCGACCGCACTGTGCGCCGTCCGTGTCGACGACCGCGCCAGACGCGGCGGACGAGGCTCCGCCAGTCATCGATCCTGCAGCCATCCTGTCGCGACCTGTCAGACGGCCACCGGCCTCCACCGGGGAGCAAACCCGGGATGCCCGCCTTTGCCGTTTCGCGGGCCAGAGCTGGATGGCCATCACGCCTGAGCGGACCATGACGATGGTCCGCCCGTCTCGAGAGGGCCTGCAGGTTTCTCCTGCGCCCGGCGACGGTCTTGAGATCGGAGATCTGGTGATCGTCCGTGAAGGGGCCGATCGGGACATCGTTCGGGACATGGCGGAATCTCTCGTCGGCGAGTCGACCTACGCTGATCTGCGGCGTCAGGCTGCTGTTTGGCGCGACGCCCTCATCGGCAGCAGCGCCTCGGTCGATCAGCTTCGCGCCCGGCTCGCCCTCCACGGCGTCAAGCGCGGCGTGGCCGCCATCCGCCACTGGATCAGCGAAGAGGCTCCGATTGGCCCGCATGACGAAGAATCAACCGTGCCTGCGATCGCCATCACGCTTGGCGGAAGCCCCGATACCGACCGCTGGACCGGATGCATCAAAGCGATTCAGACCCTTCGCGCGCTTCATACCCGCGCGGGCTTCAGCCTGACCGAGGCCCTGACCCGCGCCTGTGGCGGGTCGCTTGTCGAGCACTCAGACTACGAGACCCCGATCATGCTTCCTTGGGGTGTGGTGTGGTTGCTGGAAGTCGAGTCGATCGGGCCGGCTGAGCCTTGGCCCTACACCCAGATCAACAGACTTCGTTGGGACTCAGACAGCTGGCGTAGCCGTCTGCTTTCGCAACAACTTCTCGCAACTCTGCTCGGAGACGACACCTGATGGCACGAATGATACCTGACGCGTGTTCGACCGACGCGCCCCTTTCCGAACGCCGGGTTTTCGAAATCTTGAAGGCTGATCCAGCAACACGCGCTTGGACCATCTTCCATTCCCAAGGACTTTCGAGCAGCTATACGGGCCACTTCGGAGAGGTGGATTTTCTCGCTCTGATTCCTGGCCAGGGGTTGCTCTGCATTGAGGTCAAGGGTGGCGGGATCCGCTGCAAGGATGGCGAGTGGTCTTCAACCGATCGGCAGGGAAACACCTTTGCCCTCAAGCGCTCGCCGTTCCTTCAGGCACAACAGGCGATGCACAAGGTTCGAACCGCTCTCGAGGCCCGCTTTGGCCGCAGCTCGGCAGAGGCCAGTTGCCCGCTCGGCTGGATGGTGGTCTTCACGGACACCTTCGCCCCGCCAGCATCAACGGACTTTATCCGGGGAGAGCTGCTCGACTGCAACGAGCTTGAACCGGGTGTAGGGAAACGACTTGCGGCGTCGCCTTCGCTGGTCCGGGCCGTCGCGCAGCAAGGCGCGCCTACTCCGCCGGTGCTGGACGCGATCCGCAAGTTCCTGAGGCCTGACTTCGATCGCGTGGAGACACTGGCGACTACCCTGTGGGATGCGGAACGCCGACTTCTCGCCCTTACGGACGAACAATACGAGGTTCTGGACCACGTTCTCGATAACGAAACGGCGGTGATTCACGGAGGGGCAGGCACTGGCAAGACGGTTCTTGCCGTGGAGCTGGCGCGCCGTCTGGCCGCGCGAGGCCGTTCCGTTCTCCTGACCTGCTTTAATCGGGAGCTGGGACTTTGGCTGGAAAGCCGGGCCGAAGCCCTTGGACCGGGCCGGATCGTCGCAGGTAATCTGCACCGCCTCTTGCGGCCGGCGGTGGAGGCTAGCGGGCTGGCGACCGGCGAAGGTTTTGGCCCGGCGTGGTACGAGGCCGCGGCCTTGGCCGTTTCGGCCGGAACTCAACGGTTCGACACGGTCATTATCGATGAGGCTCAGGACTTTCCGGCCGATGCCTTGCTGACGCTTGCAGAGCAGTGGACGGACGGCTCCGCCGGCGAGCCCCGCATCTGCCTGTTCGCCGATTTCAGCCGGCAAGCGCTCTATGGCGATCCCGAAAAGGGCCGCGCCCAGGTGCGCAAACGGCTCGGCGGCGCGAGCTTGCCGCTCCGCATAAACTGTCGGAACACGCGGCGGATAACGGCTGAAACGGAACTCCTGACAGGGTCCTATGAAATCCGCGCGGTCGCCGATGCTCCCGAGGGTCCGGCGGTAGACAGGGTCTTCTTTGCTGAAGGTCAGGCCCGACAATCGATCGATCGCGCGCTGCAGGCTCTACGCGCCGAAGGGCTGTCGGCCGAGGACATCGTCATTTTGTCGTCCCGGCGTCGGGATGCTTCGGCGCTCGCCGGGGTCAGCAGCTTGGGCGGCTTTCAGATAATAGACCGCGATGAGCGCAAGGCAAAATCCGGAGTCGCCTTCTCGACAGTCCATGCATTCAAGGGTCTGGAGAGCAAGGCGGTGGTTCTCGTCGACTTGGATCCGAAACCGGATCCCGAGAGCGACGCGCTTCTGTACGTCGGCATGACGCGGGCGCGCACGCGGCTTATCCTTGTTCTCCCAGAGCAGGCCCGTGGTGAACTGGATCGCCGGACCCGCGCCAACCTGTCCGCCTCCTTTGAACGGGAACGGGTCTAATGTCGGCGGTTGAGGTCAGAAACCATGTCATTCGCGCCTTGCGCGACGAGCTGGTTGGACCAGCTGCTGGAAGGCCAGCGCTCCAATGGCATGGGCCCGGCTCGGAGCTGAACGGAGAGGAAATCCTCGCGACCGCCGATCGTCCCCGGACGCGTTACGGAGCCGGCATCCTGTTCCCGAACGGCATGACCTACTCGGGTTTGCTCGATAGCGGTGAGGATGCGCCGCTCATTGAAGACGAGGATCCCGTCGATGCGCCGCCGGTCGTTGATGTCGCCGCAGACGGCGCCGATGAGAGCGACGAAGATGACGAGGCGCCGGCGCTGAACTCTTTCGTGCCGGGCAGCATGGGCGTCAGCTTTCTGGCTGATACCACGGACGGCCTGACGGTCGTCGCCCGTTGGGCCACCTATGCACAGCAAGATCTGCCAGAGCTGCACGATGATCCCGGACGCCCTTGGTTCAGGACCCCGGGCCAGCGAACGCTTCATATCGCGCCTCGAACTGGGCGGGTAGTTTCGCTGCGAGACGAAGGCTCGGGCCCAGACGAACCGGCCATCTTGGTTCTCGACCGACCTTGGCGGGACGGTCGTCATCGGCTCATTACGGTGACACTGCTCAATGCTCGCAAAGCCGGTGGCGGGTTCATCTCGGACGAGGAATGTTTCTTCCAGTGCGGTCTCGAAATCCGGCCGGAAGGGCGCAGTGCGTTCGCCCCATATCCCGGTCGTCCTGACGAGGAGCTGGACGACGAAGAGTTGGGCCTCAAGCTTCTATACCGGGACCGTCCGACGTGGGCCGTGGGCCACGGCTGCGCAGCGGACTGGGAGGTCGTCGACGAACTCGCTGCCCGTGTGATGACCGAGACGATGCCGACGGTGGAGCAGGCTCCGGTGCTACCCCGGACTGCGCTCGACGGCGTCAACCTGTCGATGCTGGATCTATCCCGGGCGCCAGACCCGGAAATACTGGCTTCCTGTCACAAGCTTGCGGGGGCTTATGAGGCGTGGATTCGGGACCAGCGCGACAGCTTGCCGAGCCTACGTCTCGGCGAGCGGCTGGAGGGGGCGGCGCGACGGCATCTGGAGCAATGCCAAGAGGCGTTGCTCCGAATAAGACGCGGGATCGACTTTCTCGGCCGTGACGGCAACGCCATGACGGCGTTCCGGTGGATGAACCGGGCGATGGTGGAACAGCGCGCCCACTATGCGCTCTCCGCGGAGAAGGCGCTCCGACGGGGCTGGGTGCGCGGCGCCGGCTCCGGTTTTACGCCCGAGCGGCCCTACACGACGCCGGCTTACGCGGATGACGTTCGCTGGCGCCCCTTCCAGCTCGCCTTCGTTCTGATGAATCTCTCTGGCGTTGCCGACCCCGCCGATCATGAGCGCGAGCTGGTTGATGTCATCTGGTTTCCGACCGGCGGCGGCAAGACCGAGGCCTATCTCGGGCTTGCGGCATGGACGATGCTGCGACGACGGATGGACGATCCGGCGGACGGCGGCGTGAGCATCCTGATGCGCTACACGCTCCGCCTCTTGACCGCGCAACAGTTCCAGCGGGCCGCGTCCCTGATCTGCGCTCTAGAACTTCTGCGCCGCCGCGAGCCTCGGCTCGGAAGCGAGCCTTATTCCATCGGCCTGTGGCTGGGCGGCAGCGTGACGCCGAACCGGAACAACAAGGCGGTCGAAGCCCTCACAGCGCTCAATCGGGGCGAGCCGAAGAATCCTTTTGTCGTCCTGTCTTGTCCGTGGTGCGGCGTCGAGATTGGCCCGCGGATCGTCGGCACGGACCGCTTGCCAACGGTGTTTGGCTATATAAGGCGAGAGGGAACCGTTCGTTTTATCTGCCCCGACGAGGGCTGCGAGTTCTCCGGTCAGGATGGGCTGCCGCTCGAGGTCATTGATGAACGGATCTACGAACGCCCCCCCACGATGGTCATCGGCACGGTCGACAAGTTCGCCATGCTGCCGTTCACGCCTCAGGCGCGTAGCTTATTTGGGCTGGACTATGCCGACGTCTCGCCGCCTGATCTCATCATCCAGGACGAGCTGCATCTGATCTCCGGGCCACTCGGCTCGATGGTCGGTCACTACGAGACTTTGATTGAAGCCCTGTGCACCCGGCCGGATCGCAATGGCGTGCTGCGTAGTCCCAAGATCGTGGCCTCGACAGCGACGATTTCGCGCGCGGCTGATCAGGTGCATGCGCTCTATGGCCGCGAAGCCCGCCTGTTCCCGCCGCAGGCGCTGCGTGCCGGTGACTCTTTCTTCGCCGAGGAACGCTCTGATCTGAAAGGACGCGTCTACCTTGGGGCGCTTGGATCTGGCCTGTCGTCCCACATCGTCGCCCAGATCCGGCTAACGGCCGCGCTTCTACAGGCCCCGGCCAGTCTTCGTCAGGACTGGCCTGACGATGCCGTCGACCCCTACTGGACGCTCGTCACCTATTTCAACAGCCTGAGGGAATTGGGCCGAGCTTCGACCCTGATCCACGCCGACATCCGGGAATATCTTCGCTGGGTTTGGCGGCGTGCGGGCATTACCGATGTCCCCGAGGCCGCCACGCGGACCCGCCGGTACGTCGATGAAGACCGAGTGGCAGAACTCACTAGCCGGGTACCTAGCGAGGACATTCCCGCCGTACTTGAGCGGCTCTTCACGGGCATTCCCGACCGTGGCGCGGTGGACGTCTGCTTTGCGACCAACATGATCCAGGTGGGCCTCGACGTCTCGCGTCTGAGCCTGATGATGATCGTCGGCCAGCCGAAAGGCGCGTCGGAATACATTCAGGCCTCGAGCCGAGTGGGCCGCGATCCGAACAAGCCTGGGCTCGTGGTCACCAACTACAACCCGTTCAAACCGCGCGATCGCTCACACTTCGAGAGCTTCCGGGCCTACCACGAGAACATCTACAGGTTCGTCGAACCCACAAGCGTCACCCCATTTTCGTTGCCAGTAAACGAGCGAGCCGTTCATGCTCTCGTGGTCGCGCTCGTTCGCTGCCTTGAGCCGAACCTCCGCGACAAGCCCGGGAACGGGCCTGATCCGGCGCTTCGGGAGCGTATCCGGGAGATCATCCTGAAACGGGCCGAGCGAGTGTCGCCTGCGGAACTGGACCGCACGACCGAGGTGCTAGACTGCTTCTTCGATGATTGGGACGCGCGCCAGCCCAATCGATATGGGGGCTTCCTAAGTGAGGACGGTCTGCCGTTGATGATTCCCGCGGGCCAGGTCTGGCATGACCGGGAAGACGTCATTCCGAGGCCGACGCCGACATCGATGCGCAGCGTGGACGCAGAATCCGAAGCCCGGGTGACGCGCGCCTACGGACCGGAGACTACATGATGGCCAGAAATTTCAGAAGGTCGGGTCAGGCCTCGCCGGGGCAGGCGATGCCCGCCAGACCGTTAAGGCGATCCCAGATGATCTCGCCTTTCGGGGTCGGGGCGATCAGTGATTTCCGTCAGGACGAAGCACTGATGTGTGCAGGGCTGGACGAGTGGTTCGTCGGGCAGGAAATTCCTGACCATTTGCGACTCGAGGAACCTCGTCTGCAGCGTCGGCTAGGTAAGGCCTTTTTTGTTAGACCGCCCGAACACAAAGGTCAGGACGGCCGACCGCGTCGCATTCCGTTCGTGAGATTTCCCCGCTGGCACTATTGTCCGCAGTGCACGCGGATGTCGAAGGCCGGCTTGTTCAGTGGCGATCGTCCGTGGTGCGACCCATGCACTGGCGGCCGTCGTCGACGGATGATTCCCGTGCGGATCGTTGCCGCTTGCGAACATGGTCATATTGAGGACTTTCCCTTCCGACGTTGGATCAATTGCCAGTGTGGATCGGATGACGTTGCAGCTTTGCGGTTTCGCGCCGGCCAGTCGTCAGCGGGCCTAGCGGGCATCCAGGTGTCCTGCGACGGCTGTGGACGCAAGCGCAGCTTGGCTGGAGCTATGCAGCCGGAGGTACTGAAGGTCGTCTGCGGCGGTGGACGCCCTTGGTTGGGCCAGGACGCTGTGGCCTGCACCGAGCCGCTGAAAGGTGTCCAGCGGGGGGGCTCGAACGTCTATTTTTCTCTCGTGGTCAGTTCGATTTTCATCCCCGACAAGCTCTCAGATGCGGATGAGCGGGTGCGCAACGCGCTCGAGAAATACTGGGTTACGCTGAGCTCCAGCCTTCCCGACGGAAAACTCGATCCGGTGCGGATCGACTTCGTCGCTGAACAGGCGATGGTCCCTGCTGACCGTCTCGCCGAGTTGGGAGCTCAGAAACTCAGCGGTGACCCAGTTTCGGCCCTGACTGATGAGGAGACCTTCCGTCAGCAGGAGTATGCACTTCTCCGTCGCTCGCATACGAATACGCAGATTGAACTGGTCAGCGACTGGGTTGAAGGTGACGCGTACGGACCGCTTTCGCCTTGGATCGATGGCGTCGGTCTGGTGCATCGGTTGCGAGAGACTCGCGTACTGGCCGGATTTTCACGACTGAAGCCTCGCAGCGAAGGCGCACCCGGAATTCAGCCGCTTTCGCTGGCTGGCGGTGTGAACTGGCTTCCGGCACTTGATGTGTATGGCGAGGGAATATTTCTCGCCTTCCGCCATGACAAATTGGCGGCCTGGGCTGACAATCCAGCGGTCAAGGCGCGCCTGACGCACCCCATCGAAGCTTACGACCAGGTTCGGGCGTCCCGCGGCGAACCGCCCTCCGGGGCGAACGCACGGCAGATGTTCCTTCACACCTTCGCCCACGCCTTCATGAAGGAGCTCTCCTACACATGCGGATACGGCTCTTCTTCGCTGCGGGAACGGCTGTACGTAGACGTCGCGCACCCTGACCATCCGATGGCTGGCGTTCTGATCTACACCGCCGCAGGGGATGCGGATGGCACGCTCGGCGGCCTAGTCGCCCAAGCGGCTCCTGAACGCCTTCCCTTGATTATCACCGAGGCTCTGCGGCGTTCGGCGTGGTGCTCCAACGATCCTGTCTGCCTCGAGGGCGGCGGTTCAGGCGCCGACACCGGGAGCGGAGCGGCGTGCCACAGTTGCGCGTTGGTCGCAGAAACGAGTTGCGAAAACGGCAATCGGCTGCTCGACCGCGCCCTGCTGGCCGGCACACCGGAGCAGCCGGAGATCGGTTTTCTTGCTTCTCTGGCGCCCGGCTACGTTGAGGCAGTGTAAGGCCTTGGCTAGCCTTTGGAGTGGAGGCTTAGAGTGAAACGTGCGGCTAGGCGGTGGCCTTCAGGTATTGAACCATGCGCGATCGGCAACCAGAACGGGGGAGGAGAGCGGCTGCCTCGCGCCCGAAGCAGATTTCCGCGATCTGCTCTGACCTCGGTTGTAAGGGCTTCTGGAGGCATTGCCCGCTCCCCCAATGAAGGCCAAAGGCTGCTTCTACCTATCAAACGAGAGGTAGGTCAGGAGGGGGTAAGTTCCCATGCGTTCCACGCGAAAAAGACAATAGCCATCAACGCGGGAGCCAGCGCGATGATTATCGCAAGTGCGTGCATGCGCCGTTTATGAGCATTCCATTCCCGACGTAAGTTAACGAACTCGGTCCTGCCTTTTCGGCGGCTTTGACGCTTGTCCTCTGTCCACCACTTAATCATTTCATCGACTTCCTCGGCGACAAAAGCGAGCAGGCCAATAGGCGCGATGGGCGCCCACGCTAAGGTCTGAAGTGCTGCTCTGCGGCGATGAGGCCAAGGTTCATCTTTGGCCCCGTTCCAGAGGAGTAGTCTGGAGTTGATGCGACCACGGTAGGCTAGCGACAGGGAAACTGCCCACAGCACGAATATGTCGAACTGGAGGGGTGTGACAGAAAATTCAAACAACCCGCTCCACCACCAATCAATCAGCCATGTCTTAACTTCAAGACTGAACCATCTGTAGTATTCAACCACTTGGAAGGCTAAGGGGGCGAGACCGACAGACAGAGCGCGCTGGACCAGCGACACAATGGTTAGGAACCCAAGCATCGTACCTAATACCGTACTAGTGTTGCCTGCCACATCCTTGATCGTCATGTCGATCTCCGCGTTGAGTCGATGAGCAACACGAGCGTGAGGCATGGCGCAATCCATGCAATGCCTCTCGACGGCTTCTACGCGTTCATTCGCCAGCATCCGGGGGGACAGTCACGGCGCAGTCGCGCATCGGCTTGGGCTGCATGGCCCTGACCGGCGTCTATGGACACGTCGACCGGAGAGAGGCCGTGCGGATCGTGCGGCGCGGCCTCGACCTCGGCGTCACGCATTTCGACACAGCCGACCTGTACGGTCCCTACGTCAACGAGGAGCTTCTGGGCGACGCGCTTGGAGCTGATACTCACCGCGTCTCCATCGCTACCAAGTTCGGCTATCGAATTGAGAAGGGGCGGATAGCCGGCGTCGACAGTCGTCCGCAGAGTATTCGCCCCAAGGTACAGGCCTCCCTTCGCCGTCTCAGACGGGACGCTGTTGATCTTCTCTATCAACACCGACCTGATCCCGACGTCCCCGTGGAAGACGTCGTCGGGGCCATGAGCGATCTCGTCCGCGAAGGCTTGGTCCGATCGATCGGCCTGTCGGGAACCGACACCGCGTCCTTCCAGCGGGCCGGTGCTGTGCACCCAATTGCGGCCGTGCAGAACGAGTACTCATTGCTTTCGCGGGCGCCGGAGAAGGACCTGCTCGACGTGGTTGGCACAGCGGGGGCGAGGTTTGTCGCCTACGCTCCACTTGGACGCGGCCGGCTTGCGGGGTCGCTATGCGCCGCCGGTGACCGGGCGCCCGACGACTATCGGGCGCGCAGCGCCGACTTCTCTGATCAATCGCTGAACGCCATCGCGCCCGTCCTAGCCGTTCTGGCAGACATCGCGTCGATTAAGGGCGCGACAGTCGGGGCGGTCGCGATCGCATGGCTCTTGGCAAAGCGTCCACACGTCATGCCAATCCCAGGCGCGCGTTCGGTTGACCAACTCGATATCATAGCTTCTGCTTCGGCCATGGCGCTGTCCTCCGCGGAAATGGCTCGTCTATCCGTAGTCGGGCCACGAGCTCTCTAACGTCGTCAGGCGCACAGGCGTGGCAGCAGCCTGGGCGATCCGGGCATGATGCTCACCCCTGCTTCGCACGACAATGAAGGCTGAACCAGTTGGGAGCACTGCTCCGTTTTTGCTCCCAACAGCGAGGCCGTCAGGAACTTCCCGCATAGGCGGCGAGCCGTCGATACGAAAGGCTGCCGCCTTCGGCAGGGATGGGGCCAAGGCGCAATCGACCACCGTGAACGTAGAGGACGGCTCTCCTGCGCTTCATTATTAGATGGTACGGACGCCGTTCGCGATCGGTCGTATAGAGACTCCGAGGTGTTGGGCTGAATGTGCGAAGTCTAGCGTCCTGCCAAAGTACGCTCTTGGCGCATTCGCGACCGAAGGAGCCACCGTCAGGCGGCATTGGTTTGGCGAACGCGGGGGCGGTACACACTCTTGGTACACAATGTCATTCCGCTACTATTCAAATCAACACATTAGGAGCTTCTGATTTGGTACGCGGCATTTCCCTCCGTCTCCGCCAGAATCCTCTCTCACTCTTGCCAGCCGCGCTGAAACGGGCCAGCACGGCGTGTGCCTGATTATGCCTGCGTAGATTTTGTCCTGCGGTCCGAGATTCCGCTGCCCGAACTGATCGAGGTCGGGGCAGAGGCGGGGCGTGATATCGTGGAGATCCGCCGGGGCGCAGTGGCGCCGACCGGGGCCGGATCACTGGAGCGAAACGGCGACACAGCGGTGCTCGACCTGCCGGACGTGGCGCGGTTCCGCATCGAGGGCGGCCGGTCCATCACTGTGGATATCGATGCGGCGTGCTCAGAGAGAAATTTGCGCCTGTTTCTGCTGGGATCGGCGCTGGGGATACTGATCCACCAGAGGGGCCTTTTTCCGCTGCATGCCAATGCGGTGGTGATGGGCGGCGTCGCTGTGGCCTTCACCGGTCAGTCGGGCGCGGGAAAGTCTACTCTGGCCGCTCATTTTTCGGCGGCGGGCCACACGGTGCTGAGCGATGATGTCTGCGTCATCGGCCTCGATACTGCCGGACGCCCGATCGTCTATCCTGGGCTTCCCCGCGTAAAGCTGTGGGCCGATGCGGCGAAGCTGCACGGCCATGATGTCGGCGGACTCGAGCGCATCCACGACGACATGGACAAGTATCAGCTGGGGCTGCCCTCCAGCTCCGATCAGGCCCCGGTGCCGCTGGGCGCAGTCATCCGGCTGGTCCGCGAGAGCGAACAGCCCGTAGGCCTGCGCCGCCTGCGAGGCCGCGCGGGTGTGCAAGTCCTGATGACCGAGACCTATCGCCCCCAGGTGGTATCCACGCTCGGCCTGCAAGAAGCGCATTTCGGCCACTGCGTTTCGGTGGCTGCCAGGGTTGCCGTTCTCGAGTGGACGCGCCAATGGGGGCATGAGGTTTTTCAGGTTGAGGTCGAACGCCTGATCCGCCAGCTTGGTGAGGCGCAAATTCTGGGTGCGGGGCCAGACGTATGAGTGATCAGGAATTTCGGGACGGGGACCAGATCGTGACGTCGCCTGATTTACTGACCACGCGTGTGGACGGCGAAGTCATGGCCATGAGCGTGGATCGCGGGGCCTGCTACGGCCTTGACCCGATCGGCTCGCGCATCTGGGAACTGGTGGAAACGCCGACGACGGTGGGAGATCTGGTCACCCGCCTGACCCGCGAATACGACGTGGATGTGGCGATCTGCCGGAGCGACGTTTGCGCCCTTCTGTCCAGCATGGAAGCCGAGGGAATGATCCGTCGAGTCTGAGCAAGGTCGAATCGGCGTCACGAGGTTTCCCGACCTTCCGATTGCAGGCAAGGGAAACAGGTTCCATAACGGTCTTCCTGGTCGTCTATTCGTTAAGACGCGGTGCTGAAAGAATAAAATTCTCCCGGAGATGGATATCGATTGACATGAAGGCGCCATATGACACCCTCGCAACTCGACCTGTGGGGACTTAACCGCAATGCGTGAACTGATTAACGATAATCATGGCGCCCAAGGCCCGGACGAGACGTCGGGCCGCAAGACCTGGCAGGCGCCGTCGCTGCTGCGACTTGACGCAGAGAACGCGGAGACCAACCCCGGTGCGGGCGTGGACGGCTTTGGCTCCGCATCCTGATTTTTCTGCCTGTCGACGGCATGGCTTTCCCGCCGAATGCGGTTTGACTATGCCCACGCCTGTCGTATTCACCCCTGACTCAGGATGGCCTTGCGCTGTTCGCTGACGGGGCGGTCCTACTCACAATGAATCCGGAAAAAGGGACGCGATGACTGCGCTTGCGGGCGTATGGCGTCTGGACGGACGGACTGCCGCCGAACCCTGCCGGTTGATGAACCACGCACAGGCCCTGTACGGCCCCGATGGAGAGGGGCTCTGGGATGGTGGTGATGTGGCGCTCGGTCTTCGCCGGTTTGATTGCCTGGATGAGGACCGGTTTGATGCGCCGCCGCTGACCAGTGCCTGCGGCCGATACCATCTGGTTGCGGATGTGCGTCTTGATGACCGTGAGGGTCTGGCTGACACCCTCGGTGTGGATGCCTTTCAGGCGAAGAACAGCTCAGACACCCGCCTGCTGCTGGCCGCCTGGGAGCGATGGCAGACTGGGCTTTTCGATCACGTCTATGGCGATTACGCCTTTGCCGTCTGGGATACGCGTGACCGTCAGCTGACGCTGGCGCGTGACGCGCTTGGCGCCAAGCCCCTCCACTATCATCGGCAGGGCGGCTTGTTTGCCTTCGCGTCGATGGCCAAGGGGCTGCATGCCCTGCCGGACGTGCCGATCGCGCCGAATGCCTCGCGTGTGACCGAACTGCTGGCCCTGCTGCCGGAAAGCGGGCCCGAGACCTGGTTTCAGGACATCTATCGGGTCGAGCCCGGGCACTATGTGCTGGTCACGGCAACCGGTCAGACCATCCACCGGCACTGGAACCCCAGCCGGACCCTGCCGGTCCCGCAGACGTTCGAGGCGCAGGTCGAGGGGCTACGCCAGCATCTGGACCGCGCGGTTCAATCGCGACTGAGAGGGGCCGGGCGTCGCATCGGCAGCCATCTGAGCGCCGGGCTGGACAGCTCCGCAGTCGCGGCCACCGCCGCGCGGTTGATGGCGGAGACGGGCGGGCGGGTCGCGGCATTTACGTCCTCCCCCCGGGCCGGATTCGTCCTTCCCGGCATGCCCGGCCAGGTCGAGGACGAGACCGAGCTGGCGTCGGCGACGGCCGCGCTCTATCCGAATATGGATCACGTGGTGCTGCGCAACGACGGCCGCGACCTGACGGCGGGCCTGGATCGCGGCTTCAACGCGTTCGAACGCCCGGTCCTCAACATCTGCAATGCGCGCTGGACCGACCATATCCACGAGGAAGCGCGTCGCCTTGGCCTGAATGTGCTGCTCGTTGGCGCGATGGGCAATATGACGTTCAGCTATGACGGCAAGACCCTGCCCGGTGAACTGCTCAATAAGGGCGATCTGGTCGGATTTTTGCGCCAGGGCCATGCCCTTTCACGCGAGAAGCGAATGAATTGGAAGGGCTATCTGGCCCAGGCTCTGGGTCCCTGGATGCCGACGGCGCTCTGGCGATTTGCCAGTCGGCTTCGCGGCCGTATCGCCGTTCTCGGTGACTATTCGGCTGTGAAAGAAAGCGCGGTCGTGGCTCACGATCTGAGGCGTCGCGCCCGTGACCGAGGCCATGATCTGGAATACCGCTCCGAGGCCGACGCCTTTGCTCAGCGCCTGCGTATTCTGGGGCGCGTGGATTTCGGCAACTACGCCAAGGGCGTGATGGGGGGCTGGGGTCTGGATGTCCGTGATCCCACCGCTGACCGGCGGCTGGTCGAATACTGCCTGGCCCTTCCGACCGAGGCCTTTCTGAATGACGGCCTGCCCCGTCGTCTGGCCCGGCTGGGGCTGACCGACCGGCTCCCGGCCGTGGTTCTCGAAGAGCGCCGCAAGGGTTATCAGGCTGCGGACTGGTTCGAGAATGTTCAGACATCCCGCGCGTCCCTGCTTCAGGAAGTTCGCCGCTTGCGCAATGTCGACGGGGTCGCGGATGTCCTTGATCTGGATCGCCTCGAGAGACTTCTGGAATCCATGCCCGAGAGGGACTGGACCAATCCCGAAGCGATGCGCGACTATCGGCTGGTGGTCTTGCGAGGCGTGTCTGCCGGCCATTTCATGCGCAAGGCGGCCCGCACCAATGCCTGATCGCAACGCGTCCTTCGTCCGATGAAAAAGGTCCTCGCTTTTGTCAGGGATCTTGCCGGCTACGTGGGTGGCCGCGCTCAGGGACTTGTCGCCTTGGTGGCGCTTGGCGCGCTGTTGGATGGCTTTGGCCTGCTCCTGCTGGTTCCGCTGTTGGGCACGTTGTTTGCGGAAAGCACGACCCAAACGGGCCCACTCGGCACGCTGCTGAACCTTTGGCCCGAGGTGCAAGGGGCCTCAAGGCTGATTCTGGTGCTCGGCTTGTTCGGTCTTGTTATGGCCCTGCGCGCCTTGATTCTGTGGCAGCGCGACCTGCGTATGGGCGCGCTGCAGGTGGGATATCTGGAAAGCAAGAGGTCCCAACTCGCCCGCGCCCTCGCCGGCAGTCGGTGGGAGGCGCTGAATGCCCTCGGACATGGTCGCGTGACCCACTTGATGAGCGGGGACATCCAGCGGTGTGCGTCTGGCGTGCATTTCCTGTTGCAAGGTGGTGTTGCCGTCGTTCTCGTAGTCATTCAAGCGGGCGTGGCGCTGGCCCTTGCGCCCCTGCTGGCCGTCATCGCTCTGATGGCGATGGGACTGGGTGCCCTTGTCATGGGCCGCTGGCTGGGCGCGACCCGCGAGATTGGCGCCCGGGTGACTAGCTCCAACATGCGGCTGATGGTCGAGTTGGGCCGTTTCCTCGGCGGGCTCAAGGCGGCCATGAGCCAGAACCTGCATTCTGCCTTCGTTGCGGCATTCGAACGGGATTTGGGCATCGCCACTCACCAGCAGGTCGCCTTCATCAACCGCCAGGCGGCCATGCGGGTGATGTGGAGTTTGCTTGGCGCTGCTGTCGCCTCGATCTCGCTGTTGCTTGGGTTTCTGGTCCTCGACTACCCCCCGGCTGTCATGCTGACGCTGCTGGTCGTCCTGGCGCGGATCGCCGGACCCGCCATGCAGATTCAATCCGGCCTCCAGCAGGTTGCCTACGCCCTTCCGGCATGGGAAGCGGTTCAGAATACGCTCAATGATCTGACCCGTGAGGCCCGGGTCGTGGCAACCAGGGGCGAAGATCAGAGATCCCTGAACGGCACCATCCAGATTGAGGACGTCACCTATCTGCACGAGGGGGCAACGGTAGGACGAGGCGTTCGGGCCTTGTCCCTGACGCTTCAGCCCGGAGAGTTCGTCGCTATCACCGGCTCGTCGGGGGCCGGCAAGACGACCTTTGCCGATCTCATGGCCGGGCTGCTCCAGCCTCAGCACGGGCGCATCACGGTTGGCGACCAGACCCTTGATGCGCAAACGGTTTCCGCATGGCGGGACCGTCTCGCCTATGTCACCCAGGACCCGCTTCTGTTCAACGACACCATCCGGGCCAATCTGCTCTGGGGCGGAGTTGAGGCGGATGAGGCCCGCATTGCCGAGGTGCTTGCCGCGACCGGCGCGGACCGCGTCGTCTCCCGACTGTCCCTCGGACTCGACAGTGTGGTCGGCGAAGACGGTGCCATGGTCTCGGGCGGCGAGCGTCAGCGCCTGGCCCTGTCGCGGGCCCTGCTCCGGCGCCCCGACGTCCTCGTGCTGGACGAGGCGACGGCTGCCCTTGATGCCGACAGCGAGGATGCGGTCCTGAAAGCGTTGGCCAAACTCGATCCCAGACCGCTGATCCTGATGATCTCGCACCGGGCCGAGAGCCTTTCGGTGTGCAGCCGTCGCCTGACCTTTGCCGAGGGGCGTCTGGTCGACGATCACCGACTGTGAGGGCGGGCGAAGCCCTACCGCTGCCGTTAGCCCTCCACGTCGTGGTCAACTGCTGCCGCCCGGACGATGACGCCGCCCGGAACGCGAGCCTGCGGGCACTTGTGGCCAGCCCGCTGCTCGATATGGACCGTTTGATCCAGACTGTGGCGCGACACCGGGTCGCTCCCCAGGTCCACCGCGCCCTGACCGAAGCCGGCGTGCGCCTGCCGCCCGGCACGGCCGCGCGTCTCGCGCAGATGGCCGGTCAGGCCGCCCGACGCAGTCTGAACCTGGCCAGAGAGAGCCTGTTTCTACAGTCCACGTTCGACAAGGCCGGGCTGGACGCGACCTTCGTAAAGGGCTCGGCGCTGGCCCTCCTGATGCACCGCGATGTCGGCATGAAGGACTCCTGGGACATCGACCTCCTCGTGCGCCCTGATCAGGTCGAGGCCGCCTGCGACCTGTTGATCGC
>JGI24657J20077_1000164_pt1 | contig 23457 bp, 27 predicted proteins | sample MalvirmetaMSP118_FD_20077 | JGI IMG/M metagenome (IMG submission 20077) | reverse complement strand
GCGTCGGATGCCCGCTCAGAGGTGACGGGCCGCGTGGTCGACAGTTACAGCAACATTCATTCGGTCAAGATGTTTGCCCACCATGACCGCGAGATTGAATATGCCAAGGGCGCCATCGAGAAGGCGCGCGTCACTTTTCAAAAGGAAATGCGGATATTCACCATCATGGATATCTGTCTGGTCAGCTTGAACGGTTTGTTAATCGTCGGGGTCGTAGGCTGGGCGTTCTATCTGTGGTCAACCGGCAACGCGACGGTGGGCGTGGTGACGGCTGCGACGGCGCTGACGCTGCGGTTGAACTCCATGACCGCCTGGATCATGTGGGCGCTTTCGACGTTCTTCCAGCAGCTTGGCGTCGTGGCCGAGGGGCTAGAAACGATTGGCAGCCAATCACCTTGGTTGACGACAGCGATGCCAAGCCGCTGGCCCTGACCGACGGGCGGGTGGAAATGCGCGGGCTGACCCATCATTATGGCCGTGGTTCGGGCGGGTTGGATCAGGTGGATATCACCGTGCAGCCGGGGGAAAAGATCGGCCTGATCGGGCGGTCGGGCGCGGGCAAATCGACCTTGGTCAAGCTGCTGCTGCGGTTTTACGACCCCGAAGGCGGACGTATTCTGATTGACGGGCAGGATATCACCACCGTCCGGCAGGACAGCCTGCGGCAAGCGATCGGGATGGTACAGCAGGACAATGCCCTGCTGCATCGGTCGATCCGCGAAAATATCCTTTACGGTCGTCCCACCGCGACGGAGGCAGAGGTGATTGCCGCAGCGAAACAGGCTCAAGCACATGATTTTATTCAGGGTTGAACGATCAAGGCGGGCGGTCCGGCTATGACGCGCAGGTTGGCGAGCGGGGGGTGAAACTGTCCGGCGGGCAGCGGCAACGCATCGCGCTGGCGCGGGTCATCCTCAAGAACGCGCCGATCCTTTTGCTGGACGAAGCGACGAGCGCGCTTGATAGCGAGGTAGAAGCCGCGATCCAGCAGACCCTGTACGGCATGATGGAGGGCAAGACCGTCATCGCCATCGCGCATCGCCTGTCCACCATCGCTGAAATGGACCGTATTCTGGTCATGGACGGGGGCCGTATCGTCGAAGAGGGCACGCATGAGGTGCTTTTAGCACAAGGCGGGCTATATGCAGATTTCTGGAACCGGCAATCCGGCGGGTTCCTTCGCACAGAAGAGCCGACATCGTAATGCCTTTGACATGGATCGACCCGTTTTCCCCCGCCAAGACAGAGCCGCCGCGCCGTCTGGCGGCCTTTTTTCGTTGGGCGTTGAAGGGCAGCGGCCCTGCGCTTGGCGTCGCGGGGTGCTGTCGATTTTCGCCGGCGTGATAGAGGTGATGGCCGCCCTGGTTCTTGGGTGGGTTGTGGACGCGGCGCTTGCCGCCGAGGCGGGGGCCGTATTCTCGGATCATACGGGGCTGCTCTTGGCGGGGCTGGCGTTCTTTTTGCTGCTGCGTCCGGCGCTGTTCGGCGTCAGTTCGTATATGCAGTCGATCGTGGTCGCGCCGAATGTGTTCAACCTCGTGCTGTCGCGCTTGCATCGCTACACGCTGGGGCAGGCGGTCACGTTTTTCGACAATGATTTCGCGGGCCGGATCTCGCAGAAGGAAATGCAGACCAGCCGCGCGCTGACCGATGTCGTGACCGAAGTGCTGCATACGGTGCTATTCGCCGCCGCATCCTTTGTCGGCGCGGTGATGCTGCTTGGCACGGTGGATTGGCGCATCGCTGCGGGGCTGGTGCTTTGGATGGTCGGCTATGTCTTCCTGATCCGCCACTTCATGCCGCGGGTCCGCAAACATTCGAAAGCGCGGGCAGGGGCGCGCGCGATGGTGACAGGGCAGGTGGTCGATACGATCACCAACATCAAAACCGTCAAGCTCTTCGCCCATGCCGATCACGAGGACCGCGCCGCCTTGGGAGCGATGCGCAAGTTTCTGGATACGAGCCTCGATTTCGGGCGGGTGAGTGTCTCTTTCCGGTTCTGGCTGATGACGATTGCGGGATTTTTGCCGGTGCTGCTGGTGGGCGGCGCGCTTTGGTACTGGTCGCTGGGTCTGGTGACGGCGGGCGATATTGCGGCGACGGGGGCGGTGTCGCTTCGGCTGGCGCAGATGACGGGCTGGGTCAGTTTCACGCTGATGGCGCTTTATGCGAATGTGGGCGAGGTTGAAGACGGGATGCGCACGCTGGCCGCGCCGCAGCAGCTGCGCGATGCAGACAACGCGGCAGAGCTGGAGGTGCGCGAAGGGGCGATCCGCTTTGACGGGCTGCGCTTTACCTATGGCCGCGATACGGGCGGTATCGAAGAGCTCAGCCTATCGATCAAACCGGGAGAGAAGCTGGGCATCGTCGGCGCATCGGGGGCGGGGAAATCGACGTTGGTGTCGCTTTTGCTGCGGCTCTATACCGCGGAACAGGGTCACATTTCGATTGATGGGCAGGATGTCTCGGGTGTCACCAAGCAAAGCTTGCGGCGTCAGATCGGGATGGTCACGCAGGAGACCGCGATGTTCAACCGGTCGGCGTTCGACAACATCCGCTATGGCAAACCCGACGCGACAGAGGCAGAGGTCATCGCCGCCGCGCGCAAGGCCGAGGCGCATGAGTTCATCGAGAAGATGCAGGACCACACGGGCCGCAGCGGCTATGACGCGCATCTGGGGGAACGGGGGGTGAAGCTGTCGGGCGGGCAACGTCAGCGCATTGCGCTGGCCCGCGCGATCCTCAAGGACGCGCCGATCCTGATATTGGACGAAGCGACAAGCGCGCTGGATAGCGAGGTCGAAGCCGCGATCCAAAGCGCGCTGACCCGCGTGATGGAGGGCAAGACCGTGATGGCCATCGCCCACCGTCTGTCGACCCTGACCGAGATGGACCGCATCGCCGTGATGGACGCGGGCCGCATCGTAGAGATCGGCACCCATGAGGCGCTGCTTGCCAAAGACGGGCTTTATGCCCGCTACTGGCGGCGGCAGTCGGGCGGGTTTTTGGATATGAAGGCCGCAGAATAAGGCTTTTGCTGCGCCCGGCTTCGCGGTAAGCCCTGCGCATGACAGAATATACAATCCAGCGACTTGGCCACCTGGGCGACGGCATTGCGCCCGGCCCTTTATTTGCCCCGATGACCCTGCCGGGCGAGGTGGTGACAGGCACGCCTGACGGTCAGACCCTGACCGACATCCGTATCGTCACCCCGTCAGAGAACCGGGTGTCGGCGCCGTGTCGCCACTTCAAGGCCTGTGGCGGCTGCCAGTTGCAGCATGCGTCGGATGACTACGTCGCGGATTTCAAGCTGGGCGTGGTCAAAGCGTCGCTAGATGCCCACGGGATAGAGACTGTTTTCAAGCCGCTGCAAACCTCGCCCGCACAATCGCGCCGTCGGGCCACTTTTGCGGCGAAACGCACCAAAAAGGGAGCGATGGCCGGCTTCCACGGGCGCGGGTCTGATGTGGTGATCGAAATTCCCGGGTGCCAGCTGCTGGACCCTGCGGTGATGGGCGCGCTGCCGATTGCCGAAAAGCTTGCCGTGATCGGTACAAGCCGCAAGGCTGCACTGGCTGTAACGGTGACCGCGTCGCGCGGGGGGCTCGATATCTCGGTCCAGAACGGGAAAGAGCTGGACGGCCCCTTGCGGCAAGAACTGGCGCATCTGTGCGACAGTCTGGGGCTGGCGCGGCTGACCTGGGACGGCGAGGTGATCGCGATGCGCACGCCGCCCGTGCAGCGTTTCGGTGCGGCCAAGGTGACACCCCCGCCCGGTGCCTTCCTGCAAGCCACTCCGCACGGAGAGGCGGCGCTGGTCACTGCCGTGCGCGAGGCTGTTGGTGAGGCGCGCCATGTGATTGACCTGTTTGCGGGCTGCGGCACGTTCAGCCTGCCTCTGGCCGATCAGGCAGAGGTACACGCCGTCGAGGGTGACGCCGCCATGATCGCCGCGCTGGATCACGGGTGGCGCATGTCGACGGGGCTCAAACCCGTCACGACAGAGGCGCGCGACCTGTTCCGCCGACCCTTGCTGCCGGACGAGCTGGCCAAGACCGACGCCGTGGTCATCGACCCGCCGCGCGCGGGGGCCGAGGCCCAGATCGCCGAGATCGTCAAAGCGATGCCGCCGGTGCTGGCCTATGTGTCGTGTAACCCCGTCACCTTCGCGCGGGACGCCGCCGTGCTGATTGCCGCCGGTTATACGTTGAATTGGGTGCAAGTCGTTGATCAATTCCGCTGGTCATCCCATGTGGAGCTGGCAGCGCAGTTCACTGCGCCGGAAGTACAACGCAAACGTAAATAACGCAGATCTATGGTGGGCACGGTAAACATGCGGGAACGTCTGGGAAGATGGGTCGAAGGGCGGGCCGTCAGCAATTTCATCATCGGTGTGATCGTGTTCAACGCCGCCCTGCTGGGGATGGAGACAGCCCCCGCCCTGATGGAGAAATACGGCACGCTGATCCTGTTTCTGGATCGCGTCTGCCTGTTCATTTTCATCGCCGAGATCACGCTCAAGATCATCGCGCGCGGGGTCGGGTTCTTCCGCAACGGGTGGAATGTCTTTGACTTTACGGTCGTTGCCATCGCGCTGGTGCCCGCGGTGCAGGGGCTGTCTGTCTTGCGGGCGCTGCGTATCCTGCGGGTTTTGCGGGTGCTGTCCGTCGCCCCGCGTCTGCGCCGCGTTGTCGAAGGGTTTATCACCGCGTTGCCCGGTATGGGGTCGGTGTTCCTGCTGATGACGATCATCTTTTACATCGGGTCCGTCATCGCGACCAAATTGTTCAGCGACCAGTTCCCCGAATGGTTCGGGTCATTGCCCGCCAGCGCCTATAGCCTGTTTCAGATCATGACGCTGGAAAGCTGGTCGATGGGGATCGTCCGCCCGGTGATGGAGGTCTACCCCTATGCCTGGGTCTTCTTCGTGCCGTTTATTCTGGTCACGACCTTCGCCGTGGTGAACTTGCTGGTGGGTCTGATCGTGAACTCGATGCAGGACGCGCATAACGAGGAAGAGACCGTGCGCACCGATGCCTACCGGCTTGAGGTGATGGAAAAGCTGGAAGCGATCGAAAAGAAGCTGGCAGAGCATAGCCGACAGTAACGGCTTTTTGACCGCATCGATATTTGCTACATGATAGGGCATCCACATAAGGCCGAAAAGGTCGCGGGAACGAGGCATAGTGAACATGAAACGCAGAAACCTGATTCTGGGTGGCACCGCGCTGGTCGCGCTTGGGGCCTGCAGCAGCAGTAAATTCAAACGGTACAACGGGCCGCAGGTCACCTATGTGATCGTCAACAAGGGCGACCGCCGGATGTATCTGATGCACCACGACAAGGTGCTGGAATCATATGATATCAAACTGGGGTTCGCGCCTGTGGGCCACAAGGTGTACGAAGGTGACGGGCGCACGCCCGAAGGGATCTATATGATCGACCGGCGCAATCCGAACAGCCGGTTCCACCTGTCGATCGGCATCAACTACCCCAATGAAATGGACCGCGCCCGCGCGGAAGCTTTAGGTAAAAGCCCCGGTGGCGATATCTTTATCCACGGTCAAAAGACCGCCAAGGACAAGAATCGCACCGATTGGACGTGGGGGTGTATCTCTGTCTCGAACGACGAGATGGAGGAGATCTATGCGATGGTCGGGGATAACACCCCCATCGCACTGAACCCCTGATATCTAGCTAAAAGCGGGGGTGACCTTAGCGGTCACTTCCCCATCACCATGGTCCACCAGATCTTGCCATTGTTTTCCTGATGCCAGGAAAAGCCCATGTTCAAAGCGTCCTTCGACATGATGATGCGGCGGGTGTCCGGTTTCTCCATCCACGCGGCAAGTGTTTCGAGCTCGGTCTCGTAGGTTTCCGAGATGACTTCGCCGACCAGCGCGCCGGTATATCCTACGCGTTGGATACGATCGACAGGGGACGACCCGTCAGACCCGAAGTGCCAGGGGCGGTTCTGCACCGCCATATCCCGAGAATGGGTCGCGGCGGCGGCGTTCAGTTGTGCGTCCAGTTGAACCGGTGCCAGACCGGAGGCACCGCGCAGCGCGTTCACGGAATCGAGCATGCGGAATTGCAGCTTGCCGGTATCATTGCGACCGATCTTATAGACGGTAGGGCCGGGGCGACCGTCGGATGCAAGCGGGGTCGGTGCAGGGGTACAGGCCGCCAGCGCCACGGTCAGGGAAATAAGGATTGAAAACAGACGGATCATGGCGCAGCTCCACGCAATTGGGTTTGTCGTGCCATACAGCTTGATGCGTTGCAGATCAAACGCACATGAGCGTGAGCGCGCCTGTTAACGCTTGTTTGATTTGAAACTGCGACTTTCGAGCCATATACGACAGTATTATACTAGGTTGTAACTACCTTCAGGAGACATCTGATGTCTGATAAGAAATTTACCCTTTCGTCGCGCCGTGCTTTTCTTGCTGGCAGCGCCGCGATGCTGGCAACGCCCGCTCTGGCGCAAAGCAGCGTGAACAGCGAAGCGACGACGGAGACGGAGCGTGATCTGACCGAGACGGTGCGTCGCAACACCTCCAGCTTCCGCACGCTGGATTGGCAGCCGTACTTCAGCGACACCAAGAACGGGGCCATTCTTGTCGATATCGACAGCCGCGCGGTGCATTACTGGTCCGAGGATCAATCGATCTACAAACTTTACCCCTCAAGCGTACCGCTGACAGAGGAACTGACCCGCCGTGGGCGCACCAGCGTGATCCAGAAGGTCGTCGGCCCCACATGGCGCCCGACCCCGTCGATGCTGGAACGCAACCCAGAGTGGCCAGCGGTGATCGGGCCAGGCCCTGACAACCCCTTGGGCACCCACGCGCTGTACCTGAGCTGGACGTACTACCGTATCCATGGCACGCATGACACACGCAAGATCGGGCGTCGTTCGTCGAATGGNTGCATTGGCCTGTACAATGAACATATTGCTGAACTTTTTGGCATGGCGAACGTCGGCACCCAAGTGTTGCTTATTTGACAACTTTTTAGCGATTGTGGTGCTCAAAAGCTGAATCCGGGTTTGCAATTACCCGCTGATGCTGTTTAGAAAGTTTTACGAGGTAAGTCTTGGGCGCGTGCTATCACACTGTGAAGTACGCCTTTTCTGGAGGTTATGTTATGAAGAAACTCGTTCTCGCCGCTGCTCTGACAGCTGCTGCATCGAATGCATTTGCTGGTTCGCTGGCAGAGCCAATCATCGAAGCACCCGTCATCGTTGAAGAGTCCACCTCTTCTTCCTCGGGCATCCTGATTCCTCTGCTGCTGCTGGCCGTTGTTGCTGCTGCAGTTGCTTCCGACTAATTCGGTCGAAGTTTCAGTTAGAAAAAGGCGGTGTTCTACACCGCCTTTTTTTATGTCTGCCGTTCGGCATCAGATGACAAGCGGACAAAAGAAAAGCGCCTGTAGCCACAGGCGCTTTCTTTGTTTTCAGGTCCAACCCGCGCGGGGGATTAGTCGATCCAGCCTTGCAGGTTTTCCTCGATCACATTGGACAGCGCCTTGATGTGCAAGTCGTCGTCATTGAGGCAGGGGATATAGTGAAACTCCTCCCCGCCCGCGTGTTCAAAGCTTTCCTTGATCTCTTCGTTGATCTCTTCCAGCGTTTCGATGCAATCGGCTGAAAAGGCAGGGGCACAGACCGCGATCTTTTTGTTGCCGGCTTCGGCCTGCCGCGCGACCTCTTCCACGGTATAGGGCTGCAACCATTCTTCGGGGCCGAATTTCGACTGGAAGGTCGTCATGATCTGGGTGTCGTCCCAGCCCAGCCGTTCCTTCAGCAGGCGCGTCGTTTTCTGGCATTGGCAGTGGTAGGGATCGCCTTCCATCAAATAGCGCAGCGGGACACCGTGATAGGAGCACAGCAGCTTGTCGGGCTTTGTCTCCATCTTGGCGTAGGCCTTCTCGATCGAGGTGGCGAGCGCTTCGATATAATCGGGGCGGTCGAAATAGGGTTCAACCGTGCGGGCGGCGGGCTGCCATTTCTCTTTGGCGAGCGCGGCGAAAAACGCGTCATTCGCGGTGGCAGAGGTGGCACCGGCGTATTGCGGGTACAGCGGGAAGAACAGGATCTTCTGGCAGCCCGCAGCGGTCATCGCCGCCACCTTGGATTGGGTCGACGGGTTGCCGTAGCGCATGCAGTAATCGACCATGACTGCGTCACCATACCGCGCCTGCATCGCGTCTTTTATCTTCGCGGTTTGCTGTTTGGTGATGGTCATCAGCGGGCTTTCCCCCGCCTCGTGGTTCCAGATCGACTTATACGCGGCACCGCTGGTGAAGGGGCGTTTCGACAGGATCACCAGCTGAAGCAGCGGNTGCCATTTCCACGGGCTNTAGTCGATNACGCGGCGNTCCGACAGAAATTCCGATAGATAACGGCGCATTGACCAGTAATCATAGTTGTCCGGCGTGCCGAGGTTCGCCAGCAGGATACCCACCTTGGGGGCGGGCACGGTGGGGTGGTCAGGTTGTGCATGGGCTGGGCGCTGCTGCGTCATCTGGCATTCCTTTTCTGCGTTTAGCGCTGAGATAAACGGTTATGGTCGCGCGTCAATCGCGCAGCGGCGTTTCTGCCGTGGCCAGCGCATCGGCCAAGCGCTGCTGCGCAGAGCCGGGTCGCAGGGGTTTGGGCTGGCTGTCCGCCGGTGCCCAGCCCGCCAGAAAGACCAGCTCAAAGCTTGCTTTGATGCGCCCCTCTGGCGTGGCGTAGTGGTCGCGGTAAAGCTGCCCCGCCGCGTCAAAGATCGCTCGGCCACTGGGACGGCGCAGGCGGCTGGTCAGGGCGTTGGCCTCTCCCATGGCGCGCAGGTCGCGCATCAGGTGCCAGATATCGCTGTATTCTGTCGTCAGCGTCACGGAATCCGCCACCGGCAGCGCAAGCCCCGCCCGTTGCAGCAGCCCGCCGATATCACGCAACTCGGCCATAGGGGCGATCCGCGGCGACAGCCCACCGGTGATCGACGCCTCGGCCTGACCCAGACAGGCGCGCAGCTCGTGCAGTGTCTGCCCGCCGAAACCGACGCTTAAAAACAGCCCGTCGGGTTGCAGGGCACGGCGTGACTGGATGATCTGACCCACCGGATCATTCGCCCAATGCATCCCCATCGCATGGACCACCAGATCATGCGCGCCTTGGGTCAGCGCAAGCGTATCGGTGTCCTCCACCAGCGTCGCGTTCGGGTGCAGCGCGCCCCAGACCTGCGGGAAGCCGGTGACAATCGCTGCTGACGTAAAGGTTCTGTTAACCAGCGACAGCCGATCATCGACCTCTTCAAGCGCGGCGCGGTGCAGGAACAGGGCGTCATCGGTGGCGCGGCTGCGGTTGCGGGTCAGCGCCGCGCGATCGGTCAGGGTGTGTGAAGCGTTCATGAAAGGATAATAAGATCATGCGAGACCAGTTACAAACCGCTGTTGCGCTGATTTATCCGCCGTCCTGTCTGGCGTGCGGGGCGTGGGTGGCTGCACATGGGGGGCTGTGCGGCCCGTGCTGGCGCGACACGGGGTTCATCGAAGGTGTGGTTTGCGAGACCTGCGGTATTCCCTTGCTGGGCGATATGTCCGAGACAGACGTGCGCTGCGACGCGTGCCTTGACGCGCCGCCGCCGTGGGACCACGGGCGCGCAGCCCTTTTGTACCGAGATACCGGCCGCCGACTGGTGCTGGCGCTGAAACACGGCGACCGTCAGGACATCGCCAAACCCGCAGGGCACTGGATGGCGCGGGTGATCGCGCCCTTCGTCACGCCTGACACTTTGGTTGTGCCCGTGCCGCTGCATTACGCGCGGCTGTGGAAGCGGCGGTTCAACCAATCGGCCTTGCTGGCCCGTGCACTTGCCCGCGAACACAAGCTCGGGTGGTGCCCCGACGCGCTGCGCCGCGTCCGACGCACCGCCGCGCTAGAGGGGAAGGGACGCCGCGAACGCATTGCCCATCTGGATGGCGCGATCACCGCCCATCCCCGCCGCGCTGACCTGCTGCGTGACCGTCCGGTGCTGCTGGTGGATGACGTGATGACATCGGGGGCGACATTACAGGCATCGGCGCGGGCCTGTCTGGAGGCACGCGCAGGGCCAATCTGCGTCGTGACACTGGCAAGAGTGGTAAAAGATACTTAAGTCTTGATCCAACCCATTTGTTGAAAGGACATCAACATGCAACCTGTTGAGATCTATACCTCCCCGCTGTGCGGCTTTTGCCATGCCGCCAAACGTCTGCTGAATGAAAAAGGCGTGAGCTTTGCCGAGGTCGACGTGCTTGCCCAGCCAGAGCGTAAATCCGAGATGATCGAACGTGCCAATGGCGGGCGCACCGTGCCGCAGATCTTTATCGGCGACACCCATGTCGGCGGCTGTGATGACCTTTACGCGCTTGAGCGTGCGGGCAAGCTGGACGCTTTGTTGGCCTCCTGATGCAGGCGGCGCTGATCCAGCTGAACGTCAGCGATACACCGGCCCGCAATCTGGCGGGCACGGTAGAGATGGTGCGCGATGCCGCGGCGCAGGGGGCGGCGTTTGTCCTCACGCCCGAGGTCACGAACTGCGTCTCGACCAGCCGCGACCACCAGCGCAGCGTTTTGCAGCACGAAGACGATGACATCACCCTCGCCGCCTTGCGGGATGTGGCGCGAGAGGCGGGCATCTGGCTGCTGATCGGGTCGCTTGGGCTGAAAACGCGGGATGCGGACGGGCGCTTTGCCAATCGGTCGTTCCTGATTGATCCGCAGGGGCAGATCAAAGCCCGCTACGACAAGATCCATATGTTCGACGTGGATATCGACGCGGGCGAAAGCTACCGCGAATCGGCGGGCTACCGCCCCGGCGATCAGGCGGTTGTGGCGCAGACGCCCTTTGCCAAAATCGGGATGAGTATCTGCTATGACATGCGTTTTCCCAAGCTCTATCAGGCGCTGGCGGATGCGGGGGCCACGATCCTGACCATGCCCGCCGCGTTTTCGCCGGTGACCGGTGCCGCGCATTGGCACATGTTGCTGCGGGCCCGCGCGATCGAGACAGGGTGTTTCGTGTTAGCCCCCGCGCAGACCGGCACCCATGCCAGCGACAGCCACAAGACCCGCGACACCTACGGCCATTCGCTGGTTGTTGCCCCGTGGGGCGAGGTGCTGCTGGATGCGGGCACCGCGCCGGGCATTTATCCGTTCACGCTGGACATGGCGCGTGTACAAGAGGCACGTACCCGCGTACCCAGTCTTGCCAACCGGCGGGATTTCAAGGCACCTTAGTAACGGCTTATGACGGAAAATCGAAACTCACTTGCGATCACGTTGATCAGCGAATTGCTGTCGGCTGATCAACGGATGCGCAACCGGCTGACCCGGGCGCTGCCCAAAGGCATGGAGATTTCGCATTTTTCGGTGCTGAACAATCTGGCCTGGCATGACGGTGAAAAGACCCCCGCGCAGCTGGCCGAGACGTTCAATGTCACCCGTGGCGCGATGACAAATACGCTGAATAAACTGGTCTGGGCGGGCTATGTGCATATCCGCCCCGATTGGGACGATGCGCGGCGCAAGATGGTGGCGATCAGCCCCGCAGGCCGCAATGCGCGGGATCATGCGATCCGGCAAATCTCGCCGTTGATCAATGACGTGGCCGATGATCTGGGCGAGGCACAGGTGCGTGCCACGCTTGATACCCTGCGCGCCCTGCGGCGCCAGCTGGAAGGCTGACGCCGGTTTGGGTCACTCTGGCTTCAGGCTGGCGGTGACGTAGTTCACGCTCAGGTCACGGTCCGACAGACGCCACGACCATGTGATCGGGTTGAACACGAACCCTTTGCGATCCACCGCCGTCAGGCCCGCCTTGTGCAGCAGGTCAAAGAGTTCATCCGGCGTGATGAATTTCGACCATTCATGGGTGCCCTTGGGCAGCCAGCGCATCACGTGCTCTGCCCCGACAATCGCCATCATGAAAGACTTGGGGTTGCGGTTCAGTGTCGAACAGATGTGCAGCCCGCCGGGTTTCAGCAGCGTGCGGCAGGCGATCAGATAATCGATGGGAGAGGCGACATGTTCGACCACCTCCATGTTCAGCACCACGTCGAATTGTTCCCCCGCTTCGGCCAGCGCCTCGGCGGTGGTGTGGCGATAGTCGATGTTGAGCCCCGATTGCTGCGCATGGACCTGCGCGACGGGGATGTTGCCCGCCGCGGCATCGGCACCGACCACGGTCGCACCCAACCGCGCCATCGGTTCCGACAGCAGCCCGCCGCCGCAGCCGATGTCCAGAATCCGCAGCCCGCGAAACGGTTCGGGCGATTTCAGGTCACGGTCGAACTCTCCGGCGATTTGGGAGGTGATGTAATCCAGACGGCAGGGATTGAGCATATGCAGCGGCTTGAACTTGCCGTTCTCGTCCCACCATTCGGCGGCCATGGCCTGAAACTTTTCGATCTCGGCGGGGTCAACAGTGCTTTGAGGCGCTTGCATTCTGATCTCTCTGTGCTCTTTTGGGTCCAATGACTATATAGGGCTGTAATGGACAAAATCCCGGACCAAAAGCGCGCAGTGCAATATCTTCACCCGCCGATCGACCCGTTCGATCAGCGGATGATGGATGTGGGCGATGGTCATTCGATCTATGTCGAACAATGCGGCAACCCCGATGGCATCCCCGTGGTGGTCCTGCATGGCGGCCCCGGCGGCGGGTGCAGCCCGTCGATGCGGCGCTATTTCGATCCGGCAAAATATCACGTGATCCTGTTTGACCAGCGCGGGTGCGGGCGGTCCAAGCCTTTTGCGTCGGTCATCAATAACACCACATGGGATCTGGTCGCGGATATCGAACGCATCCGCAAAGCGCTTGGCATCGAGAAGTGGATTGCCTTTGGCGGCAGCTGGGGCGCGACGCTGGCGTTGATCTATGCCGAAACCCACCCCGAGAGGGTGCGCAACATCATCCTGCGCGGCGTTTTCATGATGACGCAGGCGGAGCTTGACTGGTTCTATGGCGGCGGCGCGGGCAAGTTCTGGCCCGATCTTTGGGCGCGGTTTACCGGCCTGATCCCCGAAGCCGAGCATGGCGATCTGATCGCGGCCTACCACCGCCGGCTGTTCTGTGGCGACCGCATGACCGAGGTGAAATACGGCAAGGCCTGGGCCGCGTGGGAAAACGCGCTGGCCTCGATCCATGCGTCGGGCGGGTCGTATGAGGGCCCGGGGGAATATTCGCGCACCTTCGCCCGGCTTGAGAATCACTATTTCACCAACGCCGGATTTCTTGAGTTTGATGGCCAGATCCTTGCGCATGTGGACCGCATTGCCCATATCCCCGGCGTGATTGTGCAAGGCCGCTACGATATGATTTGCCCCCCCTCCAGCGCGTATGAACTGGCGCAGGCTTGGCCCAATGCCGAGCTGAAGATGGTGCGCAACGCCGGTCATGCGCTGTCTGAACCCGGCATCAGCGCCGAACTGGTGCGCACGATGGACAGGATTGCCGCGCAATGACTCGCTCTTTGATGGATCGCCGTGCTTTATTTGCCTCGGGTGCTGCGGCGGCCTTGCTGGCGGCGACAGGCGTGTCGGCGGCGTCCATGCCCAAAGCGGGCGGGCGGTTGCGTATGGCGCTGTCTGGGGCGGCGCGCAGCGATACTTGGGGGCAGGGCGATGGCCTGTTCATGCAGGTGGCGCGGCAGGGGTTGATCTTTGATACGCTGACCGAAATCGCCGCCGACGGCACCCTGCGCGGAGAGCTGGCAACAGCCTGGCAAGGCAGCGCCGACGGGCGCGTCTGGCTGGTCGATCTGCGCAAGGATGTGCTGTTTCACGATCAACGTCCCATGACCGCGCGCGATGTTGTCGCGTCCCTCGCGCTGAACGGTGTGGTAGAGGCGACAGGCCCCCATCAGCTGCGCATCACGATGGATGCGCCCGCGATGGACTTGCCCTTTACGCTGGCGGACCCGCGTCATGTGATCCGCGCCGCCCACGCGATGGACGACGGCATCGGCACCGGCCTGTACCGTCTGCGAAGATTTACGCCGGGTCAGCAGGTTTTGGCCGAACGTGTGGCGGATCACTACAAAGGGCGCAGCGCCGGTTGGTTCGATACGGTTGAACTGGTGTCCATTCCCGCGCAGCAGGTTCGTGCGCAGGCGATGGCTGAATATCTGGTCGAAGCGGCAGACCTGAATGATGGCGAAGCCCTTCAATCCTATGATGATATTGCCTTGCTGCCCCATGCACGCGGGGTGACCCATGCGGTGTCACGCAGCATCGCCATGCCCCTGCGCACCGGCCAGCATCGCCCGTTGGACAACCTGCGCGCCGCCGAACGCTGGTGGCTGGCCTAAGCAGGGCAGGCACACGGGGCTTGCAGTTTCACATATACGGGCGTATATGACGTCTCAACAGCGGCGCATCGGGGTCCACACCTGAGGCTCCACCGATCTTGAACACGGGCCGCGCGCCCGTTTTTTTGTGCCTGCTCGAAACTGCAGGATGATAGTGAGATTATGAACAACGACCTGATTGCAAAAGCAGCCATTGATCGCCGCATGGCCGAGATCATCACACCGGTGATCGAGGATATGGGGTTTGAACTGGTGCGCGTTCGCCTGATGTCGGGCAAGTCGACGACGTTGCAGGTGATGGCAGACCGTCCCGATGGCGGTATCGAGGTGGACGAGCTGGCCCTGATCAGCCAATCCATCAGCGCTGTCATGGATGTCGAGGATCCGATCCTTGATGAATACACCCTTGAAGTGTCGAGCCCCGGCATCGACCGCCCGCTGACGCGGCTCAAGGATTTCGAGATGTTCGAGGGCTATGAGGCCAAGATCGAGACCGGCGAACTGATCGACGGCCGCCGCCGCTTTAAGGGCGAGCTGGCGGGCGTCGAGGATGACGAGGTGCTGATCAACGTCGAGGAAGGCACCATCGGGCTCAAGTTCGATTGGCTGACCGACGCCAAACTGGTTCTGACCGACGATCTGATCAAAGAAATGCTGCGCCAACGCAAAGCGTCCGGTGCGATTGACGAAACCAAATTCGATGACATCGAGACCGAAGGGTCCACCGAGGGAGACGACTAAATGGCCATTACATCTGCCAACCAGCTGGAACTGCTGCAAACCGCCGAGGCTGTGGCCCGCGAAAAGATGATCGACCCCAATCTCGTGGTTGAAGCGATGGAAGAATCGCTCGCTCGGGCGGCGAAGTCGCGCTACGGCGCTGAGATGGACATTCGCGTTTCCATCGACCGCAAGACCGGTCGCGCGACCTTTACCCGTGTGCGTACGGTTGTGGCCGATGACGAGCTTGAGAACTATCAGGCGGAGTTCACGGTAGAGCAGGCCAAGCAGTATATGGCGAACCCCGAAGTCGGTCAGGAATTCAGCGAAGAAGTCCCACCGGTTGAAATGGGCCGTATCGCCGCACAATCCGCCAAGCAGGTGATCTTGCAGAAGGTCCGCGAAGCCGAGCGTGACCGCCAGTACGAAGAATTCAAAGACCGCGCCGGTACTATCATCAACGGTCTGGTCAAGCGCGAGGAATATGGCAACGTTATCGTCGATGTGGGCGCTGGCGAAGCGATCCTGCGTCGCAACGAGAAAATCGGCCGCGAAAGCTATCGCCCGAATGACCGTATCCGCGTGTACATCAAGGATGTGCGTCGCGAACAGCGTGGCCCGCAGATCTTCCTGAGCCGCACCGCGCCCGAATTCATGGCCGAGCTGTTCAAGATGGAAGTGCCTGAAATCTATGACGGCATCATCGAGATCAAGGCCGTTGCCCGTGACCCCGGTTCGCGCGCGAAAATCGCTGTCATCTCTTATGATGGCTCCATCGACCCTGTGGGGGCCTGCGTTGGTATGCGCGGCAGCCGCGTTCAGGCCGTTGTGAACGAGCTTCAGGGCGAAAAGATCGACATTATCCCGTGGAACGAAGACCAGCCGACGTTCCTTGTGAACGCGCTTCAGCCTGCTGAAGTCTCCAAGGTTGTTCTGGACGAGGAAGCGGGCAAGATCGAAGTCGTCGTTCCCGAAGAACAACTGTCGTTGGCGATTGGCCGTCGTGGTCAGAACGTGCGTCTGGCATCGCAGCTGACCGGTCTGGACATCGACATCATGACCGAAGAGCAAGAGAGCCAGCGCCGTCAGGCAGAGTTCGAACTGCGCACCAAGCTGTTCATGGACAATCTGGATCTGGACGAATTCTTTGCCCAGCTTCTGGTCTCCGAAGGGTTCACCAACCTCGAAGAAGTCGCCTATGTCGAAGTGGACGAGCTGCTGGTCATCGACGGTGTTGACGAAGACACCGCAAGCGAACTGCAAGCCCGCGCCCGTGACGTGATCGAAGCGCAGAACAAAGCGGCGCTTGATGCGGCGCGCGCCTTGGGTGTGGACGACACGCTTATTGAATTCGACGGCCTGACACCCCAAATGATTGAGGCACTGGCCAAAGACGACGTTAAAACGCTCGAAGATTTCGCGACTTGCGCGGATTGGGAGCTGGCCGGCGGCTGGACTACCGTGAATGGCGAACGCACCAAGGATGAAGGGACACTTGAACCTTTCGATCTGTCGCTGGAAGATGCGCAAAAGCTGATCATGACCGCGCGCGTTCTGCTGGGCTGGGTCGATCCTGCCGAGCTTGAAGCGGATGATGTCGACGAAGAGTTCGATGCCGACATCGACACGGACGAGGAGGCCGAGGCCTGATCGCGGGGCCTTGGGGAACGATATGACACGTGGTGGCGTTTCTAAAGACCGGCAAGACGGTCCCGAACGAAAGTGTATCGCCACTGGCGAGGCGCAGCCCAAAAACGGGCTGATCCGCTTTGTCATTGGCCCCGACATGCATGTTTTCCCGGATATCATGGGAAAACTGCCCGGTCGGGGGATGTATGTGTCAGCGGATCGGGCCGCNTTGGANAAAGCGGCCAAGAAGGGTCTGTTCGCCCGCTCGGCCAAGCAACCTGTCAAGGTTGCGGATGATTTGGTGGATGAAGTTGAANAGCAACTNGTCCGCCGTGTGGTTGACCTGATTTCGTTGCAACGCAAGGCGGGCAAGGCCGTTGCGGGCTACGAAAAAGTCAAAGGTTGGCTGCAAATGGAAGAAGCCGAAGTGTTGATCCAGGCAGTAGATGGATCGGGCCGCGGCAAATCGAAACTAAGCACGCCGCATTACGGCCATTACATTGGCTGGCTGACGGCAGACGAATTGGGTTTGGCTTTCGGACGCCAAACTGTGATACATGGGGCGCTCGCCTCTGGTGGTCTTACCTCTCGTGTTGTAGAGGAGGCTCAGCGGTTAAAAGGCGTGCGCATAAACGAGGGTGGCAACGGTCACCCGAAAGGATAGACGAGCTTCATGAGCGATAGTGACGGCAAAAAGACATTGGGCCTGCGGGGAGCGTCTTCGCGTCCCGGCAACGTAAAGCAAAGCTTTAGCCACGGGCGGACGAAAAACGTCGTGGTCGAGACCAAGCGCAAGCGCGTTGTGGTGCCCAAACCTGCTGGCGCAAAAGCCGGCGGCGGTAGCAATCCATCGCTCGGGGATCCCTCCAAGCGTCCGGCAGGGATCACCGATTCCGAAATGGAACGCCGGCTGAAGGCGGTTCAGGCTGCCCGCGCCCGCGAGGCGGAAGAAGCCGAAGCACGCGCAGCCGAGGAAAAGGCCCGCGCGGAAGACCGCGAGCGTCGTCGTGCCGAGATCGAGGCGAAAGAAGCCGAAGAGCGTGAGCGCGAGGAAAGCCTGAAGGCGAAAGCCGAAGAGGACGAGCGCCGCAAGAAAGAAGCGGAAGCCGCAGCAGCTGCTGCCGCAGCCCCCGCAGCGGCCCCTGCCGCGCCGCGTTCGCCGAACATCAAATCCGGCGCACCGACCCCTGCGGCCCGCAAGAAAGAAGGCGACCGCGAGGAAACCAACAAGCGCAACAAGGGTGGCGACGATAGCCGCCGTTCCGGCAAACTGACGTTGAACCAGGCTTTGTCCGGTGGCGAAGGTGGCCGTCAACGGTCCATGGCGCAGATGAAACGCAAGCAGGAACGCCAGCGCCAGAAGGCAATGGGCGGTTCGGTTGAGCGTGAAAAGGTCGTGCGCAACGTCAACCTGCCTCCGGCGATCGTGGTTTCCGAACTGGCGAACCGGATGGCCGAACGCGTTGGCGCTGTCGTCAAAGCATTGATGACAAACGGCATGATGGTCACGCAGAACGAAACCATCGACGCTGACACAGCCGAGCTGATCATCGAGGAATTCGGCCACAAAGTGGTGCGCGTTTCCGACGCTGACGTTGAAGACGTGATCAAGGAAGCCGAAGACGATCCGAAAGATCTGGTCTCGCGTCCTCCGGTCATCACGATCATGGGCCACGTTGACCACGGTAAGACATCGCTGCTTGACGCGATCCGCAAAGCCAAGGTTCAGTCCGGCGAAGCGGGCGGTATCACGCAGCACATCGGTGCCTATCAGGTCACAACCGACAACGGTCAGGTTCTGAGCTTCCTCGATACACCGGGCCACGCGGCCTTTACCTCGATGCGGTCGCGCGGTGCGCAGGTCACCGACATCGTCGTTCTGGTGGTCGCGGCGGATGATGCTGTGATGCCTCAGACGATCGAAGCGATTAACCACGCGAAAGCGGCCAAGGTGCCGATGATCGTGGCGATCAACAAGATCGACAAGTACGAAGCGAACCCTGACAAAGTCCGTACGGACCTGCTGCAGCACGAGGTCATCGTTGAAAAGATGTCCGGTGAAACACAGGACGTCGAAGTATCGGCAACCACGGGTCAAGGTCTGGACGAACTGCTGGAAGCCATCGCGCTGCAAGCGGAACTGCTGGAACTGAAAGCGAACCCGAACCGCGCCGCGGTCGGTGCCGTGATCGAAGCGCAGCTTGACGTGGGCCGCGGCCCCGTTGCGACTGTTCTTGTTCAGAACGGTACGCTGCGTCAGGGCGACATCTTTGTTGTGGGCGAGCAGTACGGTAAGGTCCGTGCGCTGATCAACGATCAGGGCGAGCGCGTGAAAGAAGCAGGCCCATCCGTGCCGGTAGAGGTGCTTGGCCTGAACGGGACACCGGGTGCGGGCGACGTTCTGAACGTCACCGACACCGAAGCGCAGGCGCGCGAGATTGCGGAATACCGTGAAAAAGCCGCCAAAGACAAACGCGCTGCGGCTGGTGCTGCCACGACGCTGGAACAGCTGATGGCGAACGCCAAGGTGAATGAAACCATTAGCGAGCTGCCTTTGTTGATCAAAGCAGACGTTCAGGGTTCTGCCGAAGCGATCGTTCAAGCGATGGAGAAAATCGGCAACGACGAAGTCCGCGTGCGCGTCCTTCACTCGGGCGTGGGTGCGATCACCGACACCGATGTTGGTCTTGCCGAAGCCTCCAACGCGCCGATCATCGGTTTCAACGTGCGTGCAAACGCCTCGGCCCGTGCCTCGGCCAACCAGAAGGGTGTCGAGATCCGGTATTACTCGGTCATCTATGACATGGTTGATGATGTGAAAGCTGCCGCAAGTGGCCTGCTGAGCAACGAGATCCGCGAACACTTCATCGGCTATGCGTCGATCAAAGAGGTGTTCAAAGTGACTGGCGTTGGCAAGGTTGCGGGCTGTCTGGTGACCGAAGGCAAAGCAAGCCGCGCCGCTGGTGTGCGTCTGCTGCGCGACGATGTCGTGATCCACGAAGGCACGCTGAAAACGCTCAAGCGCTTCAAGGACGAAGTTGCCGAAGTACCGTCAGGCCAGGAATGTGGTATGGCGTTCGAGAACTACGAAGACATCCGTCCGGGCGACGTTATCGAAATCTTCACACGTGAAGAAGTCGTACGCACGCTGGACTAAGTTACACTTCGTCCGAAATCTGATGATCAGAAGCCCGGTTAAATGTCCGGGCTTCTGTCGTTTCAAAGACCCGTTTATCTTCGTTAAAGCTCAGCCGGTCGACACAGACCTGATCGTCCGAGATTTTCACAAGGTTGAAATCATTCGGCTCTCCGCGCACGCGCGACGACAGGCTGGTCCCCGCATGCAACTGGATCGCCGTGGTGCCGCCGGATTCGACGGTAAAATTCTCTGCGTGCCACGTGTGAAGGTGCCCCGACAGGATCAGGTTCGCCCCGCAAGACAGCAGCTTTTCCAGCGCGATCTCGGCACCGGGTATGGGCTTTTTCTTGGTGTGATTGGGATGCTCTAGCGGGTGATGCACCACTAACACGCGGGCTTTGCGCGCGGCGGTGTCGTCCATCGCCTTGCAGGCATGTGCGATACGCCCTGCCGTCAGCTTTCCCGTCTGCCACGAAAAGCGATCGACCGAGTTGATGCCGATGACGACCATATCGTCATCTTCATACCGAGGCGTCAGATCGGCGTTGATCCATTTGCGATACCGCCGCCATGGCATGAAAAACCGCTGGAACGGGCGGTCAAGCAGGACATCATGGTTCCCCGGCACACCCAAGACAGGCGCGTTGATCCGCTGGATAAAGTTATGCGCTTCCTCGAACTGGCTCCGCCGCGCGCGCTGCGTGAAATCGCCCGAGATGGCGACGATATCGGGGTTCAGTTCGTTCACACAAGAGAGCAGCGGTTCCAGCAGGTCGGGTCGATCCTTGCCAAAGTGTAAATCTGAGAGATGCACCAATGTGCTCATCTGACGGCCTCGTTGAATTCGGCAGGAACGATCAGCTGCAGGGCCTCGCGCTGCATGTGCAGTTTGAACGGGCCTTTCATGCGGCTTAGCTCTCCGTCGCGGGCAACGGGGCGTGATTTATGCGGCATCTCAAGCGTGATCTCGTTCCCGCAGTGCATTTGATAGTCGGTTTCACGTTTCGCGACCCCAAGGGCCAGCGCGGCGGCGTGTTTGAACAACCCCCAGCGGTTNGTATCGGGGGCAACCAGCAGCACCATGCCGCCCTTGGCGATACAGTCTTCNCCGCTCAGCCCCATTTGGTTCAGCTGAAAGGCGTTGCTGATCGCAAAGACCAGCGGTGTCCTATGNTTAAAGGATTTGCCATCAATCGTCACCGTCAGCCTGAGCGGCGCGCGGAGTGTTGCCAGCGCTTTGACCACCGACCAATAGGCCGCGACACGGCTGCGGCCCCAGCGGTCATAGATGCCTTCGCGGGTTTTCAGAATGGCGGCATAGGCCCCGATGCTGGCGTTGTTCAGGAACGCGTTGCCATTGATCTTGGCGATGTCCGTGGGGCGCAGGACGCCTTTGGCGATGACATCCACGGCTTCGTCAACGGTTTCGGGCAGGTTCAGCGAACGGGCGAAATAGTTAAAGGTGCCTGCGGGGATAATCCCCATCTGGTTGGGCACATGCGCCAAGCCCGAGGCGACGCCGCTGATCGTTCCATCGCCGCCTGACGCGACGATGGTGGCATCGGGGTTCGCCTCGGCAGTGGATTGCGCCACCTGTCCCAAATCCGCGCCATTGGGCGAGAATTCAACGAAGCTGACGGGAATGTTGTGGTGTTGAAACCTGTCTGAAATCCGGGACTTACGCTCTGTCCCGTCTTGGCGGCCGGAGCCTTTGTTCAGAATAACGATAACACGTTGAGGCTTCATGATTGATCCATCCTTGATGACCTAAGCAAACGCTTGGGGCAGGGGGATGGTTCAGATGTTTTGCGTGTGCCTGATCAGTTCCGGCGCTGGATTGGCTTGCCGGTATAGATCGCGTCATCAACCTTAACCGATACGCGGCCGTCGGGCATGTCGCGGACGAAAATACCCTGGACGGATACGGTGGAACCGATGGTGATTGTGCGAAGCATTGCTTCCTCCCAGAAGAACCTGAAGTTGCATCTTTATAAGCGACAATTTGCCTAAGTCTAGCAACAAAAAAGTCAAGGAAGCAGTATTCACGCGCGTAAAGAAACAGCAGCGAGGTCGCGCTGGCCCTAAAGCCAGTCGCGCAGGATCGGAATCAGGGGAATGTCCGCAGGGGGCATCGGATAATCTTTCAGCGCATTGGCACGGACCCATTTCAGGGTCTGCCCCTCACGCGCCTGCGGTGTGCCGTTCCATTTGCGGCAGGCAAACAGCGGCATCAGCAGGTGGAAATCATCGTAGGCATGGCTGGCAAAGGTCAGCGGGGCAAGGCAGGACGCCCATGTGTCGATGCCAAGTTCTTCTTGCAGCTCGCGGATCAGGCGGCTTCGGGGGTTTCGCCGGCTTCGACCTTGCCGCCCGGAAACTCCCACAAACCGGCCATGGATTTGCCGGGCGGGCGCTGTGCCAAAAGCACACGCCCGTCCACGTCGATCAGGGCTACCGCCGAGACAAGGATAACCTTCACGAACGATAGTCCGCGTTGATCTCGATATAGCCGTGGGTCAGGTCGCAGGTCCAAACCGTTGCTTTGCCGTCGCCAAGGCCCAGATCAACGCCGATGGTGATGTTCTGGCCCTTCATATGCGCCGCCGCTGCCTCTTCCGAGTAGTCGGGGCTGCGCCAGCCGTCTTTGGCCACCTCGATATCGCCAAAGCGGATCGACAGACGATCCCGATCAGCAGCGGCACCTGATTTACCGACGGCCATTACCACGCGGCCCCAGTTCGGGTCCTCGCCCGCGATGGCGGTCTTGATGAGGGGGGAATTCGCGATGGCCATGCCGTGGGTCTTGGCATCATCATCCGTAGCGGCACCGGTCACGGCGATCTCGACGAATTTGGTCGCCCCTTCGCCGTCTTGCACAACCTGATGCGCGAGGTTCAGCATGACGCCGTGCAGCGCTTCCGAGAACGCATCGCTTTCGCTGGCATCCACGCCCGACGCGCCAGTTGCGGCCAAGATCAAACTGTCGGAGGTCGATGTGTCGCTATCCACGGTGATGCAGTTAAAGGTGCTATCGGTATGGGTCGACAGCATTTTTTGCAGCGCCGGTTGGCTGACAACCGCATCGGTGAAGATATAGACCAGCATCGTCGCCATATCTGGCGCGATCATGCCCGATCCCTTCGCAATCCCCGCGATAGAGACTGTTTTACCGTCAATCTCGACCTCGGCACGGGCCCCTTTGGGGAAGGTGTCCGTGGTCATGATCGCCTTGGCCGCATCGGAAATGCCCTTGTCGGACAACGCGCCCTTAAGGTCCGCCAGAACAGCCGTAATACGGTCGTGGGGCAGCGGTTCGCCGATCACACCGGTCGATGAGGTGAAAACACGCGATTGGGGAATATTGCAGACATCAGCAACCGCAGCGGTAATTGCTTCGACCGCGGTGACGCCGCCCTTACCGGTGAAGGCATTGGCGTTGCCCGAATTGACCAGGATTGCGGCACCGGTGTCTGATGTCGCGCCGATCTTGGCCTGACAGTCCAGAACCGGCGCGGCGCGGGTGGCAGAGCGTGTAAACGCCCCCGCCACCGTAGAGCCCGGCGCCAATTCGGCCAGCATCACATCGGTGCGGCCTTGATACCGTACCCCCGCCGCGATGGTGGCGAAAC
>JGI24657J20077_1000134_pt1 | contig 26304 bp, 25 predicted proteins | sample MalvirmetaMSP118_FD_20077 | JGI IMG/M metagenome (IMG submission 20077) | reverse complement strand
GGGAGATATTTTTCCCGCCGTTTTGCTTTAAACTGGGCTAGACATTTCCCCAGAAAATCGGGATAAGCGCCAAACGCATTGGGGCCAGCGGCCCATATGCCAGCCGCGTCATCGCGGCCGAGGCGAGTTGGCGGAGTGGTTACGCAGCGGATTGCAAATCCGTGTACAGGAGTTCGATTCTCCTACTCGCCTCCATTTAAAAGCAATTACTTGGCCTAAAAGGCCTGCTACGCGGGCGGTCCATTTTACATGTCATTTTACAATTGACGTTCTTCTTGCGTTCACTTCGCCGCCGCCAAGGCAGCAAGAACATCGTCGGTTTCTTCCGGTGAGACCTTTGCGTAGCGCTCAATCATCAGGGCGGCAGTGCGGATCGACCACCCCATGCAAGCCGAAATTTGTGCCAAGGACAGTCCAGCGCGCAGCAGACGCGTTGCAGCGGTCCCTCTGGCGTCGTTGAGGCGCAGGGCATACCCAATCTTGTCCGGGCTCAATCCCGCCTTGTCACGCCACTGTCTAAGCCCCTCAGAGGCTCTGTGCTCTGTCAAAGCTTGCCCAGATGCATTGGTCAGGATCAGCAGTTGGTCCTGAGGGGTCGCGTCGATCACATCCGCCATCTTCTCAGTGACAGGAATAAAAGCAGGCATACCGCGCTTGTTGGTGCGAATACGAATCCGTCTTCCAGAAGGTGTCTGCTCGATTTGGTTGCGACTCAAACGGATCAAATCGCCCGCTCTCAGCCCAGTTTCGGTCGCCGCGATCAACAGCCGTGCTACCCAATCAGGGCAGATCTCTACGATCTTGGTAATCTCGGAGGGAGCCCAGACAATATCTGCACGGTCAACCTCGTACAGCTTTTCGAAACCTCGGCAGGCATTGGACGCGAGATATCCGTTATCCGCAGCCCAGTTCAGAAAGAGCGTCACAACCGTTCCGCAATAGTCATACTGCTTTGGGCTGTGGATCCATGCTTCTCGCCACTTGTTCAGTTCTCGCTTGGATGCAGGAACCTCCCACATGGCAATGTCATCGGGCCCGAACTCGTGAACGAAGCGGTTTAGCCATCGCCGATAGTCGCTTTGTGTGCGAGGCTTCTTCTTACGGAAGGATACACTCGCAAGATATTCGGCAACTACGTCAGCATTTGTTTGGATGACCGCTTTGGGCTTGGCAGCTTCAATGGCCTGCCCATAGGCAGCAAAGAATTCCGCCGACCTCGGGAACCTTTCGTTGCTGGACCAAAAGCCTGTCCCTTTGCAACCACGCAGCGAAAAGTAGAACTTGATGCTGCCATCTGCAAGCTTTGCGCGCGTGCGGTGCACACCTTCAGGTAATTGGCGACCTTTACGCATTGCGTCTCATCCTGCTTCTCGAAAGGGCGCTATCGCTTTGGTTTTCCGCACCTTGCTCCAGCCCTTGTATGCGATCGAGCCTAATGCGAACAGCTACAGGATCGTAGCAGTCCCGACGACCCGGAACGGGGCGAATATCCGCTCCAACGCAAAATTTGCGAAAAGCGCTTGTGGTTCCGTCGAAGAGTAAGCTGGCGGCCAGTTCCTTACCCGTGATCAAGTGTATCATTGTTTGTCTTTCATTCTTGCGGCATTCGATTTTCGCCAAGGAGCAAAATGCCAAACACCGTCCGTCAAACTTGGTTAATTCTATGCGCTGCCTCCTCAACCGTCTGCAAAACATGTTGAGGAGGCAAAGCTTGGCACTCTGCGTTAGCGAGTGCGACCGGCATCGCTCCGGTCAAACCGAACCCCGATCTCGGCACGCAGAACCGCAATCGGAGGGAACTCGAAACAGCGGATCTTTTCGCGCCGAACAACCTCCCATTCGTCAGCCGTTGCATCGCTTGAAGGCACGAACTCTTCGCAGATTACGGGGCCACGTGGCGTCTTTACCGTCATGTATTCTGCACCGTCGGAGGTGGTTACAGTGTCACCGAACAAATCCGTCATGAGATTTTCAATGTCTCCGTCCTTTGCCTCATGCTGGTTCATTGACGATCGAAGGTGCATTCTCAAATCAGGCTGAGGGATACGAATTGGTTCCCCCTCTTCGAAGGTGTAGCGAAAGGTTTGACCACTAGTGGTCTTCATCGTAACGCTTCCATCCTCGATCATGCGGATTATGGCTCGTTCGACTGGACGCATAGAATGCCAGCGCATCCGGCGTCGCTCGAGGGTATCGGGAGCGATGCGCACGTCGGCCCATCGTAACCCATCCTCTGCAGGGTCATAATTTGCCAGTTCGTAAGCCAACGCTTCGAACCCAGCCCCATTCAGTTCTTGATAAATCGGTTCGAAGTACTCTGCGTCATTCATATGATCGTCGTTAATCTCCATCACGAGGTAGCGGCGTTCAGAACCATTGCCGTCGATGGGAACAACTCGGTCGTTGTTGCTATCGAAGAACAGACGGAGGCACGATGGCATCTGAACAACCGGTAGCCCCTTAGGCTCGGCAAGAATGCCCTCACTTGTGACGAGGCTTTTAATCTTGCCATTTACCCTAGGATCACCCGCAAACAGAGCCTCCGTACATACAGCGAGAATACAGGTCGCGAGGTGAGCGCCTGCAAACCGGCCAGTCACATGCTCAGGCTCCGAGATTGTCATGCTATAGGGGGCTGCCAAGCGCTCGAGCAGAATACCGAAAGTGCTCTTGCCGCACCCACCCAAGCCTCGCAGAACAAGGGCTGTCTGAGGCTTCTCTCCCGGTCTCTGTACGAGGTGAGCCAGCCAAAGCCACACGAATTCGAACACATCTTCCCTCCCCCTGCAAACTGTGTCGCGGATGAAGTTCTTCAAGTGGCTACATGACCCTTCTCTGGCTTCTATCGGTCGACCTCGGTACAGGTTATAACTGTTTTCTTCGGTTGACGCAGGTGGGGGAGCAAAACTCAGCCCTGACAAGCGCTGGGCAACATCGACGAATACGGATGCGGGGTTGACCCACTTTTCAGTATCGGCATCATAGAGCTTTCTGTCCGCATGATAGAGAGCGAAATCCGCGCTAGACATGGTCTCGATAGCGGTCTTTCCAGAGTTTAGCTTTCGTGGGTCGGGCACACAAAGGAACCGGACCTTCCCCGAGACACTGATGACGCGCCAGCGCTTTGTAAGCGTGGCAATCGCCTCTTCCATTGTGTCACCAAGCGGATCTGCGATGTCCCACGACGGGTGCGCAAGACCAGAGTGACCTTCTGTGATTTCAAGCAGGTTTCCATCACGAACGAGTTCTCGCTTTCGCGCTCGAGCGGCCTTGGCTTCCTCCACCAACTCGCGGCCTCGCTTTTCGAGACGAGCTAAATCCCGCCCGTTTAAATGCCCTTCTCCACTCATCAATATCTTGAGCTTGCGTGTGGCACCATTGGGCCTTCCAGCGGCAATAACACCCGCGTAGAGCGCGACGTAATCCTCTTCGATACAGTTCGGATCCTCAGAGATCCGAGAGAACTCCTTAAAAACCTCGTTTGGCGTCTTGAGGGGCTTGATACGATTGGCCTCGGTTACCCCGTAGTCGGCAGGTGCTGGAATGTTTGCGTTGTCTTCAGGCATTGTAAAACTCCTTCGCGCAGATCATTTCGGAAAGGGTGTTAAAATTCGAAGGCAGAACCGCCTCGCCATCGGCGATCCAATCTTCGATAAGCGGGAAAAAGTGCCATGTCTTGAGGTCGCGACAGTGGTTGTGATGGCACATGATCAAAGCACGGGTTTCCTCATCAGCGGGACTGCACCAGCACGCGGTGTCAGAGCCATCGTCAGGTTCAGAGTGTTCGTGATGGTTTGGGCACTTGATCGTCATTCCGGTTCCGGCATTCTCATTCCGGACGTCCCAGTTTAGCGCCTTCAGGAAAGCGGGCAGATTAAAACGGTTTCCATGATCGTGAAGAAATCTCTCGACATCAAAGCCGTCGCTCAGCTTGTGGCGACGCATCACAGCTATTGCTGGGCGATCAACACGCCTCTTTGTACTCTGCGACATGCGACCCCGCTGACGCGAGCTATCATTACTCGTTGAACCGTTGCAGGACAGGTCCCTAGTGTAGTGCATGTCATCCAGTGTCAGAGCCCGCCCTGCGACAACATAGTGCTCATAGGGCGCGTTCGCACTCGGACGACGGGGAAGGTACATCATCTGCACGAACTTGGCGGCACTCAGATCGAGTTCTTCGATCTCCAGCTTGTTGGCAAACGCCTCGTAATGCGCCATCCACTTTGTTGACGCGACCTTGACGCTTGCTCCATGAGCAGCCACGTCGAATGGGCTTTCCAACGGAATGATCACACGGAAGTAATCTCCGCGATCTGACCGCTTCTGGGCGTGGCTGTGCGTTGTATAAAGGATCCCAAAAATCCCGAGTTCACGCAGCTTTTCGCGAACGCGCCGGATATGATCAGTTCCGTCCACATCAATAGCGAAGGCGGTCACCGATTCAGCATAAGCCTTGCCGCGATATGCACATGGAAGCTCTACGCCACTTTCAGTGGACATTCGTCCGGTCAACTCGGTCTGATTAAAGAAAAAAGCACTGCCCTCCTTCTTCGTTCGCACTGGATGCTGCGTCAGCAGATCGAGAGCTTCAGCGAAGGAGCCCTTGATTTGCATCCACTTGTGACTTGCCACCCTTGGGGCACGTGGCGCAAAACCAACGATGAGTTCACTGTTTAGAACCTTTTGCGATTCGGGAGATTCGAGGTCGCCGAAGACCTTTGAATCGTTCAGGCGGGTGATCATGACGTCCGCTAGATCACGACGCACCGAACTAGAATGGTTACTTCTCGCATCTGAGGCGTCAGTTTGGTTAGGTAAGTTATGTGGCATGTTGCCTCCATGAAGTTGATCATGGCGGCAACATGCGGCTTTAGATTTGAGGAAAGAATCGCAGGATTGGAAGGAATTAATTTGTGGTTTCAGTTTTCGCTAGTTCGATGCTGCATGGGTCGGTTTTCGGACATAGCTAGGGGAGTTTTTTATCCTAATCTTCAGCGACTTAAGGGAATCAGTGTCGTTCCTCCGCAACCATTCCTGAAGGCCCTTGTACGGAGTGTCCTGCCTGTCAAAGTGGTTGGGGTCGGTCAGCAGGTGGTGGATGTCCGCCCAAATATGGTCCCAACTTTCCCAATCGAACTCAGGTTCTGTCTTGGCCTTGCTTAGAAGAAACGCTGAAATCGTTTGCCAATCCTCTTTGGACTTCCGGCCAGCATTCCGAACATTGGCGGTCCGTCCAGGCTGGGCGATAGACAAGTCGCCAGACGAGCTGTCCCCAAAAACCCTAGAGAGCTCCGAAACGAAAAGTCTCACGTTCGAAAAGCAGGCTAGTTCTTCGCGCTCATAAGGCCGCTCGGGGTCGGCTGAACTTGGCGGGTAGGGCTTCAATTTGCGTAGATGATCCTCGAACTGTTCAGCCCCGTCGAGCAACCAAAGGCTGGAAGCCTCCCAAACAGTCCCGATTTGCCGCCACAGGTCTTCAGGCACATTCCTCTCATCTTCTTCGACCGCCAAGCCCAGAACAAACGCTGCCCCCGAACGCCATTTAGTCAAGACGCGGGTCAGATCACTATTTGAAGTGTCGTCGCCAAACTCCGGCCAATCAACTCTGACTTTGGCTAGTTTTCCGGTTGCCGAGATTTCCCCTTTACCCAACGCCAGTAGTAGAGGAAGCAATGCATCGGCATACAGATCACCACTAAGGCCTTCGATCTCACAGACATTGTCAGGGACGAATGGGACGCCCTGACAGAGGCATAGTGCTGCATTGTTTAGGGAAATTCGCCCCAATTCTGTTTGCTCCATATATTGGCCTCGTATCTCATTAATTTTATGCCGCCGACCGCATCAACCGCCAACACCATCAGATCCATCGATCAAAAAGCCCAGCTTCAGTGATCAGGATCGAACCGTATTTCTAGATTTTTTTGGAGCCTTGATCTTCAAAATATTGGATCCTATGGATTCAAAAAACTTAGGGACCCAAGCGGCGGTAGTCACCCTTAAACTAACCCCTGTAGGTGCTGCCCGTACGTACGAGTGCAACCTTTTCGGTTGTGTTGCAGTATTCTAACCAGTTCTGCCCAATGGTCCGTTGAATTTCTCAATGGAATCTCCCGCTAGCAACAACGATCAGCCCCCAGCTTCCTTATTCACAATAGTCATACTTTTGATCGAGTTGATGGTCGCCAGATCGGCCTCGCGTTGGGGAAATCCCCCCATTTTAATGGGGTCCAGCCGTAGAATTCAGGCAACTGATTTCAGTTTCATAGCGGGTGTCATGCCGCCGATGCCCATGTTGGGTCGCTCGTTGTTGTAAGTCCAGAGCCATTCAGTTGCCTGATCTTGTGCCTCCTTAATAGTTTCGAAGATGTATTGTCCCAGCCATTCGCCGCCAACGGTGCGGTTGTAGCGTTCGATATAGGCGTTCTGCTGCGGCTTCCCCGGCTGGATGTACTCAAGCCGGGCGTTGCGTTTTCTCGGCCCATTCCATCAGCTTGCCACTGATACATTCTGGGCCATTATCAACACGAATTGTCTGCGGCTGACCGCGCCGCTCGATGATTTGGTTCAGGCTCCTGACAACCCACTCAGCAGGCAGCGAGAAGTCCACTTCGATGCATAGGCCTTCACGGTTAAAGTCATCCAGCACGTTTAACGTCCTGATCGAACGCCCGTCTGCCAACTAATCCGCCATGAAATCCATCGACCATGTCTCGTTGGGCTTGTCAGGCACGGCCAGCGGCTCTGGCTTATTCCGCTTCAAGCGCTTCTTGGGTTTGATCCGCAGGTTGAGTTCCAGCTCGCAGCAGATCCGATAGGCGCGTTGGTGGTTCCAGCCATAGCCCTGCACGTTGCGCAGATACAAAAAGCACAGGCCGAAGCCCCAGGTCCGCTTGTTGGCCGTCAGACGTTCCAACCAATCCGCGATCTCTTCGTTCTCATCGCTCAGAACAGGGCTGTATCTGTAGCAGGTCTCGCTTATCTCAAATGCACGGCACGCCAACGCGATACTGACGCCGTGTCGTGCGACCGCATTTATGGCCATCTCTCGACGCAGAGACGGCCTTAGCGCTTTTTTCCAAGCGCCTCCTTCAGCAAGTCGTTTTGCATGCTCATCTCAGCATACATGCGCTTCAGACGCCGGTTCTCTTCGACCATGTCCTTCATCTCAGATATCAACGACGCATCCATGCCGCCAAACTTGGCGCGCCACTTATAGAAACTGGCGCTACTCATGCCATGCTCGCGGCAAAGCTCAGAGACCGGCACACCGCCCTCCGCCTGCTTCAACAATGCCATGATCTGCGCGTCGCTATATCGTCCGTTCTTCATCGTAAATCTCCTCAGATATCTTGCCGAGAAAATTCTACTTTTGAACACCACTAATTTTAGGGGGGATTAACCCGGGAAATGCCTATAGAAACGGGCGGTTTCCGGAAGTTCGCCGCAAGCGCAAACCCGCCCAGGATCCACCGCGGAAGCGGACATTCCGCCAGGATCACGCCGCCCGACCCGGCGCGACCTGCATAGAAGGGCGGGACAGTCGACATCCATAGGTACAGTGAGACAAAGTGCCTTCGGCTCCGCCTGCCATTTTGCATTGGGTGTCGGTAGTGTATGAGAATCTATTTAACCTTGACTTCAGCAAAGCTCGTGCGGACTGTTCCTCAGCCTCGCTGCTTCGCAAAACCCAGTCAAAAGGTACGCGTAGGCTTAATTCTTTGGACTAAAACAGGAGAGCATTCATGGCACTTAAGCCTGGACCAAAGCCTATAGCAAAATCGACAGGGAAACCTGATCAGCGCCGCCGTGACAACAAGAGCACTCCAGGAAATACACCGTCTCTGAAGCCTAGCAAATCTAGCAAGCCCCCCAAAAAGAAATGAAAAACGGATCTCGTTGATCTGCCCTTTCTACCCGACAAGCCGATCATTTCCACATTGGATTACCTGTCTTGGGCCGGAAAGCCGGAGCTGATAGCGTTAGATAATTGAAAATATTAAGAATTCGAGGCCGTTAGTGCATCTTTCACGCATCAAGATAAATAACTTCAGAAACTTCGCCGATTTTGACGTCAGCGTTGGCGGGAATCTCGTGGTCGTAGGGGAAAACCGTGTCGGCAAGAGCAACCTACTGCACGCCCTGCGCCTCGTTTTCGATCCGTCGATGCCTGACAGCGCGCGGCAGCTTGGGTTGTCGGACTTCTGGGACGGCTTAAACGAGCTGACGAAAGATGACAGCATCTTGGTCAGCGTGGAGATCAAGGAATTTGAAGATGACGAGGACATCCTCGCTATACTGACGGATTTCAGGCTTGATGATGATCATCAAACCGTTCGCCTGACCTACGAGCTTCGCCCTCGTGCTGACCTGGAAGATGATCCCACCTCGTCGGAAGACTACGAGTTCATCTGTTATGGTGGTGAGAGCGAGGCCAAGCAGTTCGGGCATAAGCTTCGGCGGCGGATCACGATGGATGTTCTGCCAGCCTTGCGCGATGCCGAAGGCGACTTGTCGGTGTGGCAGCGCTCCCCGCTTCGCCCGCTGATCGAAGAAGCCTTTAAGAGCGTGGATACTGATTCACTAAAAGAAATCAGCGAGGCAATCGAAGAAGCCACGGCAAAGATTACTGAGTTCGACGAAGTATCGACGCTTGAAAAGAACATCGCTGACTTGTTCCAAGAGATGAGCGGGCAGAAACAGGACATTCATCCCACGCTCGGGTTCAGCCCCACTGATCCTGCGCGTTTGTACCGATCCGTCCGCCTACTAATTGATCAGGGCGCGCGTGGCATTAGCGATGCCAGCCTCGGGTCGGCCAACCTTGTATTCCTGACGCTGAAATCACTCGAATTGCGGCGACTGATCGAAGAGAACCACCGCGATCACACGTTCTTGGCCATTGAAGAGCCTGAAGCGCACCTGCACCCGCATCTTCAGCGATCAGTGTATCGCCACGTGTTTACCGAGGCACAGGAAGATGGCGCGCCGCTCACCATGTTGGTAACGACCCACTCCCCGCATATCGCAAGTGTTGCACCGCTGCGTTCTGTCGTGTTGCTGAAGGACGAAGGGGATGCGGGAACAAAGGGCTACGCGGCAGAGGCGATCAACCTTGAAGATGATGAAGTTGATGACATCGCTCGGTACTTGGACGTAACACGTGCCGAAATCTTGTTCGCGCGAGGCGTGCTGCTAGTCGAGGGGGACGCGGAGCGGTTCCTTGTGCCTGCCCTTGCTGAAGGGCTTGGTCACGTGCTGGATGAACTGGGTATCACGGTATGTTCGGTCGCGGGTACGAATTTTCGACCATACGCCAAGTTCCTAGTCGGCCTTGGTATCCCCTTCGCAGTGATAACCGATTGGGATCCAATCCAAGGTAAAAAGCCGCTTGGCCGCAACCGCTCCTTGCGGCTTGTTAGGGACATCGAGACACAGCGCACGGGAACAGAACCGACAGCGCTGATTGAAGAGATTGATGCTATCGCGGATTACGACGACTTTGCGGAGCGTTGCGAAACCTACGGTATCTACACGAATAGAAAGACGCTTGAAGTAGACCTGTTTGAAGATGGTTTCGCGGCGGCCATTATAACGGTTCTCAGGGAGTATCCGTTTAGCGCAGCGCGTAAAGAGCTTATCAACGACTGGGAGGCCGATCCCAAAAAACTCGATCCTGCCTTGCTGCTGAAGATGATCGATACGATTGGCAAAGGGCGCTTCGCGCAGAGGATGCTATCATACATCGAAGGCATTGAGGCACCCCACTACATTAAGGATGCGATCAAGTACGTGGTTGAACGTGTCTGATCGTCGCCTCTATCTCAATGCCGCTGAAGAGTTGCGCCCGAACCCCGGCCAGTGGGCTGCCTACGAGTCTGAAGGCCACTGTGTTGTCATTGCAGGACCAGGCAGCGGTAAGACTAAGACCCTTACGACTAAGCTGGCGCGCATCCTATCCGAGGATGTGCAAGAGCCACGCGGCGTAGCCTGCATCACGTACAACAATGAGTGCGCGCGCGAACTTGAACAGCGGCTCGACGCGCTCGGCATCGAGCCAGGCGGACGCGTTTTTATCGGCACGGTTCATTCGTTTTCGTTGACACAAATCATCCTGCCCTACGCCAAGGTTGCAGGCATGGGGCTACCTGATGATTTCCAAGTCGCCACACTCCAAGAACAGCGCGGCGCACTGGAGCGTGCGTATGATCGCGTCATAGCGCGCGGGGAAGACCCGCATAGATTTTGGCGTCTTCGGATGGATCGTTACCGCCGCTCGCACTTGAAGCGCGATACGGCAGCCTTTCGGGAACAGGATGCAAAGTGTGCGGAGTTGGTTGTCGCTTACGAAGAGGAGCTGCGCCGCGCAGGCCTGATCGATTTTGACGACATGCCCCTGCTGTCCGTGCGCGCGTTGCGAGAGCATCAATGGCTTCAGGACGCGATCAAGGCCAAGTACCCCGTCTTGATTGTCGACGAGTATCAAGACCTTGGGAGCGCTCTGCACCACATGGTGATGGGCTTGTGCTTTAGTACCGGCATACGCTTGTTCGCGGTCGGTGATGTCGATCAGTCCATATACGGTTTTACCGGAGCAAACCCTGTCCTTCTTGAACGCCTTTCGCAGAGGGAGGATGTCGAGACCGTCAGGCTACGCCTGAACTATCGCTGCGGGTCAAAGATCGTCACGGCCTCGCAGTACGCTCTTGGTGAAGAGAGAGACTACGAAGCCCAGGAAGGCGCTGAAGAAGGCACAGTTTTCTTTCATCCGCTGAACGGAAACTATGACGGGCAAGCCGAATACGTTTTTGACAGTCTTATTCCCGATGCGATGGCTCGTCTGCCCGACCTTCAGCTTGGCGAAGTTGCAATTCTCTATCCGGCTGCTTGGCTTGGCGATGCCGTTGCGAATGCAGCGCAGGAGCGCGGCTATGCAACCATTCGTGCCGATGGCAACGCGATCTACCCCCGATCTAGTCGCCTGATGCGATGGCTTGAGCGATGCGGGACGTGGTGCTGTGAAGGATGGAAGTCGGGAAGCCCTAGATTTTCACGCCTATTCGATGAAAGCTGCCGCCTATTCGCTGAATCGCTTACTTCGGAAGAGTCGCGACTCAGTTTTCAACGGGCGCTGATGCGTTTGCTTTGGGAAAACCGCGACAGCGCGATGTCGCTACATGATTGGCTTTCGAGCGTTCGCCGTGAGATACTGCGTGAGCTGTTCGCAGGGTCACGAACCTTGGCAGATGAAAGCGAGACCCTCGACGCATTCGTTCTGAAAACGGCCCCTGGCGGTGCGAATGAAGAAATGACCTTGGGTCAATTCTGTGGCCACGGAGAAGGGAACAACCGGATCAACCTCACAACCTTGCACAGCTCAAAGGGGCGCGAGTTCAGGCTCGTCGTAATGTTCGGCATGGACAATGGCAGAATTCCTCGTCCCAACCCGAACGAAAGGGAAACAAGGGAAGCGCGCCGCCTTTTCTATGTCGGCTTCACCCGTGCAGAAGAGGAAATTCATATCGTTTGCAGCGCGAACAACCCTTCGCCCTTCGTAATTGAACTCGCAGAAAGACTAGAGGAATAACGCCACTCAATTTGAGAGATATCCCTGGGAAACAGATAAGCCATTTAAAGGCCTTAGTTTTTTCCTTACTCTTGTCCGCCTGATGAACCCGCCCAATTGAACAGGCCTCGCACTCACTCAACAGGGCAGATTGAACCGGACGGGCACCATCTATACTTTAGATTGCGTGACCGAAAGACCTCTGAGCCTGACGCTTGCCCGACTGGCGGCGACGGCAGGTTTGTCCGCCCTTTCGACCTTCGGTTACCATGACATGCTGCTCGAGGACATAGACGACCGGTTTGGTGAAGCTGCGTCGTAGCGAAGCCTTGTTTCCGCAAAGGCGGCAATGGGCCGGGTGTTGACCGTCTTGTTTTGTTGTGACCGTAATCTCTAACGGGTTGGCGAGTTCTTGTGATGCCACGATTCTGAGGAACATCGGCCCACTTTACCTTGTTGCTCTGGCATCCGTTGTCTACAAAATCAGTATGAAATTTGCGCTCACTGAAAGCAAACGAGTGGAGGCCACTCCTGGCGCTGTTGGGTTCTGCCCTGGGTGTGGTGCTGAGCTGGTCGCGAGGTGTGGTTCGAAGAAAATCTGGCACTGGGCTCACAAGGGGAAGCGTCATTGCGACGATTGGTGGGAGCCTGAAACCGATTGGCACAGATCATGGAAGAGCTATTTCCCGACTGATTGGCAAGAAATTTGCTCCCGAGACAAGGCTGGCGAACTGCATATTGCGGACGTTAAGGTCCCCAAAGGTCTCGTGGTCGAGGTCCAGCACTCCGCCATCAAACTGGAGGAAGCCAGAAAACGCACTCTTTTTCATGCCCCCATGATTTGGGTAGTTGATGCCCTTCGACGCAAGACAGATAAAACCCAGTTCGAGAAAGCGCTCGGATCTGAATTTCGGAGGCGGCCTGAAAAACGCCTTTTGTCGCGCGTGTCACCTTACGACGTGCGTTTGATCGAGGAGTGGTGCGATCTTCAGGTGATAGTCGCTTTTGATTTCGGTGGAGAAGATGTCTGGCTCATGAGTGGTCGCGACTGGGCTTGTGGTATCGGATTCTGGTACAAGAAAGAGAAACTTGTTGAGAATATCAGAGAGGGTACTGATATCCCATTTATCTTCTTTGAGCAGAGAAACCGCAGAGGCAAGGTAATCAAGCGCACGCATACGATCCCCAATTCGCTGCCAAAACAGGATCGCCGACCACTATAGCATGGTAACGCTCCAGGCTGTAGGAATGTCGGCAATGGGGAAGCCGCAGTGCGATGAAATTAATCACTGTCAATGTCTGCATTGGGCCGGTAGCGGCACTTGACACGAAGCGCGGGAAGGAGAATTTCGCTGCAGTCGCAAAAACTTTGGAGTTCTCATCGAAAGCGGAGATCTCGCAGGCACTTCGCGTCATGCGTTTACCCTTGTGTAAATCGACAATCATAGATTGTATAGACATATTTACTGTGGGGTTATTGAATGCTGTTTTCCGAATACTATGGAATCGAGATCGCTGGAGACGAGCCTTGGTTCGATCCACTGCTAACACTGGACACCAGACTTTACGTTGATCCATTTCTGATATTTCAAAATGAGTTTGGCCCATTCGTTGGCGCTCACGAAGAGCTTACGGCATTCTATCAATCCGCTTATGAACTGGTTGCTGAAGCTGGCACTGTTAAGACACCACATTTCTGGAACAAGGCAATACGAATATTACGAACACCCGAGGTCGCCGAGCTTTGTCTTGGGGTGACAGCCGAAGGTACACGCGGAGCGGGTGCTGCGGCAGGCAAGGCCAAAGCAATCGCGTCGTCAATCTATAAAGCCGTCCAATTTGGGATCACTAACCCAAAACATTTCGAAACGATTCAACTATTTGAGAAAGGGATAGCTGAAGACACTATTTCCGATGCGGTTGGGAATATTTTACGACATCGCTTTGCAGCTTATACTAAGTCGGTATGTGACGACGTTGGAGTACCCACGGTTTCGGCCCCTCACATTCGTGGGCGTTACAACGTTGATAATGAGCGCTGGGAACAGATAATATGCGATGCCCCCATGAACCCGTTTGGAACAAATCAACAAGTCTTTCTCTGCCCTAAAGAATATCTGCGACCAATGCCTTCATTAAACCCCGACTCTTTCTGGGGATATTGCTACGATCAGGGTGCCGAAGAACTCAGAACTGAACTGGGCGAAGAAATAGCCCGAAACGTCAACAAAGATCTTATTTTGGAGAAAGCGCTGCAAGATTTCGATAGCGTTGAAGAATTTGTAAAGCACTTAGAAGCAGTAGGCGGCGCGCCATATGATTTGGAGAAAGACCCAAAAGGCCTGGTAAAGTGGTATTACGCCACAAGGCAATTCGTTGCCGACAATCCAAGGACATTCGACTTCAAGACTGAAGGAGACTTTCTGGCGTTTATCGATGAGATGATTGCAACATTCAAAAACTATGTAGAAAATCAGGGAGGTTGGGACTTAATACACAACGATGACGGCAAGCCCAAAAGTGAAGCAGCTTGTCAGCGACTATTTCTCGGAATTGTCAGGCACTACTGCAAAGCAAATAACATCGACATCTCGCCTGAAGTCAATGTTGGTCGAGGCCCAGTCGATTTTAAACTTAGCCGTGGGATTGAATTTAGAGCACTTATTGAGATGAAGCTCGCAAACAACAGCAAGTTTTGGGGTGGCCTAAAGAAGCAGCTACCCAAGTACTTAGAAGCTGATGAAGTCAAAGCAGGGCGATTTTTGATCGTGGCCTTTAATGAAAATGACGTCATGCGGTTGAGTAAAATTTACGAGCAGATCGCAGAAGTTGCGGTAGAGACAGGTTACAGTATCACTCATGAAGTTGTAGATGCTGTCTGGAAACCCCCTTCTGCATCAAAACTATGACGCTCCTCCCGCCGAGATCAAACAGTAAGCAGTTATCTCATGGCCGGATAGACACGTAGCAACCACATAGAAAAATACTATTCGGAAGTCGTTTGCTCCCTGAAAAATTCAAGTTGGTATTGGAGTGCAAGGCGACTAGGTTGTTGACGGCTTTTCTCGGGGAGTTTGATTTTGGTGTTGTTAAAGGCTCTGTAAGTAGGGTCTGCGACCCGATCAGAAACGATTACCAAAAAGGTCTTAGGGTCTATTGCGATCAGGCCCAAATCGAATAGGTTGTGAATGTCAGCCCTCAACAATATCCCGTTCTGAACGCTATTAGTTTTTGATCCGTCATAAGGGCTTATGTGAGCGGCCTGCAAAGCGCTGATCTCCGTCGATCCAGTGATAGCGCAGGTTCCTTCATATGCTGAAAGTAGCGCTTCACGAAACTTCCTTTGACCAAGGCGGTTAGCCAAATTACGCATTTTGAAAGTTTTTCCGCCGAAACTATCCTTTGGGTCGAATTGTTCTACGCTAGAATGTTCTACATTCAATGCATTTTGAGTCGTCAAATAAACTGAATCGCTGCCCGAAAGAGTAAGTGAACGCATCAGGGGACCAAACAAAGTCAACATCCTTTGGACCTCAATTTCGAGACTGAACGATTGCTTTGTGAGTTCGCTTGGAGGGATAAGCTTATAGATTGAGCCTCCGCCTTTATCACTTGCATCGCCGGATTTGATAAATTTGACTAAATCTCCCAAAGCCTGAAAATCGCCTTTTAGACCTTGTCGCGATTTTACACCGAAGTACCAATCGCCCTCGTCCTCCTCCAATAAGTTTGAGAGGGTTTTCACAACGTCAGAATCTACCGGAGGGAACATCCTGTATAAAATCGGTACAATCAATCGGTTCCGAACTTTAATATCTTCATCGTAGTAATCGGCTTCGTGAATAGCTACTGAAAAGCCAAGTTCTAGCCCTAGCTCATTGGCAATAAAGTAGATTTGTGGGTATCTGCCAAAAAGCTCCGAATCATCGTTTATGATTGCAGACCATAGGTCTTTTGGACGTTGCCCTTGGACGCCGCCAGATTTATGAAACCTGCTATTCCAAAATTTGAAACCGTTGTCGAGTGAGGTGCCAAATTTAGCTGCGTTAATCAACAAGGAATGAATATCGGAGTATCTCTGTTTATCGTCCAACGAGACAATGTCATTAGAGAAGGCGTGAGCACCCGCATTCTTGTACTTTTCGAAAACCTCGAAGTGTTTCGCGGTTAGCATCAGTCAATCTCCCTTCGGTTTTCGCGAGAGAACGTACCAAGGAAACTCTCAGGCGGAAATCTTCTTCGGTTCAGATTCAGCTTTGTTTTTGCCGCCTCTAAGAGGTTTACATCTGCCTTATCGCAAATGAACATGAGATACAGAAGAATGTCAGCGACTTCACTTGACAGGTTTTTTTTAAAGTCTGGGTCAGCGAGTTCATTGGTGACTTCTTCATCAGTTTTCCAGAGTAGCAACTCTTGTAACTCAGAGGCTTCGATACTCAAGGCCGACGTCAGATGCCTAATAGTGTGAAACTTGTGCCATTTTCTCTCGTCTCGGAAAGCCATAGCTTCGTTGAAAAGCTCATTAAAATCAGCATTCATCATTCTTTACTCCTAGGCGGTTATGGCGATCTTAGTGGACCCTACGCTCCTGTCACCACAACAATCGTCCTACCCCTCGGTGCGTAATTTCAGAATGAGACATCGGCGTAACCGCAGCGAAAGGCAGCCTCGTTATTGCTACGGTTCGACACTCGAATCCTGCTCAACCTCACCAATATCGGCGTTCGGGAAGCTGCGTCGCAGCGACGACGATCCCCGCGAATGTCTGTTACGGGCCGGATGGGTGCGTCAACTTACTCCGAACTAAGGTAGCGATAGACGGACGAGCGAGCGATCCCCAGTTCCTTCGCTATCGCAGTCGGAGTCATACCCTGCTGGCGAAGGGACAGAACCCTGAAAGCATCGATAGTCACCGGACGCCCCTTAAACGGACTGTCAGCCCCCTTTGCGAGCGCGGCGTCTATGCCTTCGCGCTGTCGGGCCTTCCGCAACTCAGTTTCGAATTCACTTATCGCGCCAAGCATGTTGAAGAACAGACGCCCCTCTGCCGTGCTCGTGTCGATGGACTGTTCCAACACAACCAGATCTACCTCACGTTCTTTTAGGTCATGGGTAATGTTCTGCAGGTCCCTTAATGACCTTGCCAATCTATCGAGGCGGGTAACAACCAGCTTGTCGCCCTTACGGATCCCCCTGTGCAACAACGCTTCCAATTCAGCGCGACCGGAGCGAGATGTTCCTGACACCTTCTCCTGATACATGTGGTCCAATTTGACGCCTGCGCGCGTTAGCGCATCAATCTGTGGTTCGATGTTCTGTCCTCGACTGGAAACACGTGCATATCCGATCATCTCTCCCATCTTTACCTCCAAGTGTCCGATTAGACTGTCTCAGAAAACTCTACCGTCCGAAAATGGATTCGTTAAGTCTATTCGGACACATTCGCATTGACTTTTTGCGTCTTGAATGGGTATACGCATACCGGACGTCGAATTTGCGAGACGAAGCGAGCCAGCAAATTGACCCGATTTAATTATTCAATAACTTGCTGGGGATCCCACCAACTTACAGTACCCTCACCCAACTCTTGCAATGCAACATTTACCCGGGAAAATGGGTTTCTCGATCCAAAATAGGAACTTCTTCCCGGGTGTTTGCATGGAACAACCGCGCTCTTTATCCAAAGACCTTCGACTCGCTTCAAAAGATTCTGAGCAACGCTCCCCATAAACAAAAAGACCGTGGGTTGGTCCCGAGCTGCCAACCGCTCAATTAGTCCTTTGGTAACGGGATGCCACAGAGCCTGATGCGCACTCTGGATCCGCGACATCTGCTTCTTGCGCGTGATTTCTGGATCACGCGCAAATTCTGTAAATGTCCACGCCACGTTTAGGAAAAGCACCCCTTGCCCAGCCAGCCGGTCAAAATACCGAGTCATAGAGGCTCTATCAGGGAGATGTCTTGCGACGCTATTCCGAACCACTGCCCAATCAGCATCGCTTTGATCAACTTGCGGGTTGTCTATTTCACAGGTGAGAGCCGATTGGAGAAATCGCTTACAACTGTCGGCGACCTCTCCATTTTGCACCGCCCAATCCTCAAAAGCTCTGCCGGTGGCTCTATTAGGCTCAGGGTAAGGATCTTGCCCAACTACGATAACACGCACTTGGGCAGGTTCAATTTCGCGAAACGTCCGGAACAGCGACGGTACATCGTGATTGCGTAACAAGGGCGGAAAGGCAGGACCGGTAGGAAAATCATGATTAATATCTAAGCCTCTTGCATTAGCTTCGAAATCCGGATTCATCCCATCTAACATCTCTGTCCATTGGGCAGGGATGTGATCGCGCCATTGCGTCAGATGATCCCGCATATGATTTCTGAGTGTCATTGTTATTCTCTCGCTTTTGGTCCCCACTAAATCTCAAATAGTGGCAAAGAAGACATATGATCTGCCGCAAGCCTCAAATTTTAAGGCGGCCACTTTTTATCTAAAGTGTTTTCTGGGGATCAATCGCTAAGGATACGCTCCGATAACTGATCCAAGCTAGCCAGCACTTCTTCGGGCGCACCCTGTATTAGAAAACTATGGGCTTTAGATGCAAACAATGGGTCACTAGGATGCACGTCCCAAGGTTCATCTATGCGTTGTGCATGGCTCCTGAGGACACTTTCGACGGCAAGTGTGAAGTGCGTGGTGAATTTGGAACTCCCTTTTAGCAGCTTCTCATCTATGGACGCCGCATTCTCGGCCAAACGCTCCATCGCCGATGTTCTTTCTAGGCTTGAAAAAGTAAGAAGGACTAGATCTAAAACATCGGATGCTGCTGCACGCCTGCGCTCAAGTGTGGGTTTGTTTGTCATCTAAGCTGCTTTCTAATTTTAAGCGAATTTGCGGGACAACGCTGTGAAAACCTACCAACGATCTTTGCTCCATTCGTGTTGTTCGGAGCGATTGAGCGGCTGAGATGATCCTTCCTTTCTTACGAAAAAATCCTCTTTTCCTTCGTAAGAAACGAAAACGGGACGGTTACTAGAGATCACTTTGACCAGACAGATTTGCTTGTCATCAAAATGGGGGAATTCAAGCTTCCAAAGTTTCATTACCTCTTTCCCTAAGTACTTATCTAGCAAGTTACTGATGTGAAGCTGAAAACCATCTCGATCAGCCTTTTTTAGTGTAGAGAAGTCTTTATCGAGCCCAATTGCGTTCTGGTTGTCATCAACTCCGATGAAGAGACTTCCCCCATCCGAGTTCATGAACGCAGCAACAGTCTTGGCGAGCACGTGCTCGAGTTTCTTGTTCACCTCACCTGTTCGCATGTCATAGCGCATGGTGGACTTAAACTCGACAAACTGGCCTTCTCCTTCGAGTATTAGCTCATGCACAGGATCGATTGGCGCGGTGCTTTCGGACGGATTAATCCGCTTCTGGATTTCAGCAAAAAGTTCTTCAGAGCGATGCTTTAGGAAAGCAGAATAGTCGTCTTGGATGACCCCAGAATGCTCAATATCGATAAGATGGGTCTTAAGCACATGAGGTAGCTCAGAGTTTTCATCTTGGAACTCGTCCAGATAAACAGAAGGTGCCTTCGCCCTGATCTTGTTCTTGTTCAGATCAGCGCTGACCAGAGTAATGTTGACAATAGAGTTTGCGTAACCTGCTTCTGATTTTTTCAGGAAAGCCTTCGGAAAGAAGTGATGGTAGTTTTTGCTGCTGGCAATTTTCAAGTAAGAATTGTCCAACAATATTCGCGCATTGTTGTGGAAGTCTTTTGGCTCTTGGTAGGCAAGGATGCAAAGGATTGATTTACAGATTGCGTTTCCGGCAGAAAAATTTGTCTCTTTCAGGTCTTCGGGTGAGCTAATGGAAAGACGCACATCAGTATAAGCTGGGCGTTCTCCGGCTATGATCCGATCAACGCGCTTTATGTCCGCAGCTAGTTTGGACTCCGCTGCACTCGAGTATCTTTGCGATAGTGCTGAACGCCAGAACAACTCTTCGAGGTATTTTCGTTGGTGGCCATTCGGTGCCTTCCCAGTTGTCAAATAGAAGTAGGCAAATGGGACCAAAAGAGTGTCATACGGCAAAAGTTGCGACACTGGGATGCGCAGAACAGATCGAAAATAGTCGATTGCAGATTGTACTGCCGACAGCCCCTTGTCCCAATTCGCTAGAATATCTGACTTATCGAGCGTGAGAATTGTCTTTCGCTTGCACTCTTTGGTTTCGCTTATTTTAAGGCTCAAAAGCTGCAGAATGACTGTGGGCGAGATGTTTTCAAAATTTATATTACTCAACTCGCTCTGAAACGCATCCCAGCTAACTTGCATATCGAATTCGGCAGCTTCGTCGTAGGTTTTTGCAGACATGATCTCGAACAGTGTAAGAACTTTGCCCCCTGTGTTAATCCTAGTAAACACTTCGATTGCTGACGCGATGTCATTCTTTCGAAGGGTCACGGTTGAAAAGGCATAGGTCGAGAATGCTTTGGAGTATTGGCTTATCCTGCCAATTTTCTCGTCAGAATAGCCCTCTTCTGACAACCTTTTCGACATTTCAAAATCGAAGTGCAGTACATCATGCAGGCTGACTGTTTTTGTAGCTTCGGCCCTAACGGTTACGATTTGGTCTTCATCCTCGTCGAGGTCATCATCGAGATTAACAACTATATCTTTGTAATCGGTGACCTTTTTTTCACCCGTCTTTTGAATTTTCGCCCCTAGATAGGCTGCGAAAAGCGATGTAATTCGCTGCTGCCCATCGAGAACATACTGAACATTTTGTCCGCTCGGTGTTTCGGGCAAGTCGAGGTTCCCAATATTCTTCACATCATTGATGCGCTGATTGGTTTCCCAGAGAATGAAAGTCCCAATCGGATAGCCTTTGAGGATGCTGTCCAGAAGTCCTGCAGTTTTCCAGATGTCCCAGACGAAATCCCTTTGAAATTTTGGGACCTTTATGATGCCTTTCCGAATTTCGGATATCAGGTCATCATAGGTCTTGGAATCTGGTTTAGGTTGGTTGCTCATGCATAAATATCCGGCTCTAAATTTTTGCTATCTTTATACTTTCTATATCATGCCTATTTCCCCGCGTCAGCGGGCACAATGCAGGCATTCTGATGTAATGTGACTTCGACACAAAAAACGAAGGGACCCTTCAGGGGGTAGGGGGTGGACCAAAACAGGCGTCAGATGCCGCTTACGCGCCCCAGTGCAACTTTGAGATTGCGTTGCAGCAAAAGATGACTCCCCGCTGTCAGTAGTTTACTGCGGCACAGCTAAAAGTCTGTTTTGTCCGCCATAGCGGACTTTCGAAGACCGTGGTTCCATTTTACAACCAACAGCTAACCCACTGATATGCAAAAGGCGTTCTACGATCCATTTTACAGAAAAAGTTAGTGAAAACAGTGGAAGACGTAGGATTGCAAATCCGTGTACAGGAGTTCGATTCTCCTACTCGCCTCCACTATATTTCCCTCTCTAAATTATGTTTCTCACAGGCTGGTCGCGCGTGGCATGCGTCGTGGCTATGGCATCCTCTATGTTTTAACCGTATTATCCGCCAAACACGGAAAATTGCGCCTATTGACCCGACTGGCCGTTGCCCGGCGGGCGGTGATGTGGCATCTCACGAGACAAATAACTGAACGAAAGAGTTTAGCTGATGACAGATTTCACAGCCCGCCGCACCATGATGGTTGATACTCAGGTGCGCCCTTCGGATGTTACCAAGTTCCCGATCATTGATGCGATGCTCAAGGTGGCGCGCGAGGATTTTGTGCCGGTGGCCCGCCGCGAGGCAGCTTATCTGGGCGAAAACATCAGCTTGGGGGAAGGGCGTGTGCTGCTTGAGCCGCGGACGCTGGCCAAGATGCTGGACGATCTTGGGGTCGAGAATGACGAGCTGGTGCTCGATATCGGCTGTGGCTACGGCTATTCCTCTGCCGTGATCGCACATATGGCCGAAGCGGTCGTCGCCGTCGAGGATGACGAGCAGATGGCGAAAGAAGCGCAGGAAACCCTGATCAACGCGGATATCGACAATGTCATCGTACACCACGGCCCGCTGGCTGAAGGGGCGCAGCAACATGGGCCCTATGACGTGGTGATCGTGCAAGGCGGCGTGGCTGACGTGCCCGAAGCGCTGCTGGCGCAGCTCAAGGATGGCGGGCGGATCGCTTGCCTGTTCATGGACGGCCCCCTGGGCGAGGTGCGTTTGGGCTACAAAAGCGAACGTGGCATCAGCTGGCGCAAAAGTTTCAACGCCGCCGCACCTGTCCTGGACGGGTTTACCCGCGCGAAAGAATTCCAGCTTTAAGCTATCAGAACTGCTGCAGATGACGGCAGATGCAGTGACACCGATGGAGTGTGAAATATGATGAATACGGGCAAGATGCGGTCCGTCCGCAGCATGATCGCGGCGTCCTGCGTCGGTTTGGGGCTGCTGGCACCGATGGCCACACAGGCAGAGACATTGGCCGATGCGCTGGTCGGGGCCTATAACAACTCGGGCCTGCTGGACCAGAACCGCGCCGTGTTGCGCGCCGCAGACGAAGATGTGGCGATCGCGAAATCCGCGCTCAAGCCGGTGCTACAGTGGACGGGAAACCTGACACAATCCTATAACCGGTCGGTCAGCGGGGGCACCAGCACTATCCCGGCGGGTTTCAAAAGCTCTACCGATTCACTGACGACATCGGTGAACCTTGTGGCGTCGCTGCTGGTCTATGACTTCGGGTCGTCGCGCTATTCGATCGAGGCGGCAAAAGAAACCGTGCTTGCCACGCGCGAAACGCTGGTCAGCGCCGAACAGCAGATTCTGCTGCGCGCGGTTGATGCCTATATGACCGTGATCCAGACGCAGCAGCTTGTCTCTCTGGCCGAGAATAACGTGCGGGTTCTGACGCAGGAATTGCGGGCTGCCCGTGACCGTTTCGAAGTGGGGGAGGTGACCCGCACCGACGTATCGCTGGCTGAAGCAGAGCTGGCCGCCGCACGCAGCAATCTTGCCGGTGCGCAGGGCGATTTCATCAGCGCGAAAGCCTATTACAAGGTGGCCGTGGGGCGCGAGCCCGGTCGTCTAAGCCCGCCACCAAGCCTGCCGAAGCTGTCCAACAGCATCGCGACGGCCAAGGCACTGGCGGTGCGTCAGCACCCCGATATCCTGACCGTCCAGCACCAGGTCGCGGCTGCCGATCTGCTGGTACGCAGCAACGAAACCGCGCTGAAGCCCAATGTCTCGGTGCAGGGGTCTTACGGTCTGACCGAGACGTTTGATTCCCAAGCCTCGACACGCAGCGGGTCGATCGGCTTTCAGGTCGGGCAAACGATCTATCAAGGCGGTGCCTTGTCGGCCGGTGTTCGCAAAAGCCAGGCGCAGCGCGACGCACAGCGCGGCAATCTGCATGTGGTGGTTAAAGACGTGGAGCGCGCTGTCAGCGATGCCTATGCGGGGCTTGCCTCTGCCCGGGCGCAGATCGAAGCCTCCCAGCGTCAGGTCCGCGCGGCACAGATCGCCTTTGACGGTATCCGCGAGGAAGCCAGCTTGGGCGCGCGCACTACACTTGATGTGCTGGACGCAGAGCAATCCTTGCTCGACGCCCGTTCTGCCCGTGTATCAGCGCAATCGCAGCTTTATGTTGCGGCCTATTCCGTGCTCTCCGCGACGGGTCAGCTGACCGCGCAGGACCTGAAACTGCCGGTGCAAATCTATGATCCATCCGCCTATTATAATATGGTCAAGGACGGTCCGACAAAATACTCCAAAGAGGGGAAGCAGTTGGATCGTGTGCTGAAGGCGCTGCAAAAAGACTGACATTTTCACCACCCCCATTGTGAGAAGCCAACCTTCGGGTTAGACTATTCGCGAAGAACGAGTGGTGATTAAATATGTCCGAAACCGTCACAAATGCAGAGGTCGAAGACGTTCTGTCTTCGATCCGCCGTCTGGTCTCAGAGGATCGCAAACCGGCGCAGAAGCCGTCGGAAGCGCCTGCGATTGAAGAGAAACTTGTGCTGACGCCGTCTTTGCGCGTGTCCAATGACGCGCCTGTGGCTGCCCCTCGGAAAGAAGCGAAGCCAGAGGCGGTTCAGCCCCGGTCGGCGTCCTATCAGGATGCGATGCAGGACATGGATACGGACGTTGAGACGGACGAGGAGGCGGATTTGTCCGCCTCGGATCGCAATCAAGTTGCCGAAGATTTTAAGTTTATTTCCGGACGCGAACCGCGTTTTCGCGCCCAGTTCGCCACGCCCGCAGGGGATGGCAAGCCGCAGGATACGACCGAGCCGCCGCGCAAGCTGGCCTTTAGCGCGCCACGTGCCGCGGCATACTCCACCGATATGCTCAACCTTGGCTCATCCGAGCTGGTCGATGACGTGCCACCGACGCCGGACCGGTTGAGCGCGAAAATCGCTGCCCTCGAAACAGCGATCAGCCGCATTCCCGAAAACTGGGAACCTGACGAGCCCGGCAAAAGCGATTATTCCGGCAGCGAAGACCCCGCGATGGCCTGGGAAGACGACGTTGAATTCGACGCCACCGGCGCGCCTGTGTCCGATGTCACCCAAAAGGATGCGGAAGAGGCTCTGCTGGACGAGGATATGGGGTGGCACGATGCTGTCGAGCCCCATGCATCCCAAGAGCGTGCCGAACCCCAAGATCGTGTAGTGGACGGCCCCTTTGCCACCCGTGTGACCGCAGCAGATGCGACTGTGACCGATACCACCGACGCCCCTGCCGAAACGGCGCAGGATGATGATGCGACGCTCGGTTTCGGGCCGGATGAATATCTGGACGAAGAGATGCTGCGTGATCTGGTGTCCGAAATCGTCCGCTCAGAGCTGCAGGGGGCCTTGGGTGAACGGATCACCCGCAACGTCCGCAAACTGGTGCGCCGTGAAATTCACCGCGCCCTGACGTCGCAAGATCTGGAATAAAGAGCTTTTGGCGCGAACGCGCATCTTAGTGGATAAAGGGGCAGGGCGTCACGCAAGCCCCTTGCCAGATGTGTTGCAGATCAGGCCAAGACGCCGCCGCCGCAACGTCCGCTTCGAGCCCGTAGTATCCGTTACCTTAACACTGTGCTATTGGTCAGCATGATCCGAAATCTTCAGAGACTCATCGAGCGCCAGATACAGAAGGCGAAGCTACAAGGTCAGCTTAAAGGTCTTGAAGGCGAAGGCAAACCACTGCCTGATCGCTCAGCAGATGCTTTTGTGGATGCGGGAGAAGCTGCGGGGTTCCGGATTATGGCTCAAGCCGGTGTCGTGCCAGAAGAAATCGAACTCAAGAAGAAGATGGCTGCGCATCAGAGCCATCTTGCCACGCTTGCGAACGGGCCTGAACGGAAGGAAGCGATGGCTGAACTCGCTCGCCTTGAACTGCGATACAATATCGCTCGTGAAGCTCGCCAGAAGTTCATGCGCAGATAAATTCTACTACCCAGCTTTTTTGGAAAGCAGCGCGAGCACTTTTCCTGATCGCGCACCCTCAGCGAACGCCAGCTTCGTCGCTACAACCTAGATTCAAGAACCCAGCACTCTCGCAGAAATTCCGCCACTATCGGGGCTTTACCGTTTCGGCGCAACGCATCAGGTAGGGGCTCGGGTGTCACACCTTGCCCTTTATCGCATCAAGCGGGCGAAACGCTTTCCGGCAGAACACAATCGCATTTAGCCAAAAAAAACGCGGCCCGTGAGCCGCGTCTTTTTGTTCAAACTTTTGGCAGTCTTCAGGCAGCTTCAGCCTGTTGTGCAGCGTGGCGACGCTCGGACTCTTCGCGGGACAGGGCGACAGAGGTACGGACACCTTTGCCAACAAAGTCCATCAGACCTTCGACAACACGCTCGTTGGGGTCGATGCCCGCGCAGCTCAATACTTCGCGGCCATCGCGGGAGCGGGCCCAACGGGCAATCTGTTCAGGACCGTTGCCGTATTTCTTGTCATCGGCAATCGCATCGTCCAATGCAGCCAGTACCACAGCTGCGAAAAGTTTGCGGGCACGGTTACCTTGTTCATTGTTAAAGGCAGTGCCATCAACGAAATCTTTCATCTCGTCGTCCTTTCTATTATTCTTGCTCTTGTCATTTAGGCGTGGGGTTCCTTATGACCGAAAGAGCTCGATTCGGATACACCTTTATTGCATAACACTCATGCATTTACTGCATGGCTTTCGCGGTTGCAGCATCGGGTGCGCTGTCTTGCGGGGGTCGACGTTGATATATATAGGTCGGTCCAATCTCTCTTCAACTTCATTGCTATGGTGCTGATACATGCCAAAGATTAACGGGAACGAAATTCGGCCAGGAAATGTGCTCGAGCATAACGGTGGTCTCTGGGCAGCGGTCAAGGTCGATCATGTCAAACCGGGCAAGGGCGGTGCCTTTGCTCAGGTCGAAATGCGCAACCTGCGCAACGGGTCGAAACTGAACGAACGCTTCCGCAGCGCCGACAAGGTTGAAAAGGTCCGGCTAGAGCAAAAAGACCAACAATTCCTGTATGAAGACGCAGGTATGCTGGTTCTGATGGACACCGAAACATACGAGCAAGTGCAGCTTTCAGCTGAGCTTCTGGGAGAGCGTCGCCCCTTCTTGCAGGACGGTATGATGGTCGTGGTCGAGTATCACGAGGAAGAGGCGCTGAACGCGTCCTTGCCACAAAAAGTAACCTGTAAAATTGTCGAAACTGAACCGGTCGTCAAAGGCCAGACAGCGGCGAATTCCTTCAA
>JGI24657J20077_1000107_pt1 | contig 29444 bp, 27 predicted proteins | sample MalvirmetaMSP118_FD_20077 | JGI IMG/M metagenome (IMG submission 20077) | reverse complement strand
CAGTGAAACAAAACAGCGACTTATCGGGGATAAGTGGTGCCCAGGAGAGGACTCGAACCTCCACACCGTTGCCAGTACTAGCACCTGAAGCTAGCGCGTCTACCATTCCGCCACCTGGGCACAGGGGGGTTGTGAGGGAGCGTTTATTGTTGTGGGGCGGGGGTGTCAATTGGATTCTCGCAACAAAATGAAACGGCGTGAAAATAAATCCGGAAAACCGAGGTTTGGTGCGGTGGGACGGGCTTTCGAGGCGATCTCTGCCGGAATTGCTGCTTGTTCCCGAGGGGGGCTGGATGTATCTGTAACGCTAGATTTTCTGGTCAGGGGTATCATCATGGCAAAGCTGGTCACGGTTTACGGCGGCTCCGGGTTTGTGGGGCGGTATATCGTTCGTCGCATGGCGTTGGCGGGATGGCGTGTGCGCGTCGCGGTGCGTCGCCCGAACGAGGCGCTGTTTGTGCGCACCTACGGCACTGTCGGCCAGGTCGAACCGGTCTTTTGCAACATCCGTGATGACGCGTCGGTACGCGATGCGCTGCAGGGCGCTGATGCGGTGGTGAACTGCGTCGGTATTCTGGCCGAGGCGGGGAAGAACACCTTTGACGCCATTCAGGCCGACGGCGCAGAACGCATTGCGCGCTTGGCCGCCGCCGAAGGGATCGCGCGTTTGGTGCAAATCTCTGCCATCGGGGCGGATGCCGAGGCGGATAGCGAATATGCCCAGACCAAGGCGATGGGGGAGGCCGGTGTGCTCAAGCATATGCCGCAGGCTGTTATCCTGCGCCCCTCGATCGTGTTCGGCCCCGAGGATGACTTCTTTAACCGTTTCGCCGGTATGACGCGGATCAGCCCCGCGATCCCTGCTGTGGGGGCGGATACGCTGTTCCAGCCCGTCTATGTAGATGACGTGGCCCACGCGGCGGAGCTTGCGGTGACAGGCAAGGCCCCTGCCGGTATTTACGAATGGGTGGCCCCGAGGTCGAAAGCTTTCGCGGCCTGATGCAGCGTATGCTTGATGTGGTGAACCGTCGCCGCATGGTTGTCGCCTTGCCGACTTTCGTGGCGAAGGTGATCGCCTTTGGCCTTGATGTGTTGCAATCGGTGACGCTCGGCCTGGTCAAGAACAACACGCTGACCCGTGATCAGGTCAAGAACCTGGCGCATGATAATGTTGTGGGCGAGGGGGCGCAGGGCTTTGATGCTTTGGGGATCAGCCCCGTGTCCATGGGTTCCGTCCTGCCCGAGTACCTGTGGCGGTTCCGCCCCTCGGGCCAGTATGACGAGATCAAGCAATCCGCGAAGAACCTGCGGACCTAACGATTTCGATGTCGAATTTGGAAAGGCTCTGCCGGCGACGGCAGGGCCTTTTGCGTTAGCTGTAGGCGTATACCAACAGCGCTGCCCCCAGCAGGATGCGATAGATGACGTAGGGGGTGAAATTCACGCTGCGCAGCAGGCGCATCATCAGGACCAGTGCCGCTAGTGCGGCAACAAAGGCAAAGCCCGCAGCGATCGACGCGTCGCGCGCGAGCTGCGCGTCGGCTTGCCCGATCACATCCAGTGATAAAAGCGCGCCAGAGGCGAGGATCGTGGGAATCGACATCAGCATAGACAGTGTGGCAGCGCTGGCGCGGTCATAGCCCAGTTTGCGGGCTGCGGTGATGGTGATGCCCGACCGCGACGTGCCGGGGATCAGCGCAAGCGCCTGCGCCAGTCCCATCCAGACGGCACCTTTGATATCCCAGTCGCCAGTATCCCGATCGCTGCGCCCCGTGTGATCAGCCCAATAAAGCACGATACCGAAGAGCAGCATGGTCCAGCCGATCACCGCGACAGAGCGGAGCATTTCGTCAATCCCCAGCAGCTTGAACGTCAGCCCGACGACCAGCACCGGTAGTGTTGCGAGGATCAGCAGGGCGGCCAGCCTTGCGCCGGGGGTGTCCATCTTGCCGCGCAGCAGGCGACCAAGCCCGATGGTGGCTTCTGCGACCTCGGACCGGAAGTAGAGCACGACCGCAAGGAGGGTGCCCACATGCACCGCGACATCAATCGCAAGCCCCTGATCCGGCCCGCCGGTCAGCGTGGGCAGCAGGATCAAATGACCCGAGGAAGAGACAGGCAGAAACTCTGTCAGACCCTGAATGATTGCGACAAGCAGCAGTTGGAACAGGGTCATAAGGGTGGCGGCCTTTGGGTCATTTGCGATGCCCTAGGCGTATAACTTTGGGGGGCTGGAAGGGAAGTCCGTTGTTGGGTCCGAATCGGACATAAATATATGGTAAATTTGAGAGAATATCGGGGTTGATATGAAATAAACCGCATATAGGTCAGCAATGCTGCCTTTATAATCGTTTGGCCCCTGTGTATGAGGGGGCAGCAACGTGTTTCAGGCGGAGAGATCCAAGATGGCAAAGCAGCCAATGCTCAAGTTTACAACGGTTTCCCGGGATATGCCCGAAAAACGGATGCCGAATCTGCGTCGTGAAGACTTTAAAGAGATTTACGCGGAATACGCGGATGAGAAAGCGCAGGAGCAGTCCAGCCGCTGTAGTCAATGTGGCGTTCCCTATTGCCAGACCCATTGCCCGCTGCACAATAACATTCCCGACTGGCTGCGCCTGACCGCCGAAGGGCGTCTTCAAGAGGCCTATGAGGTCAGCCAGGCCACTAACACCTTCCCCGAAATCTGCGGCCGCATCTGCCCGCAGGACCGTCTGTGCGAAGGCAACTGTGTGATCGAACAATCCGGCCACGGCACTGTGACCATCGGCTCGGTCGAGAAATACATCACCGATACCGCGTGGGAAAATGGCTGGGTGCAGCCGATCAAGCCCAAGACCGAACGCGCCGAATCCGTTGGTATCATCGGCGCGGGCCCCGGTGGTCTGGCCGCGGCGGATGTGCTGCGCCGCGCGGGTGTGCAGGTCACCATCTATGACCGCTATGACCGCGCGGGTGGCTTGCTGACCTACGGCATCCCCGGTTTCAAACTGGAAAAAGATGTGGTCATGCGCCGCAACGACCAGCTGGCCGAAGGTGGCGTTAACTTTGAATTGAACTGCGATGTGGGCGTCGACATCAGCTTTGCCGATATCCGCGCCAAGCATGACGCCGTGATCATCGCGACGGGCGTCTATAAAACACGTGACATCCAGGCCCCCGGCGTGGGCGGCGTTGGCCTTGAGCGCGCGATTGATTTCCTGACCGTGAGCAACCGCAAAAGCTTTGGCGACAAGGTAGAGGAATTCGATTCCGGCCGTTTTAATGCTCAAGGGAAGCGCGTTGTCGTGATCGGCGGCGGGGATACCGCGATGGACTGTGTACGGACCTCGATCCGTCAGGGGGCGACCTCGGTCAAATGTCTGTACCGCCGTGACCGCGCCAACATGCCCGGCTCGCAACGCGAAGTGCAAAACGCCGAGGAAGAAGGCGTGGTCTTCGAATGGTTGTCCGCGCCCAAAGGGTTCGTCGGTGATCCGGTGACCGGCGTCGTCGTGCAAAAGATGCGCCTTGGCGCGCCGGATGTCTCGGGTCGTCAGGCCCCCGAGGTGATCGAGGGCGCCGATTATGTCGAAGAGGCGGATCTTGTGATCATGGCGCTTGGCTTTGAACCCGAAGACCTGCCCACGCTGTGGAACACGCCCGAGCTGCCGGTCAACCGCTGGGGTACGGTCAAGGCCGACTATATCACCGGCGCGACCGAGCTGGATGGCGTCTATGCCGTGGGCGATATCGTGCGCGGTGCGTCGCTGGTGGTCTGGGCCATCAAGGACGGGCGCGACTGTGCGCAGGCGATCCTTGAAAAGATGGGGGCCAGCGTGGCCATCGCGGCCGAATAAGCGCCCCTTTCAACTGATATTTCGCGCCTCGGGCGCGCCCGATTTAGGAGATTCCAAATGACCAAATATGATGACGCCTGGGTAGCACGCGAAGAAGCAAAACGCGCCTTCATGGCAGAAAACGGTCTGTATTCCGAAGAAGAAGAGCATTCATCCTGCGGGGTGGGTCTTGTTGTGAACATCGACGGCTCCAGCAGCCGCGCGGTTGTCGAAAACGGGATCAAGGCGCTCAAGGCGATCTGGCACCGTGGTGCGGTGGATGCCGATGGCAAGACCGGCGACGGTGCGGGCATCCACGTGCAGATCCCCGTCAATTTTTTCTACGATCAGGTGCGTCGCACCGGTCACAGCCCCCGCGAAGGCGAATTGATCGCCATCGGTCAGGTCTTTCTGCCGCGCACCAACTTTGCCGCGCAGGAAACCTGCCGGACCATCGTTGAAACCGAAGTGCTGCGGATGGGCTACTATATCTACGGCTGGCGCCACGTGCCCGTCGATACGTCGGTTCTGGGGGAAAAGGCCAACGCGACCCGTCCCGAGATCGAACAGATCCTGATTTCCAACGCCAAGGGNGTGGACGAGGAAACATTCGAGCGCGAGCTTTANGTCATCCGTCGCCGCATCGAGAAAGCCGCGCTGGCCGCTCAGGTGCCGACGCTGTACATCGCGTCGATGTCCTGCCGGTCGATCATCTACAAGGGCATGATGCTGGCGCAGGATGTTGCCAACTTCTACCCCGACCTGATGGANGAACGCTTTGANTCCGCGTTTGCGATCTATCACCAGCGNTATTCCACCAACACCTTCCCGCAGTGGTGGCTGGCGCAGCCCTTCCGCATGCTGGCCCANAACGGCGAGATCAACACGCTCAAGGGTAACGTCAACTGGATGAAAAGCCACGAGATCCGCATGGCGTCGGGCACCTTTGGCGACATGGCCGAAGATATCAAACCGATCGTCGCCGCGGGGTCGTCCGACTCTGCCGCGCTGGATTCGGTGTTCGAAGTCCTGGTGCGCGCGGGTCGTTCGGCCCCGATGGCGAAAACCATGCTGGTGCCTGAAAGCTGGTCCAAGCAGGCGGTCGAGCTGCCTCAGGCATGGCGCGACATGTATTCTTATTGCAACTCGGTGATGGAGCCTTGGGATGGTCCCGCAGCGCTGGCCATGACCGATGGCCGCTGGGTCTGCGCCGGTCTTGACCGTAACGGCCTGCGCCCCATGCGTTTCGTCGTCACCGGTGACGGCATGCTGATCGCGGGTTCCGAGGCGGGGATGGTCCCGCAGGACGAGGCGAATGTCGTGCGCAAAGGCGCGCTTGGCCCCGGTCAGCTGCTGGCGGTCGACATCGAAGAAGGCAAGATGTTCGGCGACACCGAGATCAAGGACAAGCTCGCCGCGTCGCGTCCCTTTGGTGAATGGGTCGGCAAGATCAACGAGCTGGACAAAGCGCTTGGCGATGTCGAGGAAAAGGCCCTGTTCTCGGGCGATGAGCTGCGCCGCCGTCAGGTGGCAGCGGGCTATACCATCGAAGACCTCGAGCAGATCCTCGCACCGATGGCCGAAGATGCGAAAGAGCCCTTGGCATCCATGGGCGATGACACCCCGTCGGCGGTTCTGTCGAACCAGTACCGCCCGCTCAGCCACTTCTTCCGCCAGAACTTCAGCCAGGTCACCAACCCACCCATCGACAGCCTGCGCGAATTCCGCGTCATGAGCCTGAAAACGCGGTTCGGGAACCTCAAGAACGTGCTGGATGAATCCAGCGCCCAGACCGAGATCCTCGTGCTCGACAGCCCGTTCCTCGCGAACGCGCAGTTCGATCAGTTGATGACCGAATTCAACGCGAATTCCGTCACCATCGACTGTACGTTCGAGCCGGGCGGCAACAACCTGAGCGAAAACCTGCGCCGCATCCGGGACGAGGCAGAAGACGCCGTGCGCTCCGGCGCTGGTCACATCGTGCTGACCGACCAGTTCAGCGATGCGACCCGCGTGGCGATGCCGATGATCCTTGCGACCTCTGCCGTGCACAGCCAGCTGACCCGCAAGGGCCTGCGGACCTTTACCTCGCTCAATGTGCGCTCGGCCGAATGTGTGGACCCGCATTACTTTGCCGTACTGATCGGCTGTGGTGCCACCGTGGTGAACGCCTACCTTGCCGAGGATTCGCTGGCGGATCGTATCGGGCGTGGTCTGCTGGACATGACCTGACCACCGCGATGGCCCGCTACCGCGAGGCGATTGATCAGGGCCTGTTGAAAATCATGGCGAAGATGGGGATCAGCGTCATGTCCTCCTACCGTGGCGGCCTGAACTTCGAAGCCGTAGGGCTGAGCCGTGCGATGTGCGCGGAATACTTCCCCGGCATGACCAGCCGTATCAGCGGGATCGGTGTGACCGGTATCCAACGCAAGGCCGAAGCGGTCCACGACCGTGGTTGGCAGGGTGATGGCGTCGTCATGCCCATCGGCGGCTTCTACAAGGCGCGCAAATCCGGCGAGACCCACGCATGGGAAGCATCGTCGATGCACATGCTGCAAATGGCCTGCAACAAAGCGTCCTACCAGATGTGGAAGCAGTATAGCGCCAAGATGCAAAGCAACCCACCGATCCATTTGCGCGACCTGCTGGATATCAAGCCGCTGGGGGCCCCAGTGCCCATCGAAGAGGTCGAATCCATCACCTCTATCCGCAAGCGTTTCGTGACGCCGGGCATGTCCCTTGGCGCGCTGTCGCCCGAGGCACATAAGACCCTGAACGTCGCGATGAACCGCATCGGGGCCAAGTCCGACTCTGGCGAGGGTGGCGAAGATCCGGCGCACTTCGTGCCCGAGGCCAACGGTGATAACCCGTCGGCCAAGATCAAGCAGGTGGCGTCGGGCCGTTTCGGTGTGACTGCCGAATACCTGAACCAGTGCGAAGAGCTTGAAATCAAGGTCGCCCAAGGGGCCAAGCCCGGCGAGGGTGGTCAGCTTCCGGGCATGAAGGTCACCGACCTGATCGCCCGTCTGCGCCATTCGACCAAGGGCGTGACCCTGATCTCGCCCCCGCCGCACCACGATATCTATTCCATCGAAGACCTTGCGCAGCTGATCTATGACCTCAAGCAGATCAACCCGCGCTGTAAGGTGACCGTGAAGCTGGTGGCGTCCTCGGGCGTTGGCACGATTGCGGCCGGTGTGGCGAAAGCCAAGGCGGATATCATTCTGATCTCCGGCCATAATGGCGGCACGGGCGCATCGCCTGCGACCTCGATCAAATATGCGGGTCTGCCGTGGGAGATGGGCCTGACCGAAGCGCATCAGGTTCTGGCGATGAACAACCTGCGTGACCGCGTCACCCTGCGGACCGACGGTGGTTTGCGCACAGGGCGTGACATCGTGATGGCCGCGATGATGGGNGCCGAGGAATACGGCATCGGCACTGCCGCGCTGATCGCNATGGGCTGTATCATGGTGCGTCAGTGCCAGTCGAACACCTGCCCCGTCGGNGTTTGTACACAAGACGAAGCGCTGCGTGGCAAGTTCACCGGCAACGCGGATAAGGTCGTGAACCTGATCACCTTCTACGCCACCGAAGTGCGCGAATTGCTCGCCTCTATCGGGGCGCGTAGCCTGGATGACGTGATTGGCCGTGCTGATTTGCTGGCACAGGTCAGCCGTGGGTCTGCGCATCTTGACGATCTGGATCTCAACCCGCTGCTGATCACCGTCGATGGCGCGGCAGAGATTGTCTATGACCGCAACAAGCCACGCAACGCTGTGCTGGACACGCTGGACTCTGAAATCGTGCGCGACGCCGCGCGNTTCCTNGANGATGGCGAGAAGATGCAGCTNAGCTATGCGGTGCAGAACACGCACCGTACCGTGGGCACCCGCGTCTCAAGCCACATCATCCGCAACTTCGGCATGAACAACCAGCTGCAGCCCGATCACCTGACGGTCAAGCTGACCGGTTCGGCAGGGCAGTCGCTGGGGGCCTTCGCGGCACCGGGGCTCAAGCTTGAAGTGTCCGGCGATGCGAATGACTATGTCGGCAAGGGTCTGTCGGGCGGCACCATCGTCGTGCGCCCGTCTATGGCCAGCACCATCGTCGCCTCTGACAACACCATCATCGGCAACACGGTGCTTTATGGCGCGACCAAGGGCTTTTTGTTCGCAGCGGGCCGTGCCGGTGAACGTTTCGGCGTTCGGAACTCGGGCGCGCATGTGGTGATCGAAGGCTGCGGCAGCAACGGGTGTGAATACATGACCGGCGGTGTGGCCGTGATCCTGGGCGAGATCGGTGCGAACTTTGGCGCGGGTATGACGGGCGGTATGGCCTATCTCTACAACCCCGATGGCAAGGCCGACAAAATGCTGAACCGCGAAACGCTGGTGACCTGCCCTGTCACGGTCGAGCATTGGGAAAACCAGCTGAAGGGCCTGATTGAACGGCACCTGCAGGAAACCAACAGCCGCAAGGCCGAAGACATCCTGCAGCACTGGGACATTGAAAAGGATAACTTCCTGCAGATCTGCCCCAAAGAGATGCTGGTCCATCTGCCCGCCCCGCTGAGCGTCGAAGAACACGCGATCCCGGCGGAGTAAGCAAAACGGATAGATCGGGCGCGGGGGAAACCTCGCGCCCGATTTCTTTTGTGCGTCGCCCCCGCTTTACCGGGGCCGCAACCGGCCTATAGTTACGGGATGATCAAAACACTTACCTCTCGCGTCCGGCTGATGGCGCTTTTGCTGGTGGGGCTCGCGCTTGCGGCCTGTACCGATGCTGCGCCCAAGGGCGGCGGCGATATTCTGGTGATTGGCGACTCCGTCATGGCGTGGAACGGATCAAGCGATCAGGCGATCCCCGATGCGATGGCAGCAAGCCTTGGCCGCAATGTGGTCAGCAAGGCCGTCCCCGGTGCGCAGTTCAGCAATGACAGCACGCTCTTGTCCGCTGTCGGTTTCGATATTCAGGATCAGTACCCCGGCGGGCGGTGGAACTGGATCGTGGTGAACGGCGGGGCCAATGATCTGGGGTTCAACGACTGCAAATGCGCGGCCTGCACGCCTGTGGTCGACACGCTGATCGCTGCGGATGCCGCTACTGGGGAAATCCCCGCCTTCCTGACGCGTTTGCGCAGCACGGGCGCGCAGGTGATGTGGATGGGGTACTACGCCGGCAATGGCAAAGGGTCATTCGAGGGCTGTCGCGATGATCTGGTGCTGCTGGAACGGCGCATCGCGCGGTTTGCGGCACAAACCCCGGGGGTGACATTCCTTGATTCAGAAACCGTCATCGACCGTCAGGATCCCAGCCTGTTTGCCAGCGATAACACCCACCCGTCGCCCAAAGCCTCGGCGTTGATCGGGGCCTATCTTGCAAAAGGGATTTCCGCCCGCAGTGCCCGTTCACAATAGGCCATTGCCACGATATAGCTGATGGCTATGGCAAAACGCGCATCCTCCAAATCCAAGGGCAAAGCCAAGTCCAAGACCCCGTCCCCTGCGGCGCAGCTGCGGTCGCTCAAGCGGCGTGTGGTTCGGGGCGCGTTCAAGCTGGTGCTCGCCGTGCTTGGCCTGTTGATCGCCCTGGTGTTGCTGTTTGCGGTGATCAACCCGCCGACGACCCCCTATATGTTCAGCGAAGGCCGNAGGCTGGGGGGCGTGGACCAGCAATGGGTCGCGCTGGAAGANGTGGCCCCTGTCATGGCGCGGTCTGTCGTGGCGGCGGAAGATGCGAATTTCTGCNANCACTGGGGCTTTGATCTGGCCGCGATCAAACGCGCCATCGCCGANGGATCAAACCGCGGGGCATCCACCCTGTCGCAGCAGACGGTCAAGAACGTCTATCTCTGGCATGGTCGCACATGGTTGCGCAAAGCGCTTGAGGCCGGGATCACGCCGCTGGTTGAAACCGTCTGGACCAAGCGGCGCATCATCGAAGTCTATCTGAATGTGGCCGAGTTCGACGAAGGCATCTTTGGTGTCGACGCCGCGGCGCAACATTACTTTGGGGTGATTCCCGCCAAGCTGACCGCAACCCAAGCGGCGCGGCTGGCCGCGATCCTGCCGTCTCCGAAAACCCGTTCGGCCGCGCGCCCCTCTGCCGCGGTGCGCAAGCGCAGCGCCCAGATCCGCGATGGTGCGGCGACAATCAGCAAGGACGGACGGGCAGCCTGTTTCGAGAGTTGAAAAACCCAACCAAGACGGGCATGAGGATGAAACCCCTGTTTGTTAGTACCGGAACCCCTTATGGCTCGCCTGTTTCACGTCCCGCTTTCGCCGTTCTGCCGCAAAGTCCGGCTGAGCCTCGCTGAAAAGAAGATCGAGGTTGAACGCGTCGAAGAGCGGTATTGGGAGCAAGACCCAGATTTCATGCGCCGCAATCCGGCGGGCAAGGTGCCCGTATTGCAGCTTGATGGCATCATCATGTCCGAAAGCGCAGCGATCTGCGAATATATCGAAGAGACCCGCCCCGAACCGTCGCTGATGCCCTCTGATCCGGTCCAGCGGCTTGAAGTGCGTCGTCTGGTCAGCTGGTTCGATGACAAGTTCCACGACGAGGTCACCTCGAAGCTGCTGTATGAACGGGTGAACAAAAAGGTGATGAAGCAGGGGTTTCCCGACAGCCGCAACGTTAAGGACGGGGCCAAGGCGATCAAGTATCACATTGATTATATGGCATGGCTGCTGGACCACCGGCGCTGGCTGGCAGGCGACGTGATGACGCTGGCCGATTTCGCGGCGGCGGCGCATCTGTCCTCGCTTGATTATATCTCGGATGTGGACTGGAACCGGTCCGACGTGGTCAAGGACTGGTACGCCAAGATCAAGTCCCGCCCCGCGTTCCGGTCGTTGCTGGCCGATCAGGTGCCGGGTTTCCCGCCGCCGAAGCATTACAATGACCTTGATTTCTGATCCACGCCGCGCCCGATGTCTGTGACACCGGCTGCCGATACGGACGCCCTGCGGGGCCGGTTGGTGGCGCAGGCGCTGGACGAAGGCTTTGTCTCTTGCCGGATCTGCCGCCCCGACGCGGTGCCTGATGTGCCCGAACGGCTGCAGGCTTTCGTCGATGCAGGCTATCATGGGCAGATGGCGTGGATGGCCGACCGTATGGCGTGGCGCGGCAACCCTGCCGCCCTTTGGCCCGAGGCGCGGTCGGTGATCATGCTGGCCGAAAGCTACACCCCCGAATACGACCCGACCGAGGTGCTGAACCACCCCGACAAGGCGGGCGTATCTGTCTATGCGCAGGGGCGAGATTACCACGACATCGTCAAGAAACGGCTCAAGCGGGTGGCGCGATGGCTGGTGGCGCAGGAACCCTGCGAGGTGAAGGTCTTTGTCGACACGGCCCCCGTGCCGGAAAAGGCGCTTGGGCAGGCGGCGGGGCTGGGCTGGCAGGGCAAGCACACCAATCTGCTAAGCCGCGACTGGGGGAACTGGGCCTTTCTGGGCGCGATTTTCACCACATTGGATTTCGCCCCCGACACGGCAGAGGTGGATCACTGCGGGTCGTGCCGGTCCTGCCTCACGGCCTGCCCGACCAATGCCTTCCCCGCGCCCTACCAGCTGGATGCGCGGCGCTGCATTTCTTATCTGACGATTGAACACAACGGGCCGGTCGACCTAGAGCTGCGCAGCAAGATGGGCAACCGCATCTACGGCTGTGACGATTGCCTTGCCGCCTGCCCGTGGAACAAATTCGCCGTCGCGGCGAGCGATTTGCGCTATCATGGCGGTGTCGGAGCCCCCGATCTGGCAGAGCTGGCGGCGCTGGATGATGCGGCCTTTCGTCTGCGGTTCAGCGGCTCGCCGATCAAGCGGATCGGGCGCAACCGGTTCATTCGCAATGTGCTTTATGCCATCGGCAATTCCGGTCAGGCGCGTCTGACCCCTGTGGCGCAGGGCCTGTTGGACGATCCGGACGCGACTGTCGCCGACGCGGCGCAATGGGCCGTGGCCCGTCTGCGCGAAAACCAAGGCTGACAGGGCTGGACCGCTGCGCCGGAACAGGTAAACCCTAGGAAAACGGTGCAAGGATAGTTGAATGGCGCTTTTGCTTGGGGTTGATACGGGCGGCACCTATACGGATGCGGTGCTGATCCGCGATGAAACCACGGTGATCGCATCGGCCAAGGCGCTGACCACCCGCGCCGATCTGGCCATTGGTGTGGGGCAGGCCGTGCGCCGCGTGCTGGCGGCGGCCGATGTTTCAGCGGGTCAGGTGGCGATGGCGTCGCTGTCGACCACGCTGGCAACCAATGCGCTGGTCGAAGGGCAGGGCGGGCGCGTCGCGTTGATCTATGTCGGCTTCAAGGAACGGGATCTTGAAACGCACGGGCTGGCAGGGGCGCTGAACGGTGACCCTTATCTGATCCTTGGCGGTGGTCATGACCACGCAGGCGCAGAGCGTGCCCCGCTGGACGAAGCTGCGCTGATCTCCTTTTTGACCGAGCAGCGTGAACAGGTCAGCGGTTTTGCCGTCGCCAGCCAGTTCGCCACGCGCAACCCCGTCCATGAACAACGCGTCGCCGCCTTGGTGACGCAGGTGACGGGGCGGCCTGTGTCGGCCTCGCATCAGTTGTCGGCCAAGCTCAACGGACCAAAACGGGCGCTGACGGCGGTGCTGAACGCGCGGCTGATCGGGATGATCGACCGGTTGATCGGGCGGGCCGAAGATGTCTTGACCGACATTGGCGTCACCGCCCCGCTGATGGTGGTGCGGGGGGACGGGGCGCTGATCTCTGCCGCGCAGGCACGGGAACGGCCGATTGAAACGATCCTCAGCGGGCCTGCGGCCTCGATCGTGGGGGCGCGGTGGATGACCGGTGCGGCGCGTGCGTTGGTCAGCGATATTGGCGGCACCACCACCGATGTGGCCCTGCTGCGCGATGGCCGGCCCGCGATCGACCCCGCAGGGGCCCGCGTCGGCAGCTACCGCACGATGGTAGAGGCCGTTGCCATGCGCACCACTGGTCTGGGGGGCGACAGCGAGGTGCATTTCCTGACCGAAGGCTTGCAGGGGGGGTGACGCTGGGGCCCAAGCGGGTCTTGCCCATTGCCCTCATCGCGACGGAGGCACCCGAGGTGGTCCATGCCGCGCTTGATGCGCAGCTGCGCAGCACCACCCCCGGCGAATATGACGGGCGCTTTGTGCGTGCCGTGGCAGGTCAACCGCGCGAGGGGATCTCGGCGCGTGAACAAATGCTGCTGGACCGTATTGGTGACGGGCTGCACCCGATGGCCGACATCCTGCGCGCCCGCATAGAGACAGGCGCGCTGAAACGTCTGGTAGAGCGTGGCTTGGTCCAGCTGGCCGGCGTTACGCCATCGGACGCAAGCCATGTGCTGGGACGGGTCGCGGCGTGGGACGCAGAGGCCGCAGGCAAGGCGCTGCGGTTGTTTGGACGGCGACGCACGGGCGCGGGGCAGATGCTGGCCCCTGACCCTGCCGCTATGGCGCAGATCATCGTGGATCAACTGACCGAACAGACCGCGCTGGCCATGCTGGAAGCGGCGCTGGCGGAAGAAGAGCCCGCCTTTGATACAGAACCCGAAACGCTGGCCCGCCACGAGCTGTTGCAGCGCGGGTTGCGCGGGCACGCGGGGCTTGTGCGGATCGAGGCGGCGTTGAACCTGCCGGTGATCGGGCTGGGGGCCTCTGCCGCGGCTTATTATCCGGCGGTGGGGGAACGGTTGGGCACGCAGATGATCCTGCCCGAACACGCCGCGGTGGCAAATGCCATTGGTGCAGTCGTGGGCCGGGTGACCATGCGGGAAAGCGGCACGGTGACCTCGCCTGCAGAGGGGCGGTTCAGGGTGTATCTGGCCGACGGGCCGCAGGATTTCACGGATCAGACACAGGCGCTGAGCACGCTTGAGGCAACCCTGCGCGACAAGGCAGAGGTGGCGGCGCGGGCGGCGGGGGTGGTCGATGTGCAGATCGATGTGCAACGCGACATCCGCCATGCAGAGGTCGAAAGCCGCAAGGTCTTTATCGAAGCGCTGCTGACGGTCGAGGCGACAGGCAGGCCAAGGGTCGCATCGGCCTGACGCTGCACAAAAGAAAACGGCGCAAACCCGAGGGGCTGCGCCGTTTTGCGTTTATTCTGCTGCCGCGCGTTTGGGCAGGACCCAATCGGGGCGCGGGAAGTGGCAGGTATAGCCGTTTGGAATACGCTCCAGATAATCCTGATGCTCGGGCTCTGCTTCCCAGAAATCGCTGACGGGTTCTACCTCTGTCACGACTTTGCCCGGCCAGATGCCCGATGCCTCTACATCGGCAATCGTGTCCAGCGCCGTGGCTTTCTGGTCTTCGTCGACATAGTAGATCGCCGAACGATAGCTCAGCCCGCGGTCATTGCCCTGACGGTTCAGCGTTGTCGGGTCGTGGATCTGGAAAAACAGTTCCAGCAGATCACGATAGCTGATCACGTCGTCGTCAAACATCACCTCGATCGCCTCGGCATGGGTGCCATGATCGCGGTAGGTGGCATTGGGCACATCGCCGCCCGAATAGCCCACGCGGGTCGATAGAACCCCCTCGCGTTTGCGGATCAGGTCCTGCATGCCCCAAAAGCATCCTCCGGCCAGTACTGCGCGTTGTTCGCTCATGCTACATCCTCCACTTGGTTGATATAATCGCCATAGCCTGCGTCTTGCATGTCGTCACGATGAATAAAGCGCAACGAGGCGGAATTGATGCAATAGCGCAGCCCGCCACGATCCGCGGGACCGTCGGGGAAGACGTGGCCCAGATGGCTGTCCCCATGGGCGCTGCGCACTTCGGTGCGGATCATCCCCAGCGACGCGTCACGCAGTTCGGCGACATGGGCGGGTTCGATGGGTTTGGTAAAGCTCGGCCAGCCGCAGCCGGAGTCGTATTTGTCCGAGGACGCGAACAGCGGCTCGCCAGAGACGATGTCTACGTAGATGCCCGGCTCTTTGTTATCAAGCAGCTTGCCCGTGCCCGGCCGTTCGGTGCCGTTCTGCTGGGTGACACGGAATTCTTCGGGGGACAGAGCGTTAATGGCGGCGTCGGTCTTTTCATAGGTCGGCATGCGAGGCTCCTTTGCGGTTTGATACATTAAATGGGGCCTGCGCGGGTTTTTCAAAGGGGTAATGCACCGACGCACCGATCTGTGACCGCTTGCCTGTCGCCCAACCCCTTGGCTTGCGGGTCAGGCCCTGCGCTGCCGCGAGACCTGAACCGCAAGAATACCCAAGGCAATCACAGCGACGCCGATGATATCCTGAACCCCCAGCGGTTCGCCCAGCAACAGCCAGGCAATCGCCACCCCGAAAAACGGGTTGAGGAAATGGAAGGTCGCGGCGCGGGTGGCTCCGATACGGTTGACCAGCCAGAACCAGACCACCGTCGCCAGCAGCCCCGGCACCAGACAGGTATACAGGAACGCCAGCGCCAGTGGCCAGCTTGGGCTGATGTGCGGCGTCTCGAACAGCAAGGTCGCAATCGACAGCGCGACGCAGCCGACAAGCATCTGCAAGCCCACCACCATCAGGAAGTTCCCGCCAGAGGTCGCACCGCGCACCAGCAGGGTCGCCGCTGATAGCGCGACCACACCGACGCCGCATAGCAGCAGCCCCGTCAGATCGACGCCACCGCTGATCCGTGCCCCATAATGATGGCCACCCCGATCACACCTGCGATCAGCCCTGCGATGCCCAACGGCTTGAGCTTTTCGCCCAGAAACAGCCATGTCGCCAGACCGACCAGCAACGGCATGGTCGAGGCGATGATCGCCGCCAGTGACGCCTGTACGGTCTGCATCGCGACAAAGTTCATCCCCAGATAGACCGCGTTTTGCAGCACGCCGAAAATGATCGTTGCCCGCCATTGCGCAGGCGTCAGCCGCCACGTCTGCCCAAGCGCAAGCGCGACCCCCACGCCGATCAGGCCAGAGATCAGATACCGCGCCGACAAAGCCATCAAAGGGGACGCGTCCGCGACGATGATCCGTGCCGATGTAAAGGCAGAGGACCACATGACGGCGAAGGCCAGCCCCATGAGAATTGCACGTATATCCATGAGGGGGCCTTTCAGGTTTTCCAGTGGGCGGAGACTTCCGCAGTTGCCCGACAGGGGCAAGCGCATTCAGCGCAACACAGACCTGCGCCAAACGCAAAGGGCCGCCCGTGGGCGACCCTTTGTCAGAACAGACTGTGATCAGTCTTATTCGTTAACGCTGTCTTTCAGCGCTTTCGCGATGGTCATCTTAACAACCTTGTCCGCGTCTTTCTTGAACTGTTCGCCGGTGGCAGGGTTGCGCACCATACGCTCGGGGCGTTCGCGGCAGTAGATTTTGCCAATGCCGGGAAGTGTCACAGCGCCACCGCCGGAGACTTCTTTGGTGATCAACGCGCAAACCGCGTCCAGTGCCGCGCTTGCTGTTTTCTTGTCTTCGCCCATTTCCTCAGCCAAAGCCGCGACGAGCTGGGTTTTTGTCATTGGTTTAGTTGCCATCTTGTTTTTCTCCTTCGTCCGCCCGGATTAGGGCCTCACGCGCAGAATGTAACGGTATGTTGTGGCTGAACACAACGAATAGGTCGCAAGAAACCGCGAAAACATGCTATTTTCAGCCGATTTCGGCCTTTAGAGAAAGGCAGTTTCGTCAAACGAGCGCAATTTTCGGCTATGCAACCGCTCTAGCGGCATATCGCGCAGCTGTTCCATCGCGCGAATACCGATCATCAAGTGTCGTGCGACCTGCGTTTTGTAGAAATCAGACGCCATACCGGGCAGCTTCAACTCGCCATGCAAGGGTTTGTCCGAGACGCATAGAAGCGTGCCGTAGGGCACCCGGAAGCGGTAGCCGTTGGCCGCAATCGTGGCGCTTTCCATATCCAGCGCCACGGCGCGCGACTGGCTGAGCCGCTGCACCGGACCGGATTGATCGCGCAATTCCCAGTTGCGGTTGTCGATGGTGGCAACGGTGCCCGTGCGCATGATCCGCTTCAACTCGTAGCCTTCAAGCTGGGTGACCTGTTCAACGGCGTCCTCCAGCGCGATCTGGATCTCGGCCAGCGCGGGGATCGGAACCCAGACCGGCAGGTCGTCGTCCAGCACGTGATCCTCGCGCAGATAGCCATGCGCCAGCACGAAATCCCCAAGCGCCTGTGTGTTGCGCAAACCGGCACAGTGGCCGACCATCAGCCACGCATGGGGCCGCAGCACGGCGATGTGGTCGGTCGCGGTTTTCGCGTTGGATGGGCCGACGCCGATGTTGACCAGCGTGATCCCGGACCCGTTCGCGCGCTTGAGGTGGTAGGTCGGCATCTGCGGAGTCTTGACCGACGCAGGCAGCGGCGCGTCGCCGTCCGAAATCTCGACATTGCCGGTAGAGACGAAGGACGTGTAGCCGCTATCGGGGTCACGCAACATGGCGCGGGCGTATTCCTCGAACTCGGTGACGTAGAACTGGTAGTTGGTGAACAGCACGTGACTTTGGAAATGTTCGGGATCGGTTGCGGTGTAATGCGTCAGCCGTGCCAGCGAATAATCGACGCGCTGCGCGGTGAAGGGGGCCAGCGGGCGCACGTTGTCCAGCGGCAGATAGGTGCCGTTGACGATGTCGTCATTGGTTGTGCTCAGGTCCGGCACGTCAAACACATCGCGCAGGGTGAAATCCGCGGCACCTTCCTGCGGGATCGTCACGCTGTCGTCATTGCTGACCGCGAAATGCACGGGGATCGGCGTGTCGGATACCGCGATGGTCACGGGCTGGCCGTGGTTTTCGATCAGCAGACGGATTTGTTGTGTCAGGTAATGTTTGAACAATTCTGGCCGCGTGATCGTGGCCGAGAAGGTGCCGGGGGACGACACATGGCCGAACGACAGCCGTGAATCCACCTGCGCATAGCTGGAGGTGGTAAACCGGATCTCGGGGTAGAAGGCCCTGATCCGCGTTTCCGGGGCGGCGCTGTCCATCGCCTTCTGGAAATGCGCGCTCAGAAAGCCTGTCGCTTGGCTGTATAGCTCGATCAGCCGTGCAACGGCGGCAGCAGCATCGGTGAACTGTTCGGCGGGACGGGCGTCTGGGGTCAGGATTCGGGTCATGAAACAGGCTCTAACAAAGGAATAAATTCAAAACTGCGCACATCGACCAAGCCGAGGTCAGAGATGCGCAATTCGGGAATGACAACAAGCGCCAAAAGCGAATGTTGCATATAGGCGTTGTTCAGCGTGCAGCCACAGTCGCGCATCGCCTGCATCATGGCTTCGGTCTTGGCGGCGACCTCGGAGGCGGGGTTGTCGGACATCAGGCCGGCGATCGGCAGCTCGACCATGGCCAGCTCTGCCCCGTCCTTGAAGATGGTGATCCCGCCGCCAACCTCGCGCAGACGGTTCGCGGCCATCGCCATATGCTCGGTATCGGTGCCCACCACGATCATGTGGTGACTGTCATGCGCCACGGTGGACGCCATCGCCATCGGCCCCTGATAGCCAAAGCCCGAGACCAGCGCGTTGACCACAGTGCCGGTGCCGCGGTGCCGTTCGACCAGCGCGATCTGGCACACTTCGCCCGTGGACTGCACGCGGCCTTCGGTCACCGGCAGTTCGAATTTCAGCGCGCGGGTGGGGGCCTGATTCTCGACCACGCCGATCACATTCGCGGTGACGGCATTGGCCCCCGCAGGTGCGGTGATCTGGAAATCATCCGCGCCAAGGGCTTTGCCCATGTTGACGGTCTGCCGCGCATGGGGCGGCCAGTCGTAATGCGGGCAGTCTACCAGACACGCGCCATCCTCTCCCACGATCTGCCCCCGCGCGATCACCGTCTCGATGGGGAGCGTTCTGAGGTCAGAGGTCAGGATCACATCGGCCCGCCGCCCGGGCGTCAGTGACCCGATCTCGCGCTCAAGCCCAAAGTGGGTCGCGGTGTTGATCGTCGCCATTTGCAGCGCGACCAACGGGTCGCAGCCGCAGTCGATGGCATGGCGCACCACGCGGTTCATATGACCGTCATTCACCAAGGTGCCGGAATGGCAGTCATCGGTGCACAGGATCATGTTGCGCGAATCCAGCCCTTTTTCGGTGATCGCGGTGATCTGTGTTTCAACGTCATACCACGCGGACCCCAGCCGGATCATCGACCGCATCCCCTGACGCATCCGCGCAATGGCATCCGCCTCGCAGGTGCCCTCGTGATCATCCGCAGGGCCGCCCGCGACATAAGCTGCAAAGGCCGGCCCCAGATCGGGGGAGGCATAGTGCCCGCCCACGGTCTTGCCCGCGCGTTGCGTTGCGGCAATCTCGGCCAGCATCTTGGGGTCACCCGCGGTCACACCCGGGAAGTTCATCATCTCGCCCAGACCGATGATACCGGGCCAGTGCATGGCCTCGGCGACATCCTCTGCCGTGATTTCAAAGCCGGTGGTTTCCAGACCGGGCGCGGATGGCGCACAGGACGGCATCTGGGTGAAGATGTTCACCGGCTGCATCAGGGCTTCGTCATGCATCATGCGCACGCCTTCCAGCCCCAGCACATTGGCGATCTCATGCGGGTCGGTGAACATCGACGTGGTGCCATGGGGGATCACAGCGCGGGCGAATTCCGCCGGAGTCAGCATACCGCTTTCGATGTGCATATGCCCGTCACACAGGCCGGGGATCATATAGCGGCCCTTTGCCTCGATCACCTTGGTCGTGTCGCCTTTGCAGTGGCTGGCGTCCGGCCCGACAAAGGCAACGCGCCCCGCCTTGATCGCGATATCATGGTCCGGCAGGGTTTCGCGCGTGTGCACGTTGACCCAGATACCGCCGGTGATAATCGTATCCGCAGCACTGCGTCCTGCCGCAACAGCGACCAGTTGATCGGCCACATCGGGCCACGAGGGGAATGTGTGTTCTTTCATACCTGACGTTGACACGAAGATCGCCCGAGGTTCAAGCCAGAGCCGTCCAGCGCCGTGGCGTTTGCACTGTCCGTGCCGACTGGGCTAACTGTCTGCAACCGACAGGACATAAGGCGACCCCATGAAGATCATGTTTGTGCACCAGAATATGCCCGGCCAATACCGCGAGCTGGTGCAATGGCTGGCCGATCAACGCACACACCAGATCTATTTCCTGACGCAACGCAAAAATCCGCCCCGTTTTGAGGGCGTCGAGACACGGGTCTACAAGGCGCATCACAGACCGGCAGAGACTGCCTATGGGCTGTCGAAGAACTGGGAGGAATCGACCGGCAACGGCTTGGGGGCCGCCCGCGCGGCGAAACAGATCGAGACCCGCGAAGGGTTCAAACCCGATATCGTGGTGGGGCATGTGGGCTGGGGGGAGCTGACGTTTTTCAAGCAGATCTGGCCCGATGTCCCGATCATCGGCTTCTTCGAGTATTACTACAGCGATACCGGCGGCCCTGTGGGGTTCGACCCCGAAGACCCCGTGACCGAGAATACCCCCTTTCTGTTGCACGCGCGCAATGCCGTGCCGCTGGCCAATATCGAAACCGTCGATGTCGGGCTCAGCCCGACCTACTGGCAGCGCGACCGTTTCCGCAAAGCTTTCACCGCAAGCTCTATGTCTGCCACGACGGGATACGCACAGACCAGCTGCGCCCCGATCCGGCGGTGACGCTCAAGCTGGGGCGGATGGATCGCGCCCTGACCAAGGATGACGAGGTGCTGACCTTTGTGTCGCGCAACCTTGAACGCACGCGGGGTTTTCATGTGTTCATGCGCGCATTGCCACGCATTCTGAAACAACGCCCCGATGCGCGGGTGTTGGTGGTGGGGGGCAACGACACCTCTTATGGCGGCAAAAGCAAACACCCCGGGGGACTGCGTGCCGAGATGGAGGCAGAGGTGGGCAAGCACGTCGATTGGTCGCGGGTGCATTTTCTGGGCAAGCTGTCCTACGAGGATTACCAGAGGGTTATTCAGATCAGCCGCTGCCATCTTTATCTGACNATGCCATTTGTGCTGTCGTGGTCCCTGCTCGAGGCGATGGCGATGGGCGCGACGATNGTCGGCTCTGACGTNGCCCCCGTGCGCGAGGCGATTACCCACGGCGAAACCGGTCTGCTGTGCGATTTCTTCGATCCCGATGCGCTGGGCGATCAGGTGGCGGATGTGCTGGGCAATCCGGCGGCCTATGCGCATCTGGGGCCGGCGGCGCGGGCGCATGTGGTCGAGACCTATGACTTCCTGAGCAAATGCCTGCCGGAACATATCGCGCAGATGAATGCATTGGTCCCCGAGGGGCAGCGGATCGCCTTGCCCCGGACCCCCACCACATAGAAAGGACGCCTCATGGAGAAAACGCTGCTGTCGATTGGGCATGGCTTTAGCGCGCGCGCCCTTGCCGCACGGCTGGTGCCGCAGGGCTGGCGCATCGTCGGCACCACGCGCAGTCCCGACAAGGCAGATGCCATCGCGGACACAGGCGTTGAACCCGTCGTCTGGCCGGGGGCCGATCTGGGGGCGTTGATCGCGCAGTTTCCCAATGTGCTCGTCTCGGCCGGACCGGACAGCGCAGGCGATCCGGTCTTGAATGCGGTCGAGGATGCAGTCACCCGCGCCGCGCCCGATCTGCGGTGGGTCGGCTACCTGTCGACAACAGGGGTTTACGGCGACCACGACGGCGATTGGGTGGACGAGGACACGCCGCTGACGCCATCGACCAAGCGCGGGCGCGCCCGTGTCACGGCAGAGGCACGGTGGCAGGCGATCCCCGATCTGCCGCTGCATATCTTTCGCCTCGCAGGGATCTATGGCCCCGGACGCGGCCCCTTTGCCAAGGTGCGGGCCGGAACGGCGCGGCGGATCATCAAGCCGGGGCAGGTCTTCTCTCGTATCCATGTCGAGGATATTGCCCAAGCGCTTGAGCTGTCCTTGCAGCGGCCCGACCCGGGCGCGGTTTATAATCTGTGCGACGATGACCCCGCGCCGCCGCAAGACGTGATCGCCCACGCGGCAGAGCTGCTTGGCCTGCCCGTGCCCCCCGCGATCCCCTTTGATCAGGCCGATATGACCCCCATGGCCCGCAGCTTTTACGCGGAAAGCAAGAAGGTTCGGAACGACCGTATCAAGCAGGCGTTAGGCTGGGCACCGCAGTTCCCCACCTATCGGGCCGGGCTGGCGGCATTGCTTGCACAAGACAGCTGACCTTTGGGGGGTATATGCACAATATCGAGGAGCGTAGCCTCACCCATCTGCTGGACGGGATGGAGCAAGCGGCCAGCCGCGAGACGGTCACGATCAACGATGTGCTGAACGAATTCGGAGAGCGGTCCCTGCTCCCGTTCATTCTGCTGGCCGCGCTGCTGTTGGTGTCGCCGCTGTCCGGTGTCTTTGGCGTGTCCAGTTTCATGGCGATGGTGATCATCGTGCTGTCGGCGCAGGCGGTCTATGGGCGCAAACGTCTGTGGTTGCCGCAGTTCCTGCTGCGCCGCGAGGTCAAGTCATCCCGGTTGCTGTTCTGCGTGCGGTGGCTGCGCAAGCCCGCGGCGTTTTTTGATCGCCACTCGGGCAAAAGGCTCCAGTTTCTGACGACAGGCCCGATGCGTCTGCTGACGTTGGTGACCTGCGTGATCCTGCCTGTGGGTTGGCCTTTGCTTGAATTCGTGCCCTTCGCGTCGTCCTTCGGGGGCGGAACGGTGGCGCTGTTCGCCTTTGGTCTGTTCACCCGCGACGGGCTTTATGTGCTGCTGGGGTATCTGACAATCCTGCTGACATCGCTGACCTTTTACGCCGTCATTTTCTGATTACCCCAGATAGGCGCGCAGCGCGTCGGGCGGATTGTCCATCAGCGCTGCGGCAGGCTGCGGCGGATGCGCGGTGCCAGCTTCGACAAAGATCACCTGATCCGCGATGCGGCGCACGTCCTCGGGGGCATGGGTGACCATGATCAACGCGGCTTTGGTCTCTGCGGCGAGGGCGGCCACCAGATCCAGCATGTCGTTGCGCAGGGCGGGGCCAAGTGCGGCAAAGGGTTCGTCGAGCAGGACAAGCGGGCGGGCTTGCACCAGCACCCGTGCGAGGGCCACGCGGCTTTGCTGCCCGCCGGAAAGCTCGGCAGGCTTGCGGGCAGCCATCCCCTGCAGCCCGACGCGATCAAGCGCCTCGTGTACACGGGTTTGTTCCGCAGAGCCGAGCCGCAGGTCGGGGCGCAGCCCCAGCCCCACATTCTGCATCACGCTGAGATGGGGAAAGAGGTTGTTGTCCTGAAAAAGCATCGTCATCGGCCGCGCACCGGGGGCGGCTTGGGTGATGTCTTTGCCCTGCCACAGCAGCCTGCCGGACCTGAGCGGAATGAACCCGCAAAGCGCCCCCAGCAGGGTGGATTTCCCCGCACCCGAGGGGCCGATCACCGCATAGGTCTGCGCGGGCGCAAGGGTCAGGTCGGCGTGCAGGGTAAAGCTGCCTTGGGTGATCTGCGCGGTCTCAAGCGTCAGCATGCCAGCGCCCTCCCTTGTCGAATATCCAGAAAATCCCAAGTGACAGCGCCAGCAGGATCAGGGCCGCACCGGCCGCGGCCTCCATCCGGTAGGCCCCCATCAACCGGTACATCTGCAGCGGCAGGGTGGCACTGTCGGGGTCGGCGAACAAGGCGATGACCCCCAGATCCCCCATCGACAGGGCACCGGTCAGCCCCGCGGCAAAGCCGATCTGCGGGCGCAAGCGTGGCAGGATCAGCCAGCGCCAAAGCGGCCATCCACTCAGCCCCAGCATCTCCGCCTGCCGGCCATAGATCTGCACCGTGTCGCGCAGGCGGGGCACCAGAATACGCAGGGCGAAGGGCAGGGCCATCAGCGCATTGACCAGCGCCGTGACGGGAAGGGCCAGCGCAAAGGGGCTGGCGACAGGGTTGATCAGAATGAACCAGCCGGTGCCGATCATCAGCGGAGAGGCCGCGAGACCCAAGAGGCCCACGGCCTCTACCCCGCCGCGGGCGCGGGTCGCGATCCATCCGGCAAGGGGCAGGGCCAAGGCCAGCAAGACCACCACGCTGATCAGCGCCACGGTGAGTGAGGTGCCCGCTGCCTGCCACACGCTGGCGGGCATTTGCGGCAGGCCGATCACCCCGCGCATCACGACCGAGGTCAGGGGCAGCAGCAGAAACCCCGCCGCCAACGTGATGAACAGCGCGTCGAGCCCGCGTTGCAGCCCACCACGTGCGTCCCAGCGGTGCAGGGGTCGGTCCTGCCCGCCGCCCAGACTGATCGCGGGGATGATCCACAGCGCCAGCGCGGCGGTGCTGCCCGCAAGCCCAAGCTGCACCAGCGACAGCAGCGCTGCACGGTTCAGGTCAAAGTCGAAACGGAACGCCTGATAGATCGCAAGCTCGATCGTCGTGGCGCGGGGGCCGCCGCCGAGGGTCAGCGCTACGGCAAAGCTGGTCAGGCAGATCACAAAGATCAACGCTGCGGTGCCGGGCAGGATTTGCCGCAGGAGGGGAAGCTCGATGCTGCGGAATACCGCGCGCGGGGTCAGGCCAAGCTGTGCGGCCAGCCGGAACCGTTCCGCGGGCACGGTCTGCCACGCCTGCAACAACAGCCGCGTGGCCAGCGGGAGGTTAAAGAAGACATGCGCCAGCACCACGCCGTGCAGCCCGTAGATCGTGATGCCGGGCAATCCGACCGCCGCCAGCGCCGCATTGAGCCAGCCCGCGCGGCCAAAGACCGCAAGCACCCCCAGCACGGCGACAATCACCGGCAGGATGAACGGTGCCCCCAGCAGCGTGACCAGCAACCCGCGCCCGACAAAGCGCCGTCGCGCCAAGGCGCGGGCGACAGGGATCGCCAGCATGGTAGACAGCAGGGCGGAAAGCGCGGCCTGTAGCACGGTAAACCGGATCGCGGACCAATCGGCCGGGCCAAGCCCGCTGCCGAACTCGGCCCGCCACAGCACCGCCCCCACCGCAGCAAGGATCAGCGCCGCAACCAGAATGGCGGCGCTGATGCCGGTTTTCGTGCTTATTGCGACAGTGCGGAGAGCCATTCGGCCAATGCTTCCTCGCGCAGGGCGGGCACGTCATCGTTCGGGATCAGCAGCGCCTTGCCCGGTTCGATCAACTGCTCAAAGCCTTCGGGCAGCCCGCCTTGGGGCGTGACGGCGGGGTACATCCAGTTGGTCGTGGGCAGCACCGATTGCGCCGCGTCCGATACCATGAACTGCATGAACTGATCGGCCAGCTCGGGCTGGTCGCTGCCCGCCAGTTTGCCGACCACTTCGATCTGCATGTAGTGGCCTTCGTCAAAGGCGGCGGCGGCTTTGGTCGCGTCCTCTTCGGCGATCAGGTGGTAGGCGGGGGATGTGGTATAGCTCAGCACCATGTCGGCTTCGCCCTCAAGAAACAGGCCGTAGGCTTCGGACCAGCCCTTGGTCACGGTCACGACGTTATCCGCCAGACCTTCCCAGATCGCAGGGGCCTCGTCGCCATAAGCGTCCTTGACCCACATCAGCAGGCCCAGACCGGGGGTAGAGGACCGCGGGTCCTGGATCACGATCTTGAGGTCACTGTCGGCCAGGGCGCGGAAATTCGCGGGCGGGGTCAGATCGGCGTTATGGACAAAGGCGAAATAGCCCCAGTCATAGGGGGCAAAGCTGTCATCCTCCCATGTGACCGGCAGGTCATAATCCGCGTTCACTGTGGCAGTCGCGAACAACCCTGTCTCCTTGGCCGCCGCGATCAGGCTGGTATCAAGCCCCAGCACCAGATCGGCGTCAGACCGCGCGCCTTCCAGCTTGAGCCGCGCCAGCAGCGCCGCGCCATCGCCCATGCCGACGAATTTCAGATCGCAAGCGCATTCGGCCTCGAAGGCCGCTTCGATCACGGGGCCGGGGCCCCATTCGGCGACAAAGCTGTCGTAGGTATAGACCACCAGTTCGGGCGTCTCGGCCCATGCTTGCGTGGCGAAAAGCGTGGTGGCAGCAAGTGTAAGATACTTCATGGCATCCTCCAAAATGCGGCGTCAGAAAGCGTTGGAGGTGTATCCAGACCTTCCCTCCGCCGGTGTTAACCGGTTCAGGTTCAACGGGTCCGTGCGCGCACATCTCAGCCTGTCAGGCCCCCCGAGGTGTCTTATCGGTAGAACGCCTGTCGCCCGCGCGCAAGGTGAAACCCCTTGAGGCATGGTGCAGCCCCCGTTAAGGATCACCGCCAAAGGAGCACCGCCCATGTCGATCAACAGCTTTGGCCATCTTTTCCGCGTGACCACCTGGGGCGAAAGCCACGGGCCTGCTTTGGGGGCCACGGTGGACGGCTGCCCTCCCGGTGTGACGATCACCGAAGAGATGATCCAGCACTGGATGGACAAGCGCAAACCCGGCCAGAACAAATACACCACGCAGCGCCGCGAGGCGGATGAGGTGCGGATCCTGTCGGGCGTGTTCGAAGGTGTCACCACCGGCACGCCGATCCAGCTGATGATCGAGAACACCGACCAGCGGTCGAAAGACTACGGTGACATCAAGGACAAGTTCCGCCCCGGTCACGCCGACATCACCTATTTCCAGAAATACGGCATCCGCGATTATCGCGGGGGCGGGCGGTCCTCGGCACGTGAAACCGCGTCGCGTGTGGCGGCGGGTGGATTGGCACGTGAAGCGATCAAGGCGATTGCACCGAATGTGCAGATCACCGGCTACATGGTGCAGATGGGCCCGCACAAGATCGACCGCGATGCCTTCGATTGGGACCAGATCGAACAGAACCCGTTCTGGGTGCCCGACGCCAAAGCGGCCGATGACTGGGCGGCGTATCTGGACGGTCTGCGCAAATCCGGATCCTCCGTCGGTGCGATCATCGAGGTGACAGCGCGCGGCGTGCCCGCGGGCCTTGGCGCGCCGGTCTATGGCAAGCTCGACACCGATCTTGCCGCCGCGATGATGAGCATCAACGCCGTCAAAGGCGTGGAGATCGGCGAAGGCATGTCCGCCGCCATGCTGACCGGAGAGCTGAACGCGGACGAGATCAGCATGGGCCCCGACGGCCCTGTCTATTCGTCGAACCACGCGGGCGGTATTCTGGGCGGCATCAGCACTGGTCAGGACATCGTGCTGCGTTTCGCGGTCAAGCCAACGTCAAGCATCCTGACCACACGCAAGACAATCACCAAGACCGGCGAAGACACGCAGATCATTACCAAAGGCCGCCATGATCCCTGCGTTGGCATCCGCGCCGTGCCGGTGGGCGAAGCGATGATGGCCTGCGTCCTGCTTGACCATATGCTGTTGCACCGCGGTCAGGTCGGCGAAAACCGCGGCATCATCGGCTAAGTCGCGCGGAACGCTCGGATTTTCCGCATGTTGGCGGGAATACGACGCGCAAGTTGACGCGGGGTCTTGCAACTTGAAACCTGCAGGCGCAAGCATGCGCCATGCAAAGCACCACGACAGAGCACCGCCCCGGCCGGGCCATCGCCCTTAAACTGGGGGCGGTCTTTCTGTTCTCGGTCATGGCGGCCCTCATCAAGATTGCGACGGCCACCGTGCCCGCCGCCCAAGCCGTGTTCTACCGGTCGTTCTTTGCCTTCCCGATGATCATCCTGTGGCTATGGCAAAGCGGCGACCTGCGCGACGGGCTGAAGCCCAGCAATCTGATGGGCCACGTCTGGCGCGGCGTTTTCGGGACCACGGCGATGGCGCTGACCTTTGCCGGGCTTAGCCTGCTGCCTCTGCCAGAGGTCACCGCGATCGGCTATGCCACGCCGCTTTTCACGGTAATCTTCGCCGCGATATTCCTGGGCGAACAGGTGCGTGTGTTCCGACTGTCTGCGGTGGCCGTGGGGTTGATCGGCGTGCTGATCGTTCTGTACCCCCGCTTTACCGTAGGCGGGGATAGTGTGTCGCAGCTTGCCATGCTGGGGGCGATGATGGTGGTTGCCGCGTCGATCATGCGCGCGCTTGTCCAGATCCACGTGCGCCGATTGGTGCAAACCGACAGCACGGCGGCCATCGTGTTCTATTTNTCGCTNACCGCGACCTGCCTGTCGTTCCTCACGCTGCCCGCAGGCATGGTGATCAACTGGGAGCCGCTTTGGTGGGTGAACCCCGGNTGGCAAGTCTCGNCGCTTCTGATCCTGTCGGGNATGATCGGCGGGGTATCACAGATCATGATCACGGCCTCTTACCGCTTTGGCCCGGTGTCGATGCTCGCCCCGTTCGACTATGCCTCTATGCTGTTTGCGGTGTTGATCGGCTGGGTGCTTTTCAGCGAAATCCCGACGCCTGCGATCCTGATCGGTGCGGGTCTGGTCATCGCCGGCGGTGCCGCGATCATCTGGCGGGAACGGCAGTTGGGGCTGGATCGGTCCAAATCCAAGGCCAGCAGCACGCCACAGGGGACACCCAGCTGATCGGTTGAAATTACGTGCCCTGATTGAATTTCATGTTAACCTAACCCTCTAGGGTGTGGAGCAGCGGGTATCCCGTCGGTGCTGCACCCTGTTTTCTGGGAGGGAAGAAAGATGAAATTTACCAAGATTATCGCAACTGCCGTGTCCATCGGTGTCGGGGCATCTGCCGCATGGGCGCAAGACTGTGACCATTCGCATTGGGGCCCTGACGACCAGCTGGGATCGGCGAACCTGATCTCGACCGAGCGCACGTTGCAGGCCGCCAAGCTGATCAAGCAGGGCAAATCGATGCCGCTCGGGATCGTGATCGGGCCGGATACACCTGCCTTCCCGCCCCGTTCGCTCAGCCTTCAGGTGGTCCAGCCGAACCAGCACGGCGGCCAAAAGCTGTCGTCCTTTGGCTACGAGGGCAATTATAACGACGATCTGCTGCAAACCTGGATCGGTATCGGGTCGCAGTTGGACGGGCTTGGGCATCTGGGCGAAGACGGGATGTATTATAACTGCCTGGACGAAAAGGAAATCTCGGCGATCAGCGGCCTGACCAAGTTGGGAACGCATGCCGTGCCGCCCTTGGTCGGGCGCGCCGTGATCATCGATATGGCCAAGCACATGGGCAAGGATGTATTGGCCGCCGGTGAGCATTTTGGCGAGGCAGAGATTACCGCCGCGATGGAGGCGCAGCAGATCACGGTAAACGAAGGTGATATCGTGCTGTTTCACACGGGCTGGACCGACGGCATGATGGAAAGCGACCCGACGGCCTGGGGGTCCACCGAACCGGGGCTGAATAACGAAGGCGCGGTGTTTATGGCGTCGATGAACCCGATGGCCGTGGGCGCAGACACATGGGGCCTAGAAGCCATTCCACCGAAAGAGGGGGACAAGGTGTTCTATGGCCATGTCACGCTGCTCAAGGATAACGGCATCTATATTCTGGAGACGATGAACACAGGCCCGCTGGTCGCTGAAGGCGTGCAAGAGTTCATGTTCGTGCTCGGGCAGCCGCTGATCAAAGGCACGGTACAGGCGATGATCAATCCGGTCGCGCTTTACTAACACGACGTGCTGCACCGCAGGTGCGGACATGAAAACGGCGCGGGGGGAGAGCCCTCGCGCCGTTTGTTTTGATGGGGCAGTTCAGGACCGGACGAGCTTTTCGTAGTCTTCCGAAATCTCGCGGGTGAGCGCGCCAACCTCGAAGGTGTAGTCGCCGATCTGTCCGACGGGTGTGACCTCGGCCGCGGTGCCGGTCAGCCAGCATTGCTCGAAGCCTTCCAGCTCTTCCGGCA
>JGI24657J20077_1000099_pt1 | contig 30562 bp, 28 predicted proteins | sample MalvirmetaMSP118_FD_20077 | JGI IMG/M metagenome (IMG submission 20077) | reverse complement strand
CCGCCGTATCTATGAAACCGGACAATTGCTCCACAATATGGTTGGTGAGGGCAATATCCGTCCTGGCAGCATCGGCCATCGCACCCTGGTTGAGGTGCGACTTATTCATTCTGCCGTTCGCCAATTTTTGTGGAACTCCGGAAAATGGAATGTGCAGAAATACGACCAGCCTATTAATCAGGAAGACATGGCTGGCACGGTGATGGAGTTTGATTTCATGGTTGCGCGGGGCATCGGTAACCTGGGGGTCAACCTCAGTTACGAGGAAAAGAGTCTGATGCAATATTTCTGGCGCTACGCCGGGCACGTGTTAGGCGTGCACAATGATTTATTGCCGGCCACCCTGGAGGAGCAGGAAATGCTGGCGCTGCAATTGTCTTCCCACTTATATAGCCCGAGCCCGGATAGTGAAAAACTGGCAAAAGCCCTGTTGAGGAACATGGCAGGCCAAGCGCCGTTTTACCTTTCAGAGGGTATGCTGACCGCGTTTAGTGAGTTGTTAATCGGGCCTTTGGTGGCACATGACATTAATTTGAAACCAGAATTAGCGGATCGTATTCGGGTGCGCCTGTTGCGTGAAGTCATTCGGGTTACAGCGAAAGGCCGTTATTTTGCTCCTGAAATGCTGCAAAAGTTGGTTGAACAGAGTAATCACAAACTGCGCCGGAAAAACATATTTGATGGCTTGGGGGGCAACCCCGAACGCTTTGCTTTTCGGAGCCTGGCCTGACCCATTTGGTCACATTGTGACCTGGTCGGGAAATAGCCTGCCCTGATTTCGTTGTGTAAAAAGTAGAAAACCTAACCAATATCAATTGGATAGCGCGAATAGAAAAGTTGGCAAGGCGATTGCAAAACAACCAATAGCAGCGACATAATTAGAACAAGCTGTTCTGTTTCTTGCTGGGAGCCCCACTCTACATTCCCCCGTAGATGGGGCCTTTTTTTGCTTAATTGTTTGTTGATTGCTCTCTAAATTGGTTGTTATTGTTCCTTATCGCTATGAAATGATTAGCATTTTCACGTATCATCTGATTTTGTATGACTGATGGGTGCCCAACAAAATGTCAGAAGATACCACCTTAAATTATCGTGGACGTAAAGCCTCCCGTGCCCGTAGTGAACAACGTCGACGCGCTATCCTTGAAGCCTCTCTACGAATTGTCGTTGCCGATGGTGTGAGAGGGATTCGGCACAGAGCCGTTGCCAAGGAAGCCAATGTTCCTCTTTCTGCAACCACGTATTACTTTAAAGACATATCCGATCTGATTGCTGATACGTTTATTTTATTCGCTGAAAACGCAATGAACGACGTACTGGACCCGATTTACAAGAATGTGGGTGAATTTATCGGCGAGCATAAGGCCTACGTCGGTAGTAGCACCGAAACAAACAATCGAGTGGTCGAGGCGTTGGCCATGATGATTGTAGCCTTCCTCAAGCACGAGCTAACAGAAAAACGCGATCATATGATTGCAGAGCAAGCATTCAAGCATGAGTGCCTGCGTGATAGTCGGTTGCGTGAAGTGGCAAAAGCGTATTTTGAATATCTGATGAGCGAAATGACGGAGCTGTGCCGAGTCATCGGCGTCGCGGATCCCGACATTGCCGGAGAGTTATTAATAGGTACTTTAGACCGGCTCGAACATGAAGCACTGATGGTTCCGGTGGAGGAATTTGATGAACAACGCGCCAATAAAATAATACAGCGTCAACTACGTGCCTTTTTATAGGCGTAATTTTCAATAATTCTTAGTGAACGCAAAAATGTCCAAGTCTTCAGATACGATAAAACTTGAGCCGAGCTGGAGAACCCATCTTCTGCCGGAATTTGAGCAGCCTTATATGAAGGCGTTGAAAGTTTTTTTGCAGCAACAAAAGCAAGCCGGAAAAATCATATACCCGCCGGGAAGCGAGTATTTTAATGCATTTAACCTGACTCCGTTCGAGCAGGTCAAAGTGGTTATTCTGGGGCAGGATCCCTATCACGGGCCGAATCAGGCGCACGGGTTGTGCTTTTCTGTTCGCAAAGGGGTGCCGTTTCCTCCCTCTCTACGCAATATCTTCAAAGAAATACAGAACGATTTGGGCTTGCCTGTTCCGTCCCATGGCTGTTTATACCATTGGGCGGAGCAGGGGGTGCTACTATTGAACAGCGTGCTGACAGTTGAACAGTCCAAAGCGGCAGCTCATCAGGGGCAAGGCTGGGAGCAATTTACGGATGCGGTGATCCGTGAGTTGAATGAAAAGCGTGAGGGTATTGTGTTTATGCTCTGGGGTAGCTACGCCCAAAAAAAAGGTCAGTTCATTGATGTAAAAAAACATTGTGTTCTCAAATCCCCGCACCCCTCACCACTGTCATCGCACCGGGGCTTTTTTGGTTGCAAACACTTTTCGCAGGCCAACGCCTATCTGAAATCGAGAAAGCTGGCGCCGGTGGACTGGTCCGTCCCCGATTGAGTCGCTACACATTTTCCAGTTTGCGGTATTCCCTTGGGGATAAGCCGGTCACCTTTTTAAATAACCTGGAAAAATAGTGGGCGTCATCGTATCCGAGGGTTTCCGCAACTTCTGCAACAGAGCGCGATGACACATCCAGCAGATAACAGGCCCGCTCCATTTTCAGGTGAATAAAATGCTGAATGGGGGCATACCCGGTAATTTCTTTATATCGCTTGCTGAAGTGGTATTTGGAGAGATGCGCCAACTCGGCCAGCGTTTCCAGCTCAAGATCCCCATGCAGATTGGACTTCATCAGTGTTTGAATTGCCGCCAGATCAATCTGGCTACGTGAAGGTTGCAGTTGTCGGCTGGTGAGCATGGCCAGGTAACTTATAAATTGCTTTAAGCACTGGGATGCATGAATCAGTGCCTTCATGTTGTATCCGGTTTCCCTCGCATCGAAGATGGACTCAAAATCCGCCACTATTTTCGGGTGCAAGCCGATGGTCGCTACACAATTCCCTTCGGACAGCCCGATGTGTTCGATATAGTGACTTGCGCGGGTGCCCGAAAAGTGAACCCAATAGAGTGTCCATGGGGTGCGGGAATCGGCGCCGTATTCATGGGCTGTTCCTTTGGGAATCAAGATGAGTTGACCCGCGGAGACCGGCGTGCGTTTGCCTCCGGCCGAGACATATCCTTTTCCCGCTGAGCAATACATTAATAAATGGTCTTCATGGTCAGAGCGCTCCATCAGATGCCCCTCGGCACAGGGATACAACCCCATGCCGTTGATATATAACGATTCAGTCAACGGGTGTTGCCGCAGTTGCCGGCTTGCAAACAGAGGAACAAAAAATCGGATAGCACCGGGTTTAAGCGGCCAGCCGGAAGAAACGGGCATAAGGGCTCCTGCCAATTACCATAATCACAATATAGTCCACTTTATCCGCAATATCGTCAATGTCACTTCGCTGTCGGTTATGCTACAAAGATAGGCAGGACACAAGTATCCCCGTGCAACCCAGGAATCGATCATGACACAGAGCAACCAAGACAACAGCATAACGAAAGTAAAGCAGCTTATCGGTGGTGAATTTCAATACAGTTCCAGCGATGAATGGATTGAAGTAAACGATCCTGCGACGCAAAAAGTGATCGCGAAGGTGCCCTGTACCACCGCAGAGGAAATGCGCCAGGCCATCGACAGCGCTAAAAACGCATTCAAAACCTGGCGCAATATTCCGGTGCCTGCCCGTGCCCGGATTATGCTGGCGTATCAGGGGTTGTTGAAAAAGCACCATGACGAACTGGCAGAGATTCTGGCCAAAGAAACCGGCAAGACCTTTGAAGACGCAAAAGGCGATGTGTGGCGTGGCATTGAAGTAGTTGAGCACGCTGCGAATGTGCCCAGCCTGATGATGGGCGAAACCGTTGAGAATGTTGCCACCTCGATCGACACTTATTCCTACATGCAGCCTCTTGGTGTGTGTGTCGGTATTACCCCTTTTAACTTTCCGGCCATGATTCCCTTGTGGATGTTCCCTCTCGCTATTGCCTGCGGTAATACCTTTATTCTGAAACCTTCAGAGCAAGATCCGATGACGCCAATGCGGCTTGCGGAATTGTTTCTTGAAGCAGGAGCGCCGCCCGATGTGCTTCAGGTTGTGCATGGCCGCAAAGAACAAGTGGACACGTTATTGACCGAGCCTGATGTGAAAGCCATTTCGTTCGTTGGTTCTGTGCCGGTCGGACAATATATCTATAGCACCGGTACCGCCAATATGAAACGCGTGCAGGCGTTTGCTGGTGCCAAAAACCATATGGTGGTTATGCCCGATGCCAATCGCCAGCAAGTGATTAACAACATTGTGGGCGCGTCTGTGGGTGCAGCAGGGCAACGCTGCATGGCGATCAGTGTGTTGGTTTTGGTCGGGCAGTCCAGCGAATGGATTGATGATATAACCGAAGCGTTGGGTCAGGTACATCCCGGCGCCTGGAATGATCCGGAAGCGGCCTACGGACCACTCATAAGCCCCCAGGCAAAGCAGCGTGTGGTGAAGCTGATCGCGCAGGGCAAAGAAGAAGGTGCGACCTGTTTGCTTGACGGTAGTCAATGCGAAGTGGATGGCTTCCCGGACGGAAACTGGGTGGGCCCGACCTTGTTCACCAATGTCACCCCTGAAATGAGCATTTATAACGAAGAAGTATTCGGTCCTGTGTTGAGCGTCATCAACGTGGACACCCTGGAAGATGCGATCGAACTCATAAACAATCATCCTTGCGGGAACGGTACATCATTATTCACAGCGAGCGGAGCCGCTGCGCGCAAGTATCAACATGAAATAGAAGTAGGTCAGGTGGGTATTAATATTCCGATTCCAGTGCCCCTACCGTTCTTTTCCTTCACCGGTTGGAAAGCCTCGTTCTATGGTGATCAACACGCTTACGGTAAGCAAGCCGTGCGCTTCTATACAGAAACCAAAACCATTACAGCCCGTTGGTTTGAAAGTGATATTGCCGATACCGGTATTAACATGACGATTAATTTGAAATAAAAATCGAAAATCAGCCATTGTTATGCAGTCGGAAGGTGAGGCAGGTAAAGTGGATTTTAATCTAAATGACGATCAGCGGGCTTTTCAGGAAGCCGCCCGCAGTTTTGCCACCAGCGAGCTTGCGCCTCACGCAGCTCGTTGGGACGCAGAGGCATTTTTTCCGGTGGATGTGATACGCAAAGCAGGGGAGTTGGGTTTTTGCGGGCTGTATTGTGACGAGAGCGCCGGTGGCATGGGCTTTTCCCGGCTGGACTCTCACCTGGTGTTTGAACAATTGGCTTATGGATGCACCGCCACGGCAGCCTATATCACCATCCATAATATGTGCACCTGGATGCTCACCGGATTTGCAGGTGAGACCCTGGTGCAAAAGTGGGGGCCAGGGCTTACCAGCGGGGAACTGTTGGCATCTTACTGTTTAACCGAACCCAACGCCGGCTCGGATGCGGCCGCACTCAAGACCAGTGCCAAGCGTCAGGGTGATTATTATGTGGTGAATGGCAGTAAGTGTTTTATTTCCGGGGCCGGTTCTACCGACGTGCTGATACTGATGGCGAGAACCGGAGATGCCGGCTCGGGTGCTCGCGGTATATCCTGCTTCGTGGTTCCGGCTAACAGTGAAGGCATCAGCTACGGACGCAAAGAAGACAAGATGGGCTGGAACTGCCAACCCACCCGCACCATTACGTTTGAAAACGTAAAAGTCGATGCAGGCAATCTGATCGGCAATGAAGGTGACGGGTTTAAGTTGGCGATGAAGGGCCTGGATGGCGGGAGAATTAATATCGCCACCTGTTCACTCGGAGCTGCTCAGGCGGCACTGGATACCGCACAGCGATACATGTTGGAACGTAAGCAGTTTGGCAAGGCGATCGGAGATTTTCAGGGCTTGCAATTCAAATTGGCTGACATGCTGACGAATTTGGTTGCCGCTCGGCAAATGGTGCGGATGGCTGCTGTTAAACTGGATCAGAAAGATCCGGAAGCGTCCGTTTACTCGGCCATGGCGAAACGCTTTGCGACCGACGTCGGCTTTAATGTGTGCAACGATGCGTTACAGATTCATGGTGGATACGGCTATATTCGTGAATATCCTCTGGAGCGCTATGTGCGGGATTCACGGGTTCATCAAATTTTAGAAGGTACCAATGAAATTATGCGCCTCATTATCGCCCGGCGCGCATTGCTGGAAGGTGCTACGGAGATTATTCAATGACAGAGTCGGTTTTATTCAGCGAACTGAGCGCGACCAATGGCAAAAAGGTGGGTGTTGCCACGCTCAATATGGAACGCAAGCTGAATTCGCTCAACAGCGAGATGGTGTCAGCGCTCACTGACCAGCTTAAATTATGGGAAAAAGACAACAACGTTGCTGCAGTCTGGTTGCAGGGCGCAGGTGAAAAAGCGTTTTGTGCCGGTGGCGATGTGCGCACCTTGTGCGAAACGATTACTGACGTCGGTGCAAAAAAGGCGTTGCCCGACGTTCAGGCATTTTTTGAGAATGAATATCGGCTGGATTACTTGATCCATGTTTACGCCAAACCCATTATCGTGTGGGGCCACGGCATAATTATGGGTGGTGGTATTGGTTTGATGTCGGGGGCGTCACACCGGGTGGTGACGGAAACGTCTCGTATGGCGATGCCGGAAATTTCCATTGGTTTATATCCTGATGTGGGTGGCACCTGGTTTCTGAATCACGCCCCGGGTCGAACCGGTCTTTTTTTGGGGCTGACCGGCGCCAATATAAATGCCGCGGACGCGCTCTTTGTTGGTATGGCGGATCGCTATATCGCAAGCGATTCGAAAGAAGCGTTGATGCAATCATTGCAGGAGCAGAGCTGGAGCGAATCCGAGGCAGACAACCAGGTGCTGGTTAGCCGGGTGCTAAAATCCTATGAAAACCTGGAGACACTGCCTGTATCGAATGTACGCGAACACTACGATCTGATTCAAGCGGTGACCGACGGAGCCGACCTGGTTGAAATAGCCGATCAATTCAATGCGCTGGATACTGAAAACAAGTGGCTTAACAAGGCCGCCGCGACGTTCAGATCAGGTAGTCCGACCACCGCTCATCTGGTTTATCAGCAATTGCTACGCGGTAAGAAGCTATCGCTGCCGCAAGTGTTCCAGATGGAGTTAGTGATGTCATTGCAGTGCGCATTGCATGCGGACTTTGTTGAGGGTGTGCGCGCTTTGCTGGTGGATAAAGATGGCAACCCAAAGTGGCAGTTTGATGCCATCGCCGATGTGCCGGCAAAGTGGGTGGAGCAGCATTTTCAACCACCATGGGACGCACCTAATCCGCTGTTAAATCTGGGCTCATAACGCAAATTCAGGAGTTACAACATGGCAAAGATTGGTTTTATCGGGGTCGGTAATATGGGTGGGCCGATGGCCGTAAACCTGATTAAGGCCGGGCACCAGGTAAAGGTTTATGACCTGTCCGTTCAGTTCGCAGAAAACGTAGTTGCCCAGAGTCAGGCCGGCACCGGTAGTGCCCACATTGTGGCGTCGCCTCAGGAAGCGGTGCAGGATGTGGAGTTTGTGATTTCGATGTTGCCATCCGGCAAGATCGTAGAAGATCTTTATATCCACCAGCAGGCAATCCTCAAATCCATGTCTGCTCAGACCCTGGTAATTGATTGTTCCACTATCGCAGCAGAAAATGCCATTAATGTATCCAATGCCGCTCAGGCGTTGGGGATTCATATGCTGGACGCGCCGGTATCCGGTGGTGTGGGAGGCGCAGTAGCTGGTACGCTCACCTTCATTGTGGGTGGTGACCAGGCCGCATTCGAAAAAGCCAATCCGATTCTGCAAAACATGGGTAAAAATGTCTTTCACGCCGGTGCCAGCGGTGCCGGCCAAACGGCCAAAATATGCAATAATATGCTTTTGGCTGTGCACATGATAGGAACCGCTGAAGCATTGCAGTTGGGTGTGGATAACGGCTTGGATGCTAAAGTCTTGTCCGATATTATGTTGCAAAGTTCAGGCAGGAATTGGTCGCTGGAATTATATAATCCGTTTCCCGGAACGATGGAAAATGTGCCATCCGCAAACGATTACAAAGGTGGCTTTCAAACGGATTTAATGAACAAGGATCTGGGCTTGGCGTTGGAGGCGGGGTTGCAAAGCCGTTCGACATTACCCATGGGCCAGTTAGCCAAAAGCTTATACGCATTACACGGCCGAAAAGGGTGGGGGAAAAAAGATTTTTCCAGCATTCAGGAAATGTTTGCCCGGGATGAAGATTCATGACCCGGGCAGCGCGCTGGTTAATTGGTTGACCTTTTTAGCTGTTCTGAAGCATTGCCATCGCGGCATCCATTTCTGCAGACAAGTCTTCGTCTACGGAGTCCGACATGTTGGGGGTTAACCCCATTCGGGTGAAGGCAGAAATGGTTGCCCAATCCTTCTGCATATAGGGATGCTCTGGTTTGTTCAGATAGGTTTGTAGATTGGCCACCATGACGATATCCACATAATCTGCTTTCTCACTACCGGTGTCTCTATCGAACTGGGCGTAATTCTGAGGCACTTCCACCAATTCTTTCGGAAAATCCCAGGATTTAAGGATTTTTACCCCGACTTGGGGGTGAATGGCCGAGATGACTTTTTGCAGCGTCATCGGATCGGTTAATTTGTTGGACTCTTCTGCGTAGGTCAGTATCGGTAGAATACCGATTTCGTGGATGAGTCCTGCCAGGGTGGCCTGGTCGGGTTTGAGTTTTGTGTAATGTTTGCAGAGTACATTGGCAATACCTGCCACCTCGGTGCTGTGATGCCAGGACTTGCGCATGGTTTTATCGATAAACTCCGAAGTCGCCTGAAACATTTGCTCCATGGCCAACCCGGTAACCAGGTTTGAAATACAGGTGATTCCCAGTCGGGCAATTGCCATCTGTACATCTTCAATTTCGCGAGCGCCTCGCATGATGGGGCTATTGGCTACCTTGATAATTCGGGCCGTCATAGCCGCGTCATTATTTATAACCTTCGCCAAATCACTGGCCGATGCGTTGGGATCTTCGGCGGTTTCCCTGGCTCGCAATGCCACTTCAGGCAGCGTCGGCAACACCAGTCGGTCGTTGTCAATTAATTCATTTATTTCGTGTAAGGTGACATCTGCGACATTCGTCATCAGTGCTTCGCTTCCTATGCAGGTCTACTTAATTAAGTTATAGCATAGGGAAGCGGAAGTGGCCGGATTTGACAGTCGGGATTGCGCTCCAACTTGAGATTTTGTGATTCAGATTGCTCCGTTTTCAGGGTGCACAGCACCCTTGCCTTGTGGCTGTTCACCTGAGCAGTCGCTAACACGGTACCTGCACCGGCGGCGGAAAGAATTTTGTCTCCCACATTGATGGCGATACAGTCGGAGATCTCCAATGCGGCTGTGCGGACTTTGGTCTGGCCTCGGTAATGTATGCGGGCAATGATCTCCTGGCCTTTATAGCACCCCTTTTTAAAACTGACCCCATTTATTAGGTCGTAGTTGATTTCCTGCGGAATCCACTGTTCTGATTGTGCATTAACGATCTGCACCACGCCTGAGTTAATGCTATAGAGCTGCCAGGCATTGTCCCCACAGAGCTGAATGTTGGCGTGCACGCAGGAAGCCGCAAACTGTTGCGCCTTGTCTGGTGAAATTAACCCGATTAGGTGCCCGCAGGACAGATGCAGCAATGCGCCGGCATCGTTAAGCGTGGCATGATCGGGTGGCGGCATCGGCCCCCACACAGGGTCGATTGCGCCTTCCGGATTGTTTCCACCGAGCCCCACGAGCAGGTAGTCGTCCGACGCTGAGAGGCTCGCTTTAGAAAACATGGCAAATTTGCGCAGCGCGTTCAAAGTGGGCTCCACCTGATCTGCGGGCAGAATCAGGTAGTAATTATTGTTCAGGAATGCAGCGATAAAGGTGGTCTGGGTGCGGCCTTTGATATTGCAATGAGCGCCTGCTTTGGGGTGGCCTTCGGTTACTTGCGCCATATCACAAGTGACCTGACCTTGTAGAAAGGCTTCAGCGTCCTCTCCCTCAACCTTGATCAATGCGAAGCGGGTTAGCGCTGCGGCAAACGGCTGGCCGGAAAGTACCGCAGAAGCTTCCTCTTCCATTGATTGAAAGAGAAGGCCCGAAGCGGAGATTTGAGCATTAGTAAGACGGTCGGACCACATATAACCTCCTGCTGTGGTTTGGGGGCTGTTGTCGTGTGTTGAAGGGCGATCCATCATACGGCTTGACAGGCAAAATGTCAGTGCCCGTCTTTTTACAGGGCAGGGTGACGCAGTTTTTTATATAATGCGCGGACTTTAATGGAGCAGCAATGGATGACCGAGACTAATCATAACCAACCTGAAAGCAGACGCCGTTTGCAATGGCAATGCCGCCGGGGCATAAAAGAGGTGGAGGTGTTGTTGATTCCCTTCTTTGAGCAGCGATTCGATGGCCTGGAGGCGTTAGATCAGGCGCTATTTGAACGTTTGCTGGAACAGCATGATGTGGATTTGTTTGAATGGTTTACCTACCGCTCAAAACCCCAGGATGCGGAGCTGAATCGAATGGTGACGATGGTGCTGAAGCGTGTGGATGCCGGAACTTGAACTCCGAGGTTCAGTCAGTTTCAGCCTGCTGATAGCCGTGTTGCATGGCTTGGTCGTTGTGGCCCTGCTGCAGTTGCCTGCCGCATTTCTGTGGTTGCTTCCAGTGGCGGTGTTGTCGTTGTTGCTCACGGTGGCAAAGTACGGCTTGCTGTTATTGTCCCGCTCGGTGCGGAAGATACGGCTTGCCCATGATGGCTGGTATTTGGGATTGAATAACCAAGTACAACTGGGGCCCTTCGAGCTGGACGATGCGACCCGTCTTGATAGCGGCTATTTGCGATTGAGTCTGCGTCGCTCTGCGCTGGAGCGACGTCATCTGATTATCAATCGGGAAATGATCGGAGCTGATCAATTTCGTCGCCTGTCCGTATTCTTGCGTTGGGCCAGCGAAAAAGGCCAGCAACCTGAGGCGGCGAACCTCAGGATTCGCTTGANGACGTTTCTGGCGCAACGCCTGCCTGCCGGGCCCAGGCTTCGGAAGAGTAGTTCCCGGGCACCAAAATAGTGTCTTTTGCTTCGGGTAGCATGTCGGGGTAATCCAGAGTGTAATGCAGCCCCCGGCTTTCCTGGCGGGATAAAGCACAACGGACGATTAGCTCTGCTACCTGCACCAAATTGCGCAGTTCAATCAGATCGTTGCTGACTTTGAAGTTATTGTAATACTCCAGAATTTCCTGTTTCAGCATATTAATGCGGTGAGTGGCCCGCTGCAGGCGTTTATCGGTTCGCACAATGCCGACGTAATCCCACATAAAGCGCCTCAACTCATCCCAGTTATGAGAAATGACAACGGCTTCATCGGAGTGGGTTACCTGGCTTTCATCCCAGTCCGGCACAGTTGGAGCCGTAAAACCCTGATCGAACTGTTGGTGAATATCTTTGCTGGCCGCAATGGCGAAGACCATGCATTCCAGCAATGAATTACTGGCCATACGATTAGCGCCATGCAGTCCGGTGAAGGCAGTTTCGCCCACCGCATACAGGCCGCCCAGATCCGTGCGGCCATTCAAGTCTGTTAATACGCCACCACAGGTATAATGGGCTGCCGGTACGATCGGAATAGGCTCCTGGGCGATATTGATGCCCAGACTTTTGCAGCGGTCAAACACGGTGGGAAAGTGGCTGCGGATAAACGCTTCTGGCTTGTGTGTAATATCCAGATATAGACAGTCTACGCCCAGTCGCTTCATTTCATGGTCAATCGCTCGAGCTACGATATCCCGTGGAGCTAATTCTCCCATTTTATGGAAGCGATCCATAAACCGTTCCCCGGAGGGCAGACGCAACAACCCACCTTCACCACGAATGGCTTCTGTAATGAGGAAGGAACGGGCCTCCGGGTGATATAGGCAAGTGGGGTGGAATTGGTTGAACTCCATATTGCCTACCCGACAGCCAGCTCGCCAGGCCATGGCAATGCCGTCGCCGGTGGCGACATCCGGGTTGGAGGTATAAAGATAAGTTTTGCTGGAACCACCGGTACCGAGGAATACAAATCGGGCTTCGTGCACCTCAACTTCCCCGGTTTCGTTGTTGAGCACATAGGCGCCGAAGACCTGTTTGCCGCGCTGGCCCAGTTTCTGGCTGGTGATCAGGTCAATAGCGACTCTCGATTCGAATAGAGAGACATTGCTCTGCTGGCGTACTTTGTCGATCAGGGTGCTTGAGATGGCAAGACCGGTCGCATCGGCGGCGTGGATAACGCGGCGATGACTATGGCCTCCTTCCCGGGTCAGGTGGTATTCTCGGCGCCCGTCATCATGGACTTCACGGGTGAAGCCGACGCCTTGCTTGATCAGCCAACGGATAGCGTCAGGGCCATTTTCCACGGTGAAGCGCACGGCATCTTCGCGACACAGGCCGTCTCCTGCCTCAAGGGTGTCGTTGATGTGCGCCTCCAGAGAGTCACCTTCATCCAGTACCGCAGCCACGCCGCCCTGGGCGTAGTAGGTATTCGCAGCAGTCAGGGGCCCCTTGCTGAGCACGCCGACCTTGGCAAATGGCGCCAGATGCAGGGCCGCAGTCAATCCCGCCGCGCCGCTCCCTATCACAAGAATGTCATGTTTGAATCGCGTCATAGACAATTTTCCGCAAACTAGATCAAAAACCGGTTATTATGGCTGCCAGATTCGGCCCGTAAAACGGCTAGTATACAATTACTTATCTGACTTGGCTCGCAATGATAATGGGCAGTTAAAATACATGCTATACGGGAACTTTAATCTTGAACTCAGGTCTTTACACCTACGCGCCCCCAAAAGAAGTGATCGGGGCCGAGTATGGGGAGTTTTAAGCAATGGCTGAGCGTCATTCCGATCAGCTATTAGTAGAGCGCGTGCAGAATGGTGACAAACGCGCATTTGATCTTTTGGTGAAGAAGTATCAACACAAGGTATTGGCCGTAATCGGCCGCTTTGTGCGAGACCAGGATGAAGCCATGGATGTGGCGCAAGATGCGTTTGTTAAAGCGTATCGAGCACTGGATCGGTTTCGGGGAGATAGTGCATTTTACACCTGGATTTATCGCATTGCTGTTAATACCGCAAAGAACCACCTGGTGTCCAAAGGCCGCAGGCCGCCGGATACCGACGTTGAAGTAGGCGAGGCTGAATACTACAGCGGCGGTGATGTGCTGCACGAATCTGCTGATCCTGAAAAAGAGCTCATGAGAGATGAGCTGGAAAAAGTGGTTTACGATGCGTTAAAAGAATTACCAGATGATTTGCGAACTGCGGTGACATTACGTGAATTTGATGGTCTGAGTTATGAAGAAATTGCTGCAGTCATGGATTGTCCCGTCGGGACTGTCCGCTCGAGAATATTTCGGGGACGGGAAGCAATAGATAAGCGTATCCAGGCTCTGCAATCCGGGGCCTCGGGCATGTAAATGAATGTAGAGTGGGTTTGAAATAGGTGTGACTATGAGCGAGAAAGGTTTGGACAGAAGCTCTGAAGAGTTGTCAGCGTTACTGGATGGCGAGATCAGCGAACTGGAATTGCGACGACTACTTAAGAATATCGAATCGGATCAGGAGTTGTGCCAGAAATGGTCACGCTATCAACTGTCCAGCGCGATATTAAAAGGACAGACCCGCGGTAAAGCGCTTGAATGGCAAAATGTCGATATTTCGGCACGGGTTCAGCAAGCGGTGGCGGATGAGCCGGCACTTGAGGTGTCAGCAAAGCCAAAAAGCCGGATCCGGTCGGGACTGATTAAGCCATTTGCCAACGTGGCAGTGGCGGCGTCGGTATCGGCAGCCGTGATTGTGGGTTGGCAGTCAGTGGGACAGCAACCGATAAACACAGCAAATGGTCCGGCACCGGCGTTGGCGGCGGCTTCGGCTTCCCCCGGTCCCAGCGTGGCAACACCGGTATCAACTGTTCCCCTTTATTCAGGGCAACAGCCGACTTCTCCGCGAGCGATGCCGGTGTCCCAGAATAATTTCGGTTACAGCGTTTTGAATCAGGGGCCGCAACCGGAAATGATACGCTACAACCCGGATGTAGATGATCGGCTGAACTATTATTTTCTGTCCCATTCAGGTAATGCCGCAGCCAATACGGCCAGCAGCGTGAGTCCATACGGACGAGTGATTACCATTAATCCAACAGCAGAGGAAAAAGCGGTCCGGGTTAATCTGGAGCAGTAGTTCATGAAGTGTTGGCCGCAACTCCTGCTGGGGCTGGTGATAACAATTCATTCATGGCCCGTTGTCGCGCAGGATTCCGCTGAACAATGGTTACAAAAAATGGTTACGGCCTCACATGAGGCCAGTTTCAAGGGCCGTTTAGTACTACTGAGTGGTGGTCGTTTAATTTCTTTGGCTGTCTTTCATGCCCCAATTCAAGGCCAGGTATGGGAGAGAGTCGTTCATCTGAGCGGAGAACCTGCCGAAATTATTCGTCAAGGGGATCGCACTTTCAGTGTCCACCGGATGAACTCCTCTCAGTTGTCATCCCATGTCAGTGACGCAGCGCCTGCCCTTAAAGCACCCTCCGGATTATCTACGACTGGCAGCCCGGTCCAGAAATGGGAGTCGATTCAGCAGGGAATCCAGGCTGCCTCCAGGTATTATCGATTTGAACTGGTCGGAGAAGATCGTGTTGCCGGTCGCCCAGCTATTCTGATTGAGGTTGAACCGCTGGATTTACATCGCTATGGCTACACATTGTGGCTGGACGAGGAATCCGGTGTGTTGCTGCGTTCCCAAACCAATCCATTAAAGGGCGACCCGCTCGAAATCTTCGAGTTCGTGCAGCTTTCGCTGGTTGATGAGTTGTCGGTGGGTGATTTCCAGGCAGGTGAAAACTTGAAAATGCCTAAGCCTTTGAGTCGGAGTGAAGCGGAGCAACCCCTGCCGATCAGTGATATTCGTTGGCAGGCGGGTTGGGTGCCGGATGGTTTTGTTGCGGCGGGTCGCGCTGCATTGAGCCGGCAGTACCCCACGGTCAGTGTGAGGACTTATAGCGATGGTTTGGCAGCGTTCACCGTGTTCTGCGAAGCGCTGGATGCACCGGTGACAGAAAGCACCAGTTCCAGAGGCGCGACGGTGGCAGTTAACCGTAATCGGGACAAAACACTGGTGACCGTCGTGGGAGAGATACCCGCGGTAACGGCTGAGAAAATCGCGGAAAATGTAAAAATCTTGGCGGTCAACGAACGAACGCGTTAAAGTGTATTCCTTATATGTATTAGGCTCCCCCGTTTCGATGATTGAAGAAATTGGCAAAGTAGTGGCTTTGGACCGTAATGTTGCGTGGGTTGAAACTGTGCGCACGTCGGCGTGTGACAGCTGTTCAGCCAAGTCCGGTTGTGGTCATAGCGCCCTTGCAAAATTAGGCCAGAACCATGTGCACATGCAGGCTCTCAGTAACTTGATCCTGAATGTGGGTGATCAGGTGGTGGTGGGTGTGCCCGAAGACGTAATGATGAAAAGTTCTGTGCTCGCGTATCTGATGCCATTGTTGGGTATGATGTTCAGCGCCCTAATTGCGGAACAACTTGGCGCGGGCGATTTGCCCACGGCTTTGGCCGGGGTGTCTGGGTTAGCGCTCGGGTTTCTGTTTCTCCGCTGGCATTTTCATAAAAATCAACATGATGAGCGTTATCGGCCGGTGGTTTTGAGGCGAATATATTCATCTAATGCATCCCCCTGTGAAAATCGGTAGAATTGCCGCTGTTTTCCCAGCCACTCCTACATCTGAAGTAAAGCGCACCTGTGACCGATATAAGCCATATTCGTAATTTTTCCATTATTGCCCACATTGACCACGGTAAATCTACCTTGGCCGACCGATTAATCCAGCTTTGTGGTGGCCTCACCCAGCGTGAAATGGCAGCGCAGGTGCTGGATTCCATGGATATTGAGCGAGAGCGGGGCATAACGATCAAAGCCCAGAGCGTGACGCTTTATTACAAATCACTGGCGGGTGAAATTTATCAACTGAACTTCATTGATACTCCCGGTCATGTGGATTTTTCATACGAGGTGTCGCGTTCTTTGTCCGCTTGTGAAGGTGCTTTGCTGGTGGTGGATGCCGGGCAGGGCGTGGAAGCGCAATCAGTGGCGAACTGTTACACCGCAATTGAGCAAGGGCTGGAAGTGATGCCAGTGCTCAATAAAATCGATTTGCCGCAGGCTGAACCGGACCGGGTAGCGCAGGAAATAGAGGACATCATCGGAATAGAAGCCACCGATGCGGCTCAGGTGAGCGCCAAAACCGGGCTTGGAGTGGAAGATTTGCTTGAGCGTCTGGTAAATGTTATTCCGGCGCCCGTGGGTGATCGGGAGGCGGATCTGCAATGTCTGATTATCGATTCCTGGTTCGACAACTATCTGGGCGTCGTGTCGCTGATCCGGGTTAAAGAAGGCCGCATAAGAAAAGGCGAAAAGATTCTGGTGAAGTCCACCGGTCGCGTGCATGTGGTCGATGCAGTTGGCGTATTTACACCGAAACGCCTTGAAACTGACGTGCTGGAAGCCGGTGAAGTAGGCTTTCTGGTGGCGGGTATCAAGGACATTCACGGTGCGCCTGTAGGTGACACGTTAACCAGTTCGAAAACCCCGGATGTACCCAGCTTGGCGGGTTTCAAGCGTGTTAAACCCCAGGTCTATGCCGGGTTATTCCCGGTAACCTCGGATGACTACGAGCGGTTTCGGGATGCCCTGGACAAACTCAGCCTGAATGATGCGTCGTTGCATTTTGAGCCGGAAACGTCCGATGCACTGGGCTTCGGTTTTCGCTGCGGCTTCCTGGGAATGTTACACATGGAGATCATTCAGGAGCGGCTTGAGCGGGAATACGATATCGATCTAATCACCACCGCACCGACGGTAATCTATGAACTCTTGCTAAAAAGTGGCGAAGTAATACAGGTTGATAACCCGTCAGATTTACCGGATCCGTCGAAGGTGGAAGAGTTTCGTGAACCGGTTGCCGATGTGACCATTCTGGTACCGCAGGAATATCTGGGCAACGTCATTACACTTTGTGTCGAAAAACGCGGAGTACAGAAAAACCTGCAGTTCATGAGTAACCAGGTTTCGGTGCAATACGAAATCCCCCTGGGGGAAGTGGTGCTGGACTTATTTGACCGTCTTAAATCCACGAGCCGTGGTTACGCTTCGCTGGACTATTCATTTAAACAGTTCGCAGCAAGCCATCTGGTGAGGGTCGATGTGATGATCAATGGCGAGAGGGTGGATGCTCTTGCCGTAATTTGTCATCGTGATCAGGCTGAATACCGCGGTCGGGCCCTGACTGAGAAGATGAAAGAACTGATTCCAAGGCAAATGTTCGATGTGGCAATCCAGGCCTCCATCGGCAGCAAAATTATAGCCCGGCAGACAGTAAAGGCTCTACGGAAAAATGTGTTGGCAAAATGCTATGGCGGCGACGTGAGCCGGAAACGCAAATTGCTGGAAAAACAAAAAGAAGGCAAAAAGCGTATGAAACAAGTGGGACGGGTAGAAATTCCCCAGGATGCGTTCCTTGCTGTACTGAAAGTGGATAAATAAGTAATGGATTTTGATTTTGCTATTGTTTTAGTGTCTTTGGTGGCGTTTACCGGTCTCTTTTATTTCCTCGATCTCTTCTACTTCAGTCGACATCGTTCCGAAGGAGAACCGCCACCGCAATGGCTGGAGTTCCCAAAATCGTTCTTTCCTGTGCTGGTGATTGTCCTGGTATTGCGCTCTTTTCTTATCGAGCCGTTCAAGATTCCCACCGGTTCTATGATTCCCACGTTGCTGGTGGGCGATTATATTCTGGTAAATAAATACGCGTACGGCCTGCGTGTGCCTATCCTGGGTACGGAAATCATCCCAATCGGTAAGCCGAAAACCGGCGATATTATGGTTTTCAAGTATCCTGAGAACCCCAGTATCAACTACATAAAACGTGTGGTGGGGGTTCCGGGGGACGAAATTCGCTATGAAAATAAGACTATTTATGTGAACGGGGTCGCAGCTTCCCAGATATTAGAAGCTCAGCTACCGCCAAGCCAACCGCAAATTAAAATCTATAATGAAACATTAGGCGGTGTGGAGCACGACATAATGGTCACTCTGGATCGTCCTACTGAGGCTCCACGAACCTGGATAGTGCCGGAAGATCACTATTTTGTATTCGGTGATAACCGGGATAACAGCCGTGATAGCCGGTTCTGGGGGTTTGTCCCGGACCAGCTTGTGGTGGGCAGGGCGTTCGCGATTTGGATGCACATGCCGGGTTGGGTGCCAAGCTTTGAGCGAAACAAATTTGTCGAATAACAAATGAATTAAGAGTAAGAGGCGAAGACTATGCGTGTGAATAGAAAACAACAGATGGGTTCTTCCACTTACGCCACACTGTTCCTGATACTGGCGTTGATTTTCGCTGCGGTGACAATCATGAAGCTTTGGTCTCCCTATTACGATGACCTGGCAGTAAAAACAGCGATCAAGAATATTGCAGAAGAAGACGCCACGCGCTCCATGGCCCCTAAAGAAATCCGTAAAACGATCAACAAGCGTTTGCAGGTAAACAATGTGCAGCTGGATGCAGAAGAGGTGGTGATTTCCAAAGAAGACGGCATGGTAAAAATCGACGTGGTGTATGAGCGTAGAATTCCGATGTACGGCAACATTGACGCTATGGTCAAGTTCCATCACGAAGCGAGTTTTTCAGCAAAACGCTGACCGTTAATATGCATAATAGTTATTTAGACTTGCAGCCTGCCCTTGGCTATCAATTTCAGCAGCCCGATCTATTACAGCTCGCCCTAACCCACCGTAGCCACAATGGTACGCATAATAATGAAAGAATGGAGTTTTTGGGTGACTCCATTTTGAATTTTATTATCGGGGAGGCTTTGTTTGAACAGTTTCCGGATGCGCGGGAGGGACAATTAAGTCGCCTCAGGGCGAGTTTGGTTAAGGGGGTTTATTTGACCCGTGTTGCCAAACAGCTTGGGTTAGGGCCTTATATCTTACTCGGACCCGGTGAATTGAAATCCGGCGGCAGTCGTCGGGATTCGATTCTGGCCGATGCGGTGGAAGCGATTATTGGTGCCATGTATCTGGATGCGGGGATGCCTTCCTGCAAGCGCCAAGTGTTGGAGTGGTATGCCGACCGGCTCAAAACCTTGTCGCTGGAGGATACGACCAAAGACAATAAAACCCGGCTGCAGGAATGGTTGCAGTCCCGTAAACTTGCTTTGCCCGGCTACGAGATTGTGGATATCGGCGGGCAATCGCACTCGCAACATTTCGAAGTCGAGTGCACGGTTTCTGAGCGCGGCTTAGTGTTTCGTGGCAAAGGCCAAAGCCGGCGACAGGCAGAACAGATTGCCGCCGGAAAAATGCTGGCTGAATTGGAAAATGCCGGGAACCAAGATGCAACGCTTTCTATTGAAACTGACCCTGGAACGGATAATTAAATGACGGATTCTGATGTCAGCAACCAGTGTGGTTATGTCGCAATTGTAGGTCGGCCCAATGTGGGAAAGTCCACATTAATGAACCATCTGTTGGGTCAGAAAATCAGTATTACATCGCGCAAGCCTCAAACTACCCGCCATCGTGTTATCGGCATTCGTACCGAAACCTCTGTACAGGCTATTTATGTGGATACGCCGGGTATTCATGAAAGCGAACCCAAGGCGATTAATCGGATGATGAACCGGGCTGCCACCGGCTCGGTAAAAGACGTCGACGTGATTGTGATGGTCGTGGATGGCTTGAAGTGGAATGACGGTGATGATTACGTGTTGCGTAAACTGATGTCCAATCCTACCCCGGTGATTCTGGCCATTAACAAAGTTGATACACTGGAAGAAAAACAAAAGTTGCTGCCGCATATAGAGGTCTTGTCAGAGAAAAGAGACTTCGCGGCTATCGTGCCCATATCTGCGTTGCGCAATCAGCAATTGGATGCTCTCGAAACTGAAATATTCAAACGTCTACCGGCAGGTGAGCATTTCTATAGCGAAGATCAGGTAACCGACCGATCTACCCGCTTTCTGGTGGCAGAAATCGTACGTGAAAAATTGATGCGGCAGCTGGGTAAGGAGTTGCCTTATTCCTGCTCCGTGGAAATCGAGGAATTCGAATACGACAAAAAGCAGATTTGCCATATCAGTGCCCTGATACTGGTTGAAAGATCCAGTCAGAAACGTATTGTAATCGGTGACAAGGGGGATCGGCTGCGAAAGGTAGGTTCTGATGCCCGTACCGATATCGAAACGCTTATAGAATCCAAGGTCATGCTCAAGCTTTGGGTCAAGGTAAAAAGCGGCTGGTCTGATGATGAGCGGGCGCTGCGTAGCCTGGGCTACGACGATGGCCAATACTAGCAGCGATACTGGATTTTTGCTGCATAGCCGGCCATTCCGGGATACCAGCCTGATCGCTGATTTCTTTTTACGGGATCACGGTCGTGTCTCCGTATTGTTTAAAGGTGTAAGAGCGTCGGGCAAGCAGGGTGCGAAAGCGCGCATGTTGCAGCCATTCTCCCCCTTATTGGTCCGCTTTCAGGGCCGCAACGAATTGCGAACCGGGCTGCAGGTAGAGCCTGCGCAGAACGGTTTTGGTCTGACCGGATCTCAACTCTATAGCGGACTGTATCTTAATGAGCTATTGGTGCGCTTACTTTATAAAGAAGAGCCTTCAATCGCCCTTTACGACTATTACTGGCAAGCCTTGGTGAATTTGCAGTGCGGTGCGCTGGAACCTACGTTACGTATTTTTGAGCATCAGTTGTTAGCCGAGCTGGGTTATGAGCTGGATTTGCACCTGGATAGCAGCGGTGAGCCAATTCATTCGCAACGGCTGTACTTATACCAGCCGGATCAGGGTTTTGGCGCGATTGCAGTGCGACCCCGTCACGGTGATTTCAGTGTACGTTGTTTTAGCGGGGCCGAGCTACTTGCAATTCAGCGTAACGAGTATGAAGATAACGACGTTCTGAAAGCCGCCAAACGGCTCAGTCGCTTGGCGTTGCAACCCCACCTGGGGGATAAACCTCTGCGGAGCAGAGAATTGTTTACTCAATTGAGGCAATCGTGACCAATTCCAAATTAATTTTATTGGGTGTGAATGTGGACCATGTGGCGACGCTAAGGCAGGCGCGCGGTACCCGTTATCCGGACCCTGTGCAAGCGGCGTTGCTGGCGGAAGAAGCCGGCGCTGATGGTATTACGATACATTTGCGCGAAGACCGCCGCCATATTCAGGAGCGGGATGTTCACTTGATGATGGAGACGTTAAATACCCGGATGAACCTGGAGTTGGCGGTTACCGACGAGATGATTGGTTTTGCCGAGTCAGTGCGTCCGCCGTTGTGTTGTCTGGTGCCTGAAAAAAGGGAAGAGCTTACCACTGAAGGTGGGCTGGACGTAGCGGGTCAATTATCACGGGTCCGTGAAGCGGTTTCACGACTCAGCGCTGCGGGATGTGAGGTCTCTCTGTTTATTGATGCGGATCCGAAACAAATTGAGGCGGCAACACAGGTCGCGGCCCCTGTTATCGAGTTGCATACCGGTCGGTATGCCGAATGCAGTGGCCAGCAGCAGCTGGATGAACTCAATCGTATTGTTGAAGGTACAAAGCTGGCGCAAGAGCTGGGCTTGACCGTGAATGCCGGGCATGGGTTGTATTACCATAATGTCATTCCGGTTGCCGCGATACCCGGGATAAATGAATTGAATATCGGCCATGGCATTATTTCCCGGTCGATGTTCACCGGGCTGAAGGCGGCGGTACAGGATATGAAGCAATTGATGCTGCAAGCCCGCCAATGATTATCGGTATTGGCACCGACATTGTTTCAGTGCAGCGTATGCGTGATTCAATGGAGAAAATGGGGGCGAAGTTTCCCAAACGCCTTTTGACAGAGCCTGAATACGACGAATTTGTGGCTAAAAAGAACGGCCCGGCCTTTCTGGCTAAACGCTTTGCCGCCAAAGAAGCCCTGGTTAAAGCATTGGGTACCGGCTTTGCCAAAGGCATTACCTGGAAACAAATAACGGTTCGCAATGATGACTTGGGTGCTCCGTTTCTTGAGTTAAGTGGAGCCACCCAGGAAAAGGCCAATGCTTTGGGCGTCACTCAAATCCATTTGTCGTTGTCGGATGAGCAGGCGCAGGCCGTTGCGTTTGTGATTCTGGAAGGTTAAACCTCGCTGGCAGGCAGGTCTGCTTCCATATCCCGGTGCTCTTTGCACCACGTCACTACCCGATCCAGTTCTTTCAACAACGTTTCAGTCAAGTTGTTGACTAATTCGAAGGTGCCCAGCTTCAATGCTTCTTCCAGGGTGTGTGAGGCATCCTGCAGGAATGGGACTCCAGTGTAGCGGGTCGCCCCATGCAGTTTGTGCACCACTTCCTGAAGATTGACGTAATCCTGTTTGGCGGCGCAATCGGCAATCACCTTGCGGTCGTTGTGCAATGACGCAAACAGCATCTCCAGCATTTCTTCAGCTAATTGCGCTTTGTTGTTGGCGAGTTTTAGCCCGAGCATCATATCCACTGCGTCCGCTGAGCCCGCGCTTATACTATGCGGATTTCCTTCCATGGTGGCGTTGTGCAGATTAACCCCGGTCCATTTCTGAACGATGTGAATTAACTGGGATTCATTGATCGGCTTGGTGACATAATCATCCATACCGGAATTGAGCAGGTTGTGTTTTTCGCTCGCCAGGGCATGTGCGGTCACGGCAATGATCGGAGTATGCTTGTCGGCGGCTTCCATCGATCGTATCCGGCGAGCGGTTTCCACTCCGTCCATCACCGGCATCTGAATATCCATCAGGATCATATCGAAGTGGGTTTGCTCAATGTGTGATAGGGCTTTCATGCCGCTCTCACAGGCGGTGACCGAAACGTTCAGGTCTTCCAACAATGCACACAGTAATTTCAGGTTGGCAGGATTGTCGTCAACGGCAATGACTTGTATTGACTCTGCAGTGGTTCCGGATTGCGGGTAGCTGGGTTCTTCCCGTCCCGCATGGGGAGTAACAAAGGCATCGGATTGCAAAATCCGTCCCAATACCTCATAGGCGCGTTGCTGACATAAGGGTTTGGTAATCAATGGGAGTGGCCGTTCGCCAAGAATATCTGACAAGGCGGTTTGATCGGCCGGGTTGGCGTGCAAAATCAGTGGCACTTGTTCGTGATTGATACGGTACAAGTTGGCAATATCTTCGTACATTGGAGTCTGTGCGTTAATTCCGATTATAAACGCGTTGGGCAAACTTACGGTATCTGCTTTCAATAATGCCCTGACTTCGCTTAAATCGGAGTATTCGATGACCTCTACTTTGCGTTTTTGCAGCGTATTTCGCAGGGTTCCGCGTACGGTGGTGTTGCTGTCGTAAATTGCTATCTTGCACGTTTCGTTGATTAATAAAGGTACAAAATGCGATTCCTTATTATTTACCCTGGCGCGGAAGGTAAACCAGAAAGTGGATCCCTTTCCGGACTCGCTCTCCAGTCCGATTTCGCCGCGCATTTGTTCCACCAGGTGTTTGGAAATGACTAATCCCAGACCGGTCCCGCCAAAGCGCCGCGCGGTGGTTGTATCGGCCTGGCGAAAAGCACTGAACAAGGCGCGTTGCTGTTCTTTGGTCAAGCCTATGCCGGTGTCCGTGACGGTGACTTTGATGGTGGCAACGTCGTCTTTTTTGTCGTCCAGCATGACGCGAATAACGACGTCACCGTGTTCGGTGAATTTTATTGCATTGTTGACCAGGTTGGTGAGTATTTGTTTCAGTCGAAGCGGATCACCAATGATGCCGATGGGGACATCTGAATAGAACAGGCTGACTTGTTCCAGGGATTTTTCGTGAGCAAGCGGGGCCAACATGGTGAGTACATCTTCAACCACTTCCTGAAAATTCAGCGGTACGTGATCTAAAATCAGCTTACCTGCTTCAATTTTAGAAAAATCGAGTATGTCATTGATAATGGAAAGCAGACTTTCAGACGACTTTTGAATCGTGTCCAGATAATCCCGCTGGGTCAGGCTGACATGGCTTTTCAAAAGCAAGTTGGTGAAGCCGATTATACCGTTGAGCGGGGTACGGATTTCATGGGACATGTTGGCCAGAAATTCCGATTTTATGCGGCTCGCCTCCAGCGCTTCCTTGCGTGCCAGATCCAGCTCGATATTCTGAATTTCGATGGTTTCAAGGGTTTCTCGCAGGTCTTCAGTGGCTTGGTCCACGTTTTGTTGTAATTCCTGCTGGCCTTCCATAATCGAATTGCCCAGATTGTTCAGGGCGGATTGTAGTTGCCGTAATTCGCCGTACGCATCTTCCGGTAAGCGGACTTCCAGATTGCCTTCACCCATCTCATTTAGGGCCGATTTAATGCGTTCAACCACGTCGCCTATGCGGGTGGAAAAACGCGTGGCAATCATACCGTTGATTACCAGCGCGACAATCAGCAGTAACAGCATATACAGGGTGCTGCGGTATTTTTCTATGATCAGGTTTGAACGGTCAATTTCCACTTCCAGCCAACCGGAATCCGCCTGGTCACCCGCCAAGGGGTGATAGGATGAGGCCGGATATATGGGATGTATGACACGCAGGGTGCTGTCTGTCCTACGACTAACGGATTCGGTGGTATGAGCCGGCGGTAGCAGTGGTACGCCCGTTGCCAGCGGTTGCATTTCGGGGCCTGCACGGGTTTGCAGTTCACCGTCATGGTCATAAATTGAGACCGAACGTACATTGTCTTCTTCCAGAATACGCTGGGCGTAAAACGGGATCGTGTGGCCCTGGCGTTGGGTCATGCTTTCGAAAATACCGTGAGAGAACGAGGCTGCGATCATTTCCCCTTGTTTTTCAAGGGATTGATCCAGTTCGTGGAAGCGCTGACTGAGCAGCAATAGCGCCAGAAAGACGCCGATAACAAGCACGGGAATGGTGCTGATCAGAAGGGCTCTGGTACGTAGGCCCATTTGTTTTCCAAGACTAAGACGGTTTGCTAATTTCACTTATTCTCGCTGGCGGCAATGACTTGGGTCGGTGTTCAGTATAAGCCATGATTGCGCCGGGGATTAACCCCGCATTGGCTGAGTTTGCAGGTCAAGAAGTACCTGTTTCCACTGTACTGACAGATTAAATTCGGGCCCAAAGATAGGCTCAGGCTTCAGTGCAGGGTACAATATGCCCCCATTTGAGCAAACATCATTTTTCGTTTTGTTAACCCGAATTGGAAATCAATGCATTATCCCACGATCGAAGACTTTGTAGGAAACACCCCGTTGGTGCGCTTGCAGCGCTTACCCGGCGATACCACCAATACGATTCTGGTGAAGCTGGAAGGTAATAACCCGGCGGGTTCGGTGAAGGACAGACCGGCACTCAGCATGATTCAGCAGGCAGAAAGTAAAGGCCTGATCAAGCCTGGCGATACCCTGATTGAGGCCACCAGCGGTAATACCGGGATCGCCCTGGCGATGGCGGCGGCAATCAAGGGCTATAAAATGGTGCTGATCATGCCGGATAACATGAGCGCGGAACGGCGTGCTTCCATGGCCGCGTTCGGCGCCGAGCTGGTGTTGGTCACCAAAGAGCAAAGCATGGAAGGGGCGCGGGATCTTGCCGATCAGATGCAGCGCGAAGGCAAAGGCGTGGTATTGGATCAGTTTTCCAATCAGGATAACCCCTTAGCGCATTACCAGGGCACCGGCCCTGAAATATGGCGTGATACTCAAGGCTCGGTCACCCATTTTGTTAGTTCCATGGGCACCACTGGAACCATTATGGGTACCTCCCGGTATCTGAAAGAACAAAATCCTGCTATTCAAATCGTCGGCTTACAACCGATCGAAGGCGCTTCCATTCCCGGGATTAGACGCTGGCCACAAGAATACCTGCCGAAAATTTACGATGCCTCAAAAGTGGATCGTGTAATCGATATTCCCCAGCAGGATGCGGAAGTGACCATGCGGGAATTGGCCTCCCGCGAGGGTATTTTCTGCGGAGTTTCGTCCGGTGGGGCGGTGGCGGGTGCGCTGATGCTATCAAGAGAAGTTGAAAATGCAGTCATAGTCGCTATTGTTTGTGATCGTGGTGATCGCTATCTCTCAACCGGTGTGTTCGACCAATGAATATCGTGGTATTTGATATTGAGACAGTACCGGATGTAGTGGGTGGTCGTCGTCTTTTGGATTTGCAGGGGTTAAGTGACGATGATACTGCCAAGGCAATGTTTCATTTGCGACGTCAGGAAGCCGGTACCGATTTTTTGCGTCACCATCTGCATCGTGTGGTTGCGATCTCTGCTGTGTTTCGGTCAAAAGGCGAACAAATTGCAGTGTGGACTCTGGGTGATGAAAACGCCGACGAAAAAACCATACTGGAAAAATTCTTCCATTTAATAGAACGCTATAGCCCGACTCTGGTGAGTTGGAATGGCTCCGGTTTTGATCTTCCGGTATTGCATTACCGGGCTATGCTGCACGGGGTAGCCAGCCCAACTTATTGGGACCAGGGACGGGAAGACCGCAACGCCAAATGGAATAATTATTTAAGCCGCTATCACGAACGACACACGGATTTGATGGATCTGCTTGCACTCTATAACAATCGCGCCTTCGTGCCGCTGGATCAGATGGCATCGCTGTTGGGTTTTCCCGGAAAAATGGGTATGGACGGGTCAAAAGTGTGGAGCGCGTTTCAAGCAGGCGATATCAAAGGCATTCGGGACTATTGTGAAACCGATGTCTTGAACACCTGGTTAGTCTACCTGCGCTTTCAATTGATTCGGGGTGATCTGCAGGAAGCAGAGTTTTTGAATGAATTGCAAATAGTGAAAGACTATCTGCAACGAGAAGCGCATCCGCATTTTTTAGAATTCCTAAAGCAATGGCAATCCGCAGAATAACTTGGGATTTTACTCAAGAAAAGACAGTAGGCAACACACATATGGCACGACGAAGACGTAAACAAAAATTGCCGACGGAGCCGGTGCTGATTGACATCACCGCATTGAGTCATGATGGGCGGGGGATCGGCCGTATTGACGGCAAGGCAACCTTTGTGGACGGCGCGTTACCTGGTGAGCAGGTGATGTTCGAGTATACGCAAAAGCGCAGTAGTTTTGATGAAGGGCGGGTGGTTGAATTGTTGACCGCTGCTGCGAACCGGGTGCAACCCCGCTGTGCGCAGGCGACCATATGCGGCGGCTGCAGTTTGCAACACCTTGATCCGCAGGCGCAGATCGAATCCAAGCAATCTGTGCTGCTGGAACAACTGGAACATTTCGGTGCTTTGCAGCCGCAGGCATTGTTGGCGCCAATGACCGGCCCTCACTATGGCTATCGGCGAAAAGCGCGGCTGGGCGTAAAGTACGTTCTGAAAAAAGAGTCGGTATTGGTCGGGTTTCGCGAGAAACGCAATAGTTTTCTGGCTGAAATCGAGAAGTGCCACGTGCTCGCTCCGGAAATCGGGTTGATTTTTCCGGAGATAAAAGCCCTTGTAATGAGATTGCAGGCGCGAATGGCCATTCCGCAAATCGAGGTTGCGAAGGGCGATGATGCTACGGCCATTGTTGTTCGTCATCTGGAGCCCTTGTGCGAAGAGGACCAGGCAGAGTGGGTGAAGTTCTGTCAGGATCATCAATTGCATCTGTATCTACAGCCCGCCGGACAGGACAGTATCCACAAAGTGTGGCCCGATGATGGCAATGTACGGTTGAGTTACCAATTGCCGGATTTTAATTTGACGATGCGGTTTCATCCGTCCGATTTCACTCAGGTGAATCAGGAAATCAATCAGCAGATGATCCGTGATGCTTTGCAATTAATGGATGTCCAGCCCGGTGAACGTATCCTGGATTTATTTTGTGGTTTGGGGAATTTTACGCTGCCGTTGGCGACTAAGGCAGCGACTGTAGTCGGTGTTGAAGGCGACGAAGCCATGGTGCAGCGTGGCCGCGAAAATGCGCAGTCTAATAACATCGACAACGTTGAATTTTATGCTGCGGACCTGACTAAACCGTTTGATGGTCAGCCTTGGGGGCAGGCCGGTTTTGATAAGATTTTGATTGACCCGCCCCGTTCAGGCGCGTTGGAAATTGTCGCTAAAATGACGGTGTTCAGGCCCAAACGTATTGTTTATGTCTCCTGCAATCCGGCTACCTTGGCGAGGGATGCAGGGGAATTGAAGAAGCAGGGGTATAGCCTGATCCAGGCCGGCGTGATGGATATGTTTCCCCATACCACGCACGTTGAATCCATTGCAGTTTTTGAACCGGAATAACAGGCCGACAATATGGTCACGGTACGTAACCAACAAGTAATTCGTGAAGACGGGAGTGTCGATCTGGATGCCTGGATTGAACGCCTTCACGATAAAGTCGAAATTACGGATGCTGAAGGTCTAAGAAGTATTGCGGCCTATGCTCAGGAGCTGGAGCACAAGGTTCAGCGCCGAGAAACTATCTGGGCAGATAGCGCAAGCAGCTTCCGCTCGGGGCTGGAAATGGCTGAAATCCTGGCGGAACTGCACCTGGATACCGATGCGCTAAAGGCCGCGCTAATTTATCGTGCGGTCAGGGAAGGCCAGGCCACTCTGGGTGAGGTCAGCAAAAAAGCCGGCGGTAATATTGCCAAGTTGGTAGAGGGCGTGTTGAGAATGGCGGCGATTAGCGCCGTGATGAATCCGGAAAAGAAAGTGGTGCTGGGGCAGGCTACGGACCAGCTCGATAACCTGCGTAAAATGCTGGTAGCCATGGTTGATGATGTTCGGGTTGCTTTGATCAAGCTGGCCGAGCGGACTTGTGCGATCAGGGCTGTGAAAAATGCACCGGAAGAGAAAAAGCAGAAGGTGGCACAAGAAGTTTTTGATATCTACGCGCCACTGGCACACCGTCTGGGCATTGGTCATTTAAAATGGGAGCTGGAAGATCTTTCCTTCCGATACCTGCAACCTGATCCCTATATGCGTATCGCCAAACTATTGGACGAGCGGCGACTGGATCGCGACCATTACATCAATACTGTGGTTGGTCAATTACATACCGCGTTAGCTCGGGTGGGTGTGGATTCCGACATTAGCGGGCGTGCCAAGCACATCTATAGTATTTGGCGCAAAATGAAGCGTAAAAATATTGATTTCTATCAGGTCTATGACATTCGTGCCGTGCGGGTGTTGGTGCCGGATATACGCGATTGTTACGCTGCATTAGGGGTAGTGCATAATATTTGGCAGCACATTCCCCGGGAATTCGATGACTACATTGCTACGCCCAAAGAGAACGGTTACCGCTCGCTGCACACGGCGGTGCTGGGGCCGGATGGGAAAGTTCTGGAAGTTCAGATTCGTACTCACGATATGCATGATGAAGCAGAGCTGGGTGTTTGCGCTCATTGGCGTTACAAAGAAGGTAGCACCGGCAAATCCGGTAGCTACGACGATAAAATTGCCTGGTTACGCCAGGTTCTGGAGTGGCAGGAAGAGCTGGGTGACAGCGCAGTCAGCAGTGTGTTTTCGGAGTTCAGCGAGGATATTGTCGACGAGCGGGTCTATATTTTTACTCCGGAAGGCCACGTAGTCGATTTGGCTCAAGGCGCTACGCCTCTGGATTTTGCCTATCACATACATACGGAAGTAGGGCACCGCTGCCGGGGTGCAAAGGTTAACGGCCGTATAGTTCCGCTTAACTATCAACTTCAAACCGGTGAACAGGTCGAGATTTTGAAAGGCAACGAATCTCGCCCCAGCCGGGATTGGTTGCAATCGTCTTTAGGTTTTATTGGCACCAGCCGGGCACGAGCGAAGGTTGTGCATTGGTTTAAGTTACAGGATCGCGATCGGAATATTGAAGATGGCCGTGAGATTCTGGAAAAGGAATTCAAGCGTCTGGATGTGAACAAGGTGAATCTGGGCCAGGTTGCAGAAGGTTTAAACCTGCGCACCGCCGAAGATATTTACGCTGCGGTGGGCGCTGGTGATTTACGTATAAGCCAGGTACTCAACGGTATTCAGGAATTAGAAGGCGGTGAGCGTCAGCAAGAGCTCATTCCTCTGGATCTGCGAAAACCCCGGGTTAACCCGATCAATTCCGAATTCAGCATTAACGGCGTGGATAATCTGATGACCACCATTGCCGGCTGTTGCAAACCGGTGCCGGGGGATGAGGTGGTAGGTTACATTTCTGTGGGTCGGGGAGTGACCGTTCACCGCAGGCATTGCAAAGAGCTGCAACGCCTGCTGGAGGTGCATGGTGACCGCGTGGTGGATGTATCCTGGTCGGCCGATGCTGGCCGGACCTACCCCGTTGAAGTCTTTATTAAAGCCTATGACCGGCAGGGTTTGCTGCGGGATATCACGCATGTTCTGGCCGGCGAACGGGTGAATGTGACCGCGATCAGTACCTTGTCGAATCCATCTGATCATATGGCGACAATGTCGCTGACCATGGAGATTAACAGCCTTGTCTCGTTGGGCGATGTCCTGGC
>JGI24657J20077_1000067_pt1 | contig 39802 bp, 42 predicted proteins | sample MalvirmetaMSP118_FD_20077 | JGI IMG/M metagenome (IMG submission 20077) | reverse complement strand
GGCAGATGTACAACTGGACGATAAATACACGCTGGAACAGGGTCGGGTCTTCCTGACCGGGACGCAGGCGCTGGTTCGCCTGCCGCTGATGCAGCGTTTACGAGACCAGGCTGCCGGACTTAACACGGGCTGTTTCATCTCCGGCTATCGCGGATCGCCTCTTGGCGGCTTTGACCAACAGCTATGGCGGGCCCGGAAATTCCTGGAAAAGAGCAACATTCATTTCAAAGCGGGCGTGAACGAAGACCTGGCCGCAACCGCTGTCTGGGGCACGCAGCAGGTTGGCCTGTATCCCGGCGCGGAAGTCGATGGCGTGTTTTCCATCTGGTATGGCAAGGGGCCCGGCGTCGACCGATCAGGCGATGTTTTCCGCCATGCAAATCTGGCTGGGACCGCTGCCCATGGCGGCGTATTGGCCCTGGCGGGGGATGACCATACCTGCAAATCGTCAACCACCGCCCACCAGACTGAATATGCCTTCATGGACGCCATGATCCCCGTTCTGCACCCCGCCAATGTGCAAGAATTTCTGGATATGGGCCTGCATGGCTGGGCGATGTCGCGCTATGCCGGGGTCTGGGTCGCCTTCAAAACACTGGCTGATACGGTTGATACATCGGCATCCGTCTATGTCGACCCGCATCGCGTCCAGTGCAAAATCCCTGAAGATTTTGATATGCCGGAAGGCGGCCTGAACATTCGTGCCTCCATCCATCAACCGCTGCAGGAAGAAGAACTGCTGCATAAATATCGCCTATATGCCGCGCTGGCCTATGTGCGGGCAAATGGGCTGAACTATCAGGTTTGGCCCAGCAAGAACCGCCGCTTGGGTATCGTCACGACAGGCAAGAGCTATTTGGACGTGATGCAGGCCCTGGAAGACCTGCATATCGATGAGGCATTCGCCGAGAAGCTGGGGATCGTAATTTATAAGGTGGGTATGCCCTGGCCGCTGGAGCGCGAAGGCATTCGCCATTTCGCCGAAGGACTGGAAGAAATTCTGGTTGTCGAAGAAAAGCGCGCCGTCATCGAAAACCAACTTAAAGAGCAACTTTATAACTGGCGCGAAGATGTGCGGCCCCGGGTGGTTGGTAAATTTAACGATCAGCGAGAATTGCAGCTTCCGTCATATGGGGAATTAACTCCTGCTGGAATCGCTCGCGTGCTGGTGGACCGCCTTAAGAAACTGCCCGGCGGCAATGCGACGGTAGATTCCAATGAGCATTTCAAAAATCGTTTGGGATTCTTAACCGCGAAAGAAAAATCCCTGTCGGAGACTAAGGGCGGTACCAAGCGCGTTCCTTATTTCTGCTCCGGTTGTCCCCATAATACCTCCACCAAGGTGCCAGAAGGCAGCCGTGCTTTAGCTGGGATTGGCTGTCACTACATGGCGCTGTGGATGGATCGCAATACCCAAAGCTTCACCCAGATGGGGGGCGAAGGCATGACCTGGATCGGTCAGGCCCCCTTCACCAGCGAAAAACACGTCTTCGTCAATCTTGGTGATGGGACCTATTTCCATTCCGGACTGCTGGCGATCCGCGCGGCGGTATCGTCTGGTGCCAATATCACTTACAAAATCCTGTTCAACGATGCCGTCGCCATGACCGGGGGCCAGCCCCATGATGGGCCCATCGATGTCCCAACCATGGCGCAACAGGTTGCCTCAGAAAAAATCGCGCGCCTGGCTGTTGTCTCTGACGAGCCGGAGAAATATGGCACCACGCCTGGCTACTTCCCGCCGGGCACAACAGTGCATCACCGCAGCGAATTGACCACCCTGCAAAAGGAATTCCGTGAAACCCCCGGATGCACAGTCATTATCTATGACCAGACCTGTGCCGCAGAAAAGCGCCGTCGCCGCAAGCGCGGCCTGTATCCTGATCCCGCCAAACGCGCCTTTATCAACGAGGCCGTATGCGAAGGCTGTGGCGATTGCTCCGTAAAATCCAACTGCCTGTCGGTGGTGCCGAAGGAAACCGAATTCGGCCGCAAACGAGAGATCGACCAGTCCAGTTGCAACAAAGACTATTCCTGTGTCGATGGCTTCTGCCCCTCCTTCGTGACCGTGCATGGTGGCAGCTTGCGAAAGGGCAAGGGGGCCGATGCTGGATCAGCCCAGGCAGCCGGTGTCGCCGATGTGTTTGAGGCCTTACCCGAACCCACCATCCGTCCCCTGACAGATAAACCCTGGGATATCCTCCTGACCGGCGTTGGCGGCACAGGGGTTGTGACCATTGGGGCCCTGCTGGGTATGGCCGCGCATTTAGAAGGCGCCGGCTGTTCCGTGTTGGATATGGCGGGCCTGGCGCAGAAGGGTGGCCCGGTCACCAGCCATATCCGACTGGCGAAATCCCCGGAAGACATCAAGGCCGTTCGCATTGCTGCGGGGGGTGCTGATTTGATCCTGGGCTGTGATATCGTTGTCGCCTCTGGCGCTGATGCGATGGCAAAGGCTGAACGCGGATCAACTGTGGCTGTCGTGAATACCCAAGCCTCCATTACCGGGGATTTCACCCGCAATCCCGACTGGCAATTCCCGGCCAGCGAGATGGAACAGATCATCCGCGATAATCTGGGCGCAGACGCGTCCCATTTCCTGCCAGGCACAAAGGTTGCTGAGGCCTTGATGGGCGACAGTATCGCAACCAATCCCTTCATGCTGGGCGTTGCCTTCCAGATGGGGTTAATCCCGGTCTCCCGTGCGGCACTGGAGAAAGCAATTGAACTGAATGGCGTGGCCGTGAAGGCCAATATGCGCGCCTTTCTATGGGGTCGCCGCATGGCCCACGATCCAAAAGCCGTGCTGAAAATGGTGGATAAGGCAGAGGCTTCCACCGCCGCGCCGAAACAGGATGACTCTATCGCCACCAGTCTGGAAGACATCGTTGCCAAGCGCATCGCCGCCTTGAAGGATTATCAGAATGACAGCCTGGCCCGGCGCTATAAGGACCTGGTTGATAAAGTCGTGACGGCAGAAGGTCGCGTTGGTCGGGCCGATGGCAGCCTGGCGATAGCGGTAGCGCGCTATTACTATAAACTGCTGGCGATCAAGGATGAATATGAGGTCGCCCGCCTGTTTACCAATGGCAAATTCATGAAATCCGTGCGGGAGCGGTTTGAAGGGGACTTTAAGCTGAAGTTCCACCTCGCCCCGCCGCTGTTTGCGGAACGGGACCCTAATACGGGCGAATTGAAAAAACGGGAATATGGCCCCTGGATGATGTCTGCCTTTGGCCTGTTGGCAAAGCTGAAAGGCTTGCGGGGGACCCCTTTGGATATCTTCGGCTATAGTGAAGAGCGTAAAATGGAACGCCGCCTGATCACCGACTATGAAACCATGATCGGTGACATCATCGCCGGAGTATCTGCGTCAAATTATGATACGGCGATTGAACTGGCGGAGATACCGGAACACATCCGCGGCTATGGTCATATCAAGGAACGCCACGTGAAATTGGCAAAAGACACGGAAGCCAAACTGATGGCGCAATTCCGTGATCCCAGCAGTGCCCAGGCGCCGCAAGCTGCCGAATGACGGTGATCGTTAGAAAGGCCGTTCTGCCAGACGATCTGCCTGCGCTGATACGGTTTATGGGTCATCTGCATGATTTGGAACACGCCATCGATCCGGCCCGTCAAACGGCTGCCGATGGCGCGGACCCTCATATGCGCTATCAGATCCTGGATGCGCAACAGAATGACGGGCTAGTGGCACTGGCAGAGACACAGGGCGGCCTGCCTGTTGGGATGATGGTTTGTTCCGTTGAGACCTTTCCGGGGGAGTACCTGTATCCATCAGAAAGCCGGGTCGGCTATATCAATGATTTGTGGATCGAGCCGGAACATCGCGGTGGAACCGTGCTGGATGATATGATCGCAATGGCCGAGGCGCATTTCAAAGCCCTGGGACTGAAGATCCTTATGTTGAGCTATCTGGTTGGAAATGATCGCGCCGGTGCAGCCTATGCAAAGCGGGGATTTCGACCCAATGAAGTTCAGATGAAGCGGGAAATTTCCTGACCGCTTGACGCTGCCCGGTCCTATCTATAGCAGACGTTGGTATCCAATCTTAAAACAGGAGCAGTCGATGTCCCGGATCGTCTATGTAAACGGCGAGTATCTCCCCGAAGAAGAAGCTAAAATCTCTGTCTTTGACCGTGGTTTTCTAATGGGTGATGGCGTTTACGAGGTTTCATCTGTGCTGGACGGGAAGTTGATCGACAATGCCGCCCATATCGCCCGACTGGAACGTTCCTTATCCGAACTTAAGATGGATTGGCCCTGTACCAAGGAAGAACTTCTGGAAATCCAGCGTGAAATCATCCGCCGCAATCAGGTGACGGAAGGGGCCGTCTATTGGCAGATCACGCGCGGCGCGGCAGATCGGGATTTCGTTTTTCCGAAGGGGGTAAAACCATCCCTGGTGATGTTCAGCCAGTCAAAGAAAATTGTAGATGTTCCCACCGCCAAGACGGGGATTTCGGTCATTACAGTGCCGGATATTCGCTGGCATCGCCGCGATATCAAAACCGTGCAATTGCTGGCCTCCAGCATGGCAAAGATGGCCGCCATCGACGCCGGTGCCAATGATGCCTGGCAGGTTGAAAATGGCTTTGTGACGGAAGGAAGTTCAAACAACGCCTTCATCGTTACCCAGGATGGAACCCTGATCACCCGCAATCTGTCCAATGACATTCTGCATGGCATTACCCGGCGCGTTATTCTGGACCTAGCGGAAAAGGAAAAGCTGACAGTTGAGATTCGCCCCTTCACACAGCAGGAAGCCTATGAGGCCACAGAGGCGTTCATCACATCTGCTTCCAGCTTTGTTATGCCAGTGGTAAAAATCGACGACCATAAGATTGGTACGGGCGTTCCGGGTCCAATCGCCCTTAAACTGCGCAAGATGTATATCGAGGCTGCGAAAGCAAGCGCCAGCTAGGCTAGGACGCTGGGCTGGGGGCCGGGGTGGGCGCTGGCGTAACCGGCGCGGTTCGGTTCTCCTCCCATGCCTTACGATAGGCCTTCGCGGCAGAGATCAAACGCGGATCCGGAGACGTCGCGCGCTTTCCATTATGGTCATGGCCTGTTGCACCGACCAACAGGGCGCGCTCTGAATAAATTGACGATATCGCCAGATAGGCCGAACTGAAACCCGATTTCGCAGCCCGGTCCAGGGACAGGATAAGTCGATCCCGATCCGGCCACCAATCCGGCAAGGTAACTGTCTTGCCCGCGCGGGCGGCATAGGCGATGCGCTGATCAACAGATTGTACCATTTCCAGATGAACCTGAATGATGGTTTCCATTGCGGGCCTGTAGCCTTCGGCCGCAGTATTCGACAACAGGCGATAACCCCGCTCCCGCACGCCCGGCTGTCCGTCAGGATCTTTCTCATACCCCAGGGAGGTCGTACCGAACCATAGGAAATAACCTACCGCATATCGTGTTTCCGGGCTGTCATCATGATGATTGGCGCGTTCGACTTCCAAGACACATTGATAGGCGCGCTGGCGCCATGCTTCCGGTGTCTCTCCAGCCAATTCAGGTGTAGACCATGCAAATTCCGGTGCGCCAGTATAACCCTGACGCAGTATATAGTTCCAAAACTGTTCGAAGTCGCCGTCATACAAGCGATTTAGGCGTTCGCCACATTGTGCGGGTTCAAACGGAGCCTCAAACACCGACTCCGAAACAGCCGGGCGCGCGTACAAGACCAACGCTCCCACCAGAAACATTCCGGCGAGGATTACAGGCGCACGGTCTGCGCAAAATTGAGACAACGAATATTTCATCCTTTAAAGATTGGTCGAATCGGGATGAAAATCAAGAATCTCAACAAGATAAGATAAACATAGGCAAAAACCGAATCCTGCCAGAGACCTAAACCATTGATATTATTTCGTTATATTGAGTAAGGTTTCCGAATATAGATTCAAATACTGTTAAACTTTTTATTCTTTTTACCTATATTTTACTTAAATCTCATCGGAAAATAACCAAATGGCCTTGTCCTGCACCTTCACCCGGCGCAGTGCTATCATTCCGCCATACCGCCTTTTTCGACCAATTCTTTCAGGCGTGCCTCGTCAAATTCCGCTTCCAGCGCATCTGCAACCTTACGCGCCTCCGCTTCCAGATCATCTGATACTTCAACCGGGTCAGCCTTGCGCCATTCTGCCAGATAATCGTCTGTGGACCGGGCACCGCCCCGCATGGCGGCACGATCAATCGCCTTTTCAAACCGTTCGGCCAGGACGATTTTCACCTGATCGCGACGGCCCTTTTTCGCGATCACCTGGGCAGGAATATCACGCCAATACACAACAATTAACTGGGCCATCTATACCATCCTTTATTGTTTAATCGGGGCATCATTTACGGATGCCATCATAAAATCCGCCAATTCTCCATAGCCGGTCCGGCGCATCTCAAACTTCAGGGACAGAGCCTGCGCCGCCTGGCGCGCCTTATCCTCCAGAATCGGATCCTCCGTCTGAGCCAGATACATCAGGCGTGTATAATTCGCAAACAACATGTCACGCATTTGTGGATACTTGCGCAGGCCCATCCCCTCCAGAATCAAAGTTTCAAAATGCCGCGCCAGATAGTCCGTCAGGTAAAACGTCCCCAATTCCGCATCTGCCATGGCATCGAAAGCATCGGCCCCGGCAAAGAAGGAATAACAATGAGGTCCAGGAATCCGGGTCGCCCCTTCCTGGCGGACAACATCGTCTAATTTTCCGCCCGTTCCACAATCCGCATAGGCAACAAAGATCGCCTGATAATCATTGTGATGTTCCCGAATTTTCGCCCTCAGGAGGTCGGGTATCTTCTGCGGTGTATTATGCAATTTGGCGGGAAGACATGTGACGGCGACATGCCGCCAATCGTTCAGGCGGATAATATCCAGAATCTCCCGCGCCAGAGCGCCGCAGGCAATGATCAGAATATTGGCCTTTTCCAGACCATATTCCGGCGCCGCATCGGGCGCCGGAATATTTTGATCCAGTGTTTGATTCATCCGGTCCATTCCTTGCCCATTCTGCCGCCAAAACGAATCAACAGTAACAGGCGTCCTAGGGGAGGCGGCTGATGAATCTACTGATTGTTCTTGCGAACCATCACTTCCTTTGCCGTCTCCACCGCCACGGCGGCATCCCGGCAATAGGAATCAGCGCCAATTTCCCGCGCGAATTCTTCATTCAAGGGCGCCCCGCCGACGAGGATTTTGTAATCGTCGCGAATGCCCTGTTCCTTCATCGTATCGATCACGACCTTCATATAGGGCATCGTCGTGGTCAACAGGGCGGACATGCCCAGAATGTCGGGCTTATGCTCTTCCAGGGCAGCGAGGTATTTTTCTACTGGATTGTTGATACCCAAATCGATCACTTCAAAGCCCGCACCTTCCATCATCATCGACACAAGGTTCTTGCCGATATCATGAATATCGCCCTTCACCGTGCCAATCACCATTTTACCCTGCGGAGGAGCGCCTGTTTCCGCCAATAAGGGGCGCAGGATATTCATCCCGGCCTTCATGGAATTGGCCGCCATCAGCACTTCTGGTACGAACAGGATACCATCGCGGAAATCAATCCCAACAATCCGCATCCCTTCGACCAAAGCCTCGGTCAGGATCTTATAAGGTGCCCATCCGCGTTCCAGCAGGATGTTTGTTGCGTCTGTGATTTCGTCCGCAAGACCATCATACAAATCGTCCCACATCTGCTCGACCAATTCCTGATCGTCCAGAGAACGAAGATCTAGATCCCCATCATCGGCCATTTTGATCTATCCCTTTTAAGGCAAATGGGGCGAATTTCGTCTCGCCCCATTACTGGTTTTCATTCGCCATACGCTAAATCCAGCCAGATTCCAGGCTCACACCCGCGCGACAAGATTTATCCTTGCGACGACAATACAAAAAATGGACCGACCTGCCAACGCCACTGAACAAGATCAGTTGCTGAAATAGCGCCAAAATCCGTGTATTTGCGACGTTCGAGCCGGGGAATTAATCAGGGGGTTAATCAGGGGCGTCAATCAAGGGCGCAGACGCAATTGGCGATAGGCATCCGCCAGACGGGATGCTTCTTCCAGAGACGTCTTATCCATACCATCTGTCACATCCGGTAACAGACCTGCCGCTTTAGTATCCCCGTTTTCGGTTGCCAAAGTCAGCCATGCCCAGGCTTCTATCCGGTCTTGAGGGGTATTTGCGACGCCGCCCATATACAACAGCCCAAGCGCGCGCATGGCCGGCGTTACACCCCGAAAGGCCGCCTGTTCGTACCAACGAATTGCGCCTGAAACGTCCTTTGCAACTCCCTGACCTTCCGCCAGGAGGAGGGCAAGATTAAACTGTGCCTCCCCCAGACCCTGCTCTGCCGCCTGCCGATAGAGCGCGGCGGCAGCGGATAAATCTTTTTGCCCGCCCAAGCCTTCCTGATAATACAGTGCGCGCTTAAACTGGGCGGGGCCATGTCCCGCCGCAGCCGCACGTTCGAACCAGACTGCGGCCTGATCATAATCGGGCGAACCGGTCACAGCACCACGCTCAAACAAAATGGCCAGGCGGAATTGTGCGCCCGTATCCCCGGCGTCCGCCTTTGCGCGATATCGATCCACAATAAAGGTCGGCGCGACATCTTGCTGCGCTGTTTCAGATTGCGCGAAAGCCTGCCCGGATTGGAAGCCAACCATCGCCAAGGGCATGATCAGGCACAGGCCCAGTAAGCCTGCGGATATCGCCATTCTTTCCCCAAAACCAACCGCCATACTAAATTGCCCCCGTTGCAAGACGATGACCCTATGCGGATTCCAAGAATACGTCGATACCGTATGAGACAAACAGTGTTGTCATTGTCCCACCTGTTTTCTTAATTCCCGGCGCATGATCTTGCCCGTCGTAGTCATGGGCAAACTGTCGACAAAAGCGACATGCCGTGGATATTCATGCGCCGCCAGACGGGTCTTCACAAAGGCCTGTATCTCTTCAATCAAAGAATCGCTTTGCACATACCCACTGCGCAATACGATAAATGCCTTAACGACCTCGGTGCGCAAAGGATCTGGTATCCCAACAGCGGCAGCCAGCGCAACGGCGGGATGGCGCATCAGGCAATCTTCTATTTCACCCGGACCGACACGATAACCTGACGTGGTGATCACATCATCATTGCGCCCGATATAGCGAAAATATCCCTGATCATCCAAACTGCCGGTATCCCCGGTCAGCAACCAATCTCCTGCAAATTTCTCCGTCGTTGCCTTGGGATTGTCCCAATAACGCAGAAACATAACAGGGTCCGGGCTTCGAACCGCGATATTACCAACCTCTCCCACCGGCACCGGATTGCCCGAATCATCAACAATTCCGACATCATGTCCCGGCACGGCACGCCCCATATAGCCAGGACGCACCGGCATACAGGCCCCGCAATTGCCGATCACCAGATTACATTCTGTCTGACCATAGAATTCGTTGATTGTCAGATCGAACGTCTCGCGGCCCCATTCCAGCAGTTCCGCCCCCAGCGTTTCACCCCCTGATCCAATGGAGCGTATTTTATAGCGGAATCGGTCTCGCGGCGTTTCAACCTGGCGCATCATCTTCAGGGCCGTCGGTGGCATAAAGGCATTGCGAATGCCAAACCGCGCCAGAATATGAAACGCTTCTTCCGGATCAAATTTACGCGCCCGATACGCCAATACGGGGATGCCGTGATGCAGACTGGGCAACAGCACATCGATCAGCCCCCCAATCCAGGCCCAATCCGCCGGAGTCCAGAAGCGATCGCCTTTCTGGGGAAAGAAATCATGGGGAAATTCAACGCCCGGCAGATGCCCCAGCAGGACACGGTGCGCATGCAAGGCCCCTTTGGGCTGACCGGTCGTACCAGAGGTAAAAATAATGATCGCCGGGTCATCCGCTGCCGTCTTGACCGGTGTGAACCGATCAGAGGCTCGGGCCAATGCATCATGAAAATCCACAGCCCCCTCCAAGGGGCCATCGACACAGAATACCACCCGCAATTCCGGCAACTGATCCCGGATTGCCAGAATTTTCGGCAAACCTGTTGCATCCGTGACCACAGCCCGCGCGCCACAACTGACCAGGCGATATTCCAACGCCTCTTCCCCGAATAAGATAAACAGTGGTACCGCTATAAGCGCGGCCTTATAGGCGGCAATGTGCGAAACAGCCGTTTCTGGAGCTTGTGGCAGCAAGATACCGACACGATCTTCCCGCTTCAGGCCATGAGCGATCAGGACATTCGCAAAGCGGTTGCTGAGCCGGGATAAGTCCCCGAACGTGTATTCCCGCACCTGATCATCATAATCACGGAACAGAATCGCTAAATCATTTGGATTCTGCCGATCGGATATATCGACCCCGATGTTATAATACTGCGGGATTTGCCAAGAGAACTTAGCCACGACATCTTCATACCGTGTCGCTGGGCTCAGCATAGAAGATCCACCCTGCGGGTCAATTTATACGATCGTTGCGAACGACCCAGCGACCATTCTGGCGGCCCGCAAAGTAATCTTCCAACTGGGGATGAGCGACTTCCTGCCCATCAGGCAGAGGAACTAGATTCTGTTGGGAGACATAGGCAATATAGGGCGACATATCCGCAGGATTCACCGCAAAGAGATGGTAGAATGGCTGATCTTTCCGCGGACGTGACTCTTCCGGGATGGACTCATACCACTCGTCTGAATTTGCAAATTGCGGGTCGACATCAAAAATAACACCCTGGAAACCGAATTTCCGGTGCTGAACCGCATCCCCGATCCGAAAGAGTGCAACCCCTTTATAAACAGAGCTTTCAGACTCATTCTGTGGTCCCGGCGGCGGTCCCATCCTATCTGAACCAGTCCTCATATCGTCGTCACTTTTTTGCATGTCATGGCATCCTTTGATGTCATATTACATTCGCACTAGGATAAATCAAATCAAGTGAATGGCCGATAGGGACAACAAATGGCGATAAATGTGTTGGGATTGCTGCATGTGCAGGCAGCCAATCATTTTCTGGCGAATCAACGCCTGATGCAGGCCTGTCTGCGCCTGGATGACTCCGAATATTTCGCCGCACGCCCCAGCTTTTTCGGGTCAATCCACGGGACCTTTGATCACATTGTCACAACCGACCAGCGCTATCTGTCACGGCTGGGGGGCACCCCCCTTCCCCCGACTGGGGATGATGGCGTAACCTATGGCACTAGGGACGCCCTGATTAAGGCACAACGCGAAACTGATGATGCGATGCGCGCCTATATCGGCGGGTTATCGGATGACGATCTGGAGCAGGAAATCCTGTTGCATGAGACACAGCGTTGGGGGCGGGTTGTGGAGCCGATCTGGGCGATCCTTCAGCATGTTCTGGCCCATGGCACGCATCACCGTGGGCAGATTCACGATATGTTGAGCCAGACATCCATCGCACCTCCGCAATTGGATGAATTTATCCTGCGAATGGATCGTGAAAGCCGAATGGCGGAAGTCGATGCACAGAACCTATCGGGGTGGATGATCGACGCCATCAACTGATGCCGTCGGGTCAAGCACCGGGGCCGCGCCTGCCAGGGCGACCCTTTTTTGCTCATGACGGATGTTTAGGTAATTGCCGGTCAGGATCACTACGCCCCCCAACAAGACAAACGGATCAAAAACCTCATTGTAAAACAACATGCCCACCACCGCGATGAGCGGTAAGCGGAAAAAATCCATCGGCGCCACCACGGTCGCGTCGGCCCACCGAAACGACTGAGCGATACAGTAATGCGCGCTAAACCCGCAAAGCCCCACGACAAATAGCCATATTGTTGTCGTCATGCTTGGGAGGACAAAATGACTAAGGGATCCGATCAATCCCATAGGGGCCTGGATAACCACCATCCAGAACAGAATGGTCAGCGGGGATTCCGTCGCACTGAGCTTCTTTGTCGTTAGCATGCTTGTGGCAAATGCCAATGCCCCAACCAGCATCGCGATATGGCCTGGACCGAACTCCGCCAAACCGGGTCGCAACACAATCATTACACCCACAAACCCAAGAAAAACGGCCAAAGCACGACCCTTGGTCATGTGTTCCTTTAAAGCAAGAGGTGCCAGAATTGCGACCCAGATCGGTGACGTGAACTCCAGAGCAAAGACCTCTGCCAGAGAAATCATGGTGATAGAATAAAACCAGGCAAACTGACCCGCGAAATGGAACAGATTCCGGACAACATGCAGTTTGAAGCGTTGTGTTTTGAAGCTACGCAATCCGCCGGGCAAGAAGCCACTGATCCCAACAACCAGCAAAAGTCCGATCATACTGCGGAAAAACATCAACTGGAACGTATCCAATTCCCGCGATATTTCGCGCCCCGCAATCGCCATGGCTGCAAACGAAGCCAAAGCCCCCATCATCCAGGCAGCGGCAAACAGAACATTGCCTTGTTCGGCTCGTGGCGCCGCTAGGCCAATATTGCGCCCTGCCGTGGCTGGCGGTTCGACGTTAGGCATGAGTACATGATCCTGGAAATGATGCGTCTTAAGGAGAGAGGTTTTCAGTGCGGTGGATAACAAGGATAAATCGGATGGGAAGACACTACAGTATTAAAACAAAAATATCTAAACAGTATTTCCACGCTTGTCTGCCTCATCAAGGGTATCGGATGATAGTGCACCAATCCGGCCATGATCCAGGGCGATGACAATAGCGCCGGGGAAGGATGAAACGCCCAGCTTCTTGGCGATATCCGCGTGCCGCTTTTCCAATGTCCGAACCGAGACGTTTAAAAGACCGGCCTGTTGGCGAACGGTTAAATGCGGGTGATCAATCTGCGCCTGTACGGTGGCCTCTTCTGCCGGAGACAGCAGGCCCCGCGCCCGTGGTGCCCGGAACAGGGAGTCCAGATCTGCCGCCAACAATTCATCCAGCCGCGCGGCGGCCGCCGAAAATACAACATGATACTGACGCAACAGTCGTTCCGCATTGCCGGTAACCGCCATCGTCAACAAGGAACGACGGCCGCCAAAACCCTGCAAAATGCAGATGCCGTCATACATATTGAAGTTATTCCAGATCTTTTCAGCGTCTTTGCTATCGGAACTGTTGCCCAGCTCTGCGCGGGCCTGACCAAATGTATAGCATATCCAGCCCGCCCGCATGGCGTTGGCAATGGCGCAAAAGCGGTCGGAGTCCAGACCATAATACATGGAAAAGAATCCAGGCGGCACACGTTCCCACGTATAGACCGTATCTGGATCCCAGGTTTGCCAGAACATATGGGTCGCCCCCGCCCGACGCAGAACAAGTTCTACGTCAGACGGGTCGACTGTCTTTTCCAACTCTCTTAAGAGTTGTTCCGAACGTATCATGCGACGCGTTGCCTCATTCTTTCTTCCACGCGCTCTGATGCCAATGCGCGGCGACGTTCTGACAAATGTTTGGCGAAAATCTCATGTTCGATCTTCTCCAATGTCAATCGTTCGCATGGTGTCCAATAAGGACGCAGGTCGATGAGGATATGACGATATTCCCGTCCCTCATAAACAACCGGCGGCTCATTGGTGATTACGCCATTCACAGTGCGCTTCCAGAACTTCATGATCCGTGGGTCTCGCACCAAACCTCTAATGGTCGTAATTCCTTTAAACACCGAATACTGCACCGCGGCCTGAGCGATTGAGTTCAGGATGGCCAGGGCACCTCTTTCACTGGGCAGCACAGAAAGCTTTTCCCAGGTTGCCTCAGTTCCTTCACCCCCATTCAGGATGCGTATACGCATACTACCGACGGGTGCGCCATTTCGACAAGCCAATAAATGCGTTGCCGCCGAAAAGTCATTCCCATCGAACTGTTCCGAATATGGTTCCGGTTCGTCGCCACTCATAAAGCACGCTGATCGAATTCGTTGACAGGCGATCAGGTCCTCAATCGTTGAGGCAACCTTGATTGTAATAGAATCATCGGAACTATTTATACGGTTACTCATAATAATGCCCTCCTGTAGAGTTCTGGTCATTCGGCCATTCCGAAAAACCAGGATAGACCAAGAGTTGTATATCGAGACGGGACGGTTTTGCAGTAAAAAGGCGAATTTTTTGCTTGAAACCATTAATAGTTATATTTTTTTACATAAACCAGATTGCATCAGGATTGCCTGATGCCGTCATTGCCCTACCGGCTCAACTCCGCTAAAACCCTCTCGCCGCCCCGGCTGGCGGTATTTCGTTGCATCATTTGCTTAAGGAGCAGGACCGCCATGGCCTCGTACCAATATGTTTTCGGCATGCACAATCTGGGCAAGGCCTATCCGGGTGGCAAAGAAGTGCTGCGCGAAATCACGCTACAGTTTCTGCCAGGCGCGAAGATCGGGGTACTGGGCTATAACGGGGCTGGGAAATCCACGCTGCTGAAGATCATGGCCGGCGTTGATACGGAATATACCGGCGAAGCCTGGTGCGCCGATGGGGTCAAGATCGGTTACTTGGCACAGGAACCGCATCTGGACGAGAACAAGACCGTCGCAGAAAACGCCATGGAAGGCCTGGCTGAGCTAAAGGCTGTGGTGGATCGCTTTAACGAAGTCTCCATGAAATTGGGCGAAGTCACCGACGATGATGAGATGATGACGCTGATCGGTGAACAGTCAGAATTACAGGAAAAGATCGACGCCGCTGATGCCTGGGACCTGGATGCGCGGGTTGAGGTCGCGATGGACGCGCTGCGCTGCCCGCCGGGCGATTGGGGGGTCAAGAATCTGTCCGGGGGGGAACGCCGCCGCGTTGCGCTTTGTCGCCTGTTGCTCAGCGGGCCTGATATGCTGCTGCTGGACGAACCGACCAACCACCTGGATGCGGAAAGCGTTGCCTGGCTGCAGCGCTTCCTGGCGGACTATGCAGGCACCGTGGTGATGGTCACCCACGATCGCTACTTCCTGGACAATGTCACCGGCTGGATCCTGGAATTGGATCGCGGTCGCGGCATTCCTTATGAAGGCAACTATTCCTCCTGGCTGGAACAGAAGCAAAAGCGTCTGCAACAGGAAGGCCGGGAACAGGAAGCCCGCCTGCGCAACATCGCGCAAGAGCGGGAATGGGTCAGCGCCTCTGCCCGGGGTCGCCAGACGAAATCCAAGGCGCGTATCTCCGCCTATGACGATTTGGTGCGCGAAGCGGAAGAGGCCGAAAAGGCCAATACCACGGCCCAGATCATCATCCCGCCGGGCCCACGCCTGGGCGGTGTCGTGATTGAAGCGGAAGGTCTGTGCAAATCCTATGACGGCAAGGTCCTGATGGATGGCCTCAGCTTCAAACTGCCACCGGGCGGGATCGTCGGGATCGTCGGGCCAAACGGGGCGGGTAAAACCACCCTGTTCCGCATGATCACCGGCCAGGAAAAACCCGATGCGGGTTCTATCCGTTTGGGGGAGACCGTGAAACTGGGCTATGTCGATCAGAACCGCGACGTGCTGCACGACAATAAGAATGTCTGGGAAGAAATCTCCGACGGCATGGATATGATCGAACTGGGTAAGCGCAAGGTCGCCTCCCGTGGTTATGTCGGGTCGTTCAACTTCAAAGGCGCCGATCAGCAGAAGAAGGTTGGTCAATTGTCGGGTGGGGAGCGCAACCGCGTCCATCTGGCCCGCATGTTAAAGACCGGCGCGAATGTCCTGCTGCTCGATGAGCCGACGAACGATCTGGACGTTGATACTCTGCGCGCATTGGAAGACGCCCTGATGACCTTCCCCGGCTGTGCCGTGGTCATCAGCCACGATCGCTGGTTCCTGGATCGCCTGTGCACCCATATCCTGGCCTATGAAGGCGACAGCGAAATCGTGTTCTTCGAAGGCAACTATGAAGACTACGAAGCCGACCGCAAACGCCGCCTGGGCGTCGAGGCCGACCAGCCCCACCGCATCAAATACCGCCGAATGGAGCGTTAAACTGCAGGTTTAACCTCAACCGCATCACATCGTTTCAACGGTGAAGTTAAAGTTTGACACCATAATGTCGCGTGTAACTTTACGGCATACAGATTGGCTGCTATACTTCGGTATGAAGATCAGAAACGTTCTGCATAAAGGATTACGTCGGTTCATTCTAAAGGATGATTTGTCTGGTCTGCCAAATGACATCGTTCCAAAGCTCCGACGCATGATTTCCTTTCTGCAAGATATGGACAGCGTTGAAGAACTTAAAGCGATCCCAAGCTGGCGTGCGCACATACTCACAGGTGCTCGAAAAGGCACCTGGAGTTTGACCGTCACAAGAAATTGGCGACTGACATTCAAAATTGATCAATTCGAAGTCGAAATCATCGACCTTGATTATGAAGATTATCACTAGGAGAGCACCATGACGACTTCTGAAAGCATCCGACTGAAAGCACCATCCCATCCAGGCGGATTTCTTAAACATGAAGTGCTGGAGCCATTAGAGCTGTCTGTTACGACGGCATCGCATATTTTGGGGGTAACCCGTCCGACCTTATCTGCCCTGTTGAACGAGCGCGCTCATCTGTCTCCTGAGATGGCATTACGCTTCGAAAAAGCCTTTGGGATATCTATGGATACTTTAATGAGAATGCAGAACAGCTATGATATTGCGCAGGCGAGAAAACGCGAAGCCAACATTGTTGTCGCACCTTATAAGCAATCATTGAAATCATTGCCTGACGCGTATCTGGCCCCGCGCTGATCGACACCTTTTGACGGATTTTCTTTCAATCCCGATGATAGGGATGGCCGTCCAGGATTTGGCGGCAGCGGTAGATTTGTTCGGCCAGCATGGGGCGGACCAGCATATGGGGCCAGGTGACGCGGCCAAAGCGGATCAGCAGGCTGGCCGATTGGCGTAACCCGTCTGACAGGCCGTCCGCCCCGCCGATCAGAAACACCAGATCGCTGGTGCCGCTGTCCTGCCATGTCTGGAATTTTGCGGCGAGTTTTCGGCTTGTCAGGTCATCGCCGGTTTCATCCAGGGCTACAATCGTTGCCCCGTCCGGGATTTTCGCCCGGATCAGTTCGTCTTCCCGTGCGATCCGCTGATCAGTAGGAAGCGGGCGTTTTTCCTCAACCTCTATGAGTTCAAGGGGCCAGGTGATCCGGGATCGATAGACATCAAAAAGACTCGTCTCGGGACCGCGCTTTGCGCGGCCGACCGCGATGATGCGTATCCGCATCGGACCCCTTTCTGCCTACCCCTGTGCGATGCGCCCGATCAGGCGTTCGCGCTCATGGGTTCCGGCATCTCCACGCCCCACATCTTCTCAAGATTATAGAAGCTGCGAACTTCTGGACGGAACAGATGCACAATAATGTCGCCGGCATCGATCAGGACCCAATCGCCCTGATTCATGCCTTCGACCCGCGCACCTTCGACGCCAGACGATTTCAACTTTTCCAGAAGATGGTCTGCCATGGAGACCACTTGGCGGCTGGATGTACCACTGGCGATCACCATGTGATCAGCGATGGACGATTTGCCGCGCAATTCGATGACCGTCACGGCCTGAGCCTTGTCGTCATCCAATGAGGTTTCGATTAATCCCAACATGAGGTCGGAATACGGTTCCTGCGCAATGAGACTAGCGATCTTCGGTTTCTCCTTCTGTTGCCCGCCAACGATTTGGTTGCTCTGTCGACTATTCATCAGGTTCACCCGGTTGGTTCGAAGAAGGGAACCCGCCAGACTCCCGAATAGCGGTCGCAGAGGCCGCATGTCGGCGTATCGCCAAAAACACCCAAGCTGGCGGCGCTCTATACGCCAATCCGGGCGCAAACCGATCCGGTAGATACGCCCGCGCAAACCGAGCCGCCGCCTGCCCAGCCAACGCCCTTGAATCATACGTAGGTCTTGCAAAAACGGCAAGGGGAACCGTTGTGAAGATTTTAGTCCATCGATACCAGCGATGAATTTGCAACAGGTTGTCTGCACCCATCAGCCACACAAACCGGATTTCCGGCAGCATTTTGGTAAGCTTACCCAGCGTATCGGCGGTTTGACGTGTCCCCAACCTTCGTTCGATATCTGTCACGCGAATCCGGGGATCACGCGCCATCGTCTTGGCAGATTGAAGCCTGTCTTCAAATCCGGCCATGCCTGATTCGGATTTCAGTGGGTTCTGGGGCGACACCATCCACCAGACTTGATCCAGGTTCAGACGTTTCAGCGCCTCGCGGGAGATATGCAAATGACCTTCATGCGCGGGATTGAAAGACCCACCCAGAAGACCAACGGTCATGCGCCGATTGCGGCTGACCAGACTGGTGGTGCGGAATTTACCCATGGCACATCTGCACCGAGGATTTCGCAATAGCCCGCACCGTCACGGGCGAACCTGCCCGGTGCCCCGTACCTGGTATTTGAAACTGGTCAACTGTTCCGCCCCCACAGGCCCCCTGGCATGCATGCGCCCGGTGGAAATGCCGATTTCAGCCCCCATGCCAAATTCCCCCCCATCGGCAAATTGGGTTGAGGCATTATGCATCACAATCGCGGAATCAACCTCTCGCAAGAACCGTTCTGCCGCCTGGGCATCTTCTGTCACAATACAATCAGTGTGATTGGATCCATATTGCGCAATATGCGCCATTGCCGCATCCAACCCATCGACCACACGGATCGACAGGATCGCGTCCAAATATTCCGTCGACCAATCTTCCTCCGTGGCAGGCACAATAACCGGCATCAGGGCAATTGCCTCTGCATCCCCGCGCAAGGCACAACCAGCCTTGGTCAGGGCCTCGGTCAGGCGCGGCAGCAAGGTCGGGGCGATCGCCCGATCAATCAGCAGCGTTTCCGTCGCGCCGCATATCCCGGTACGCCGCATTTTACCATTCACCGCAATTGCCACGGCCTTATCAGGATCAGCACTGGCATGGATATACAGATGAACCAGCCCTTCCAGATGGGCAAAGACCGGCACGCGGGCATCCGCCATCACCCGTTCAATCAAATTGCGCCCACCGCGTGGGATGATGACATCGATCAGGCCACTGGCCCCCAGCATGGCACCGACAAAGGCGCGGTCGCGGCTTTGCGCAATCTGCACCGCATCCTGTGGCAGGCCCGCCGCCGCAAGCCCCTGGCGCAGACAGTCTGCAATGACCCCTGCGGAATGAAAGCTTTCTGATCCACCCCGCAAGATCACCGCATTACCGGCCTTAACGCACAAGGCGCCAGCATCCGCCGTGACATTCGGGCGGCTTTCATAAATCACCCCGATCACGCCCAGTGGTGTTCGCACACGATCGATCTGTAAGCCATTGGGGCGATCCCATGACTGAAGAACCTGGCCGACTGGATCGGGCAAATCCGCAACGGCCTCCACACCTGCCGCCATTGCCTCGATCCGGTCTTGCGTCAGCAGCAGGCGATCCATCATTGCCGGGCTCAGGTTCTTTTCTGCCCCATAGGCCATATCCCTGTCATTCGCCTGGGCAATGTCATCCATGCGCGCGCGGATGACCCCAGCGCCCTGACGCAGACCGTTCCTGCGCGCATCCGATGAGGCAAGACCCAAGGCGTGACAGGCCGTACGGGCACGCTGTGCCATGGCCTTCAATTCTGCGCTGGCATCGCCGTCTATGATGTCTACACCGTCCATCATCTCACATCCTATCCAATCGACTCTAAGCCTGGCGCTTGATTCCCCGCAACCGGTAATTCTGATTGATCCAGGGACATGTCATCCCGGTGAATCAGCTCCGGTCGTCCATCAAAATCCAGCACTGTGCGAATTTCCGATGACTGCAAGCCAGCGATCCGGGCGGCATCGTCTGAGGAATAGGCCGACAGCCCCTTACCCACGATCCGACCATCCGGTCCTTTGATCAACACCGCGTCGCCCCGCTCGAAAGTGCCGGACACGGTGCGCACCCCTGCGGGAAGCAAACTCTTGCCCCGCCCCAGTGCCGCCAGGGCACCTGCATCGACGATAACCGCGCCCACCGGTTTCAATGTACCCGAAATCCAGCGCTTCCGGGCCGTGACCGGTTGGTCGGATGGAATGAACCAGCTTGCCCGCGCGCCTTCTGCCAGGGCTTTCAGTGCATGATCCTTATGCCCCAGAGCAATTGCCATGCGGCATCCCCCCGCCAGCGCGATTTTGGCCGCATCCAGCTTGGTAATCATGCCACCGGTCGACACGCCGGGAACCGCATCCCCCGCCATCGCTTCAATCTCTGGCGTAATAGCACGGATTTCCGGGATATGTTGCGCCGTCTTTGTCTTCCTGGGATCGGCAGTGTAAAGCCCGTCAATATCCGACAACAGCACCAGCAGATCCGCACTGGCCATGGTCGCCACCCGGGCGGCCAACCGATCATTGTCACCATAGCGAATTTCGCTGGTGGCCACGGTGTCGTTCTCATTGATGACCGGCACAACGCCTAGTTTCAACAATTGCAGCAGGGTTGCACGGGCATTGAGATGTCGGCGGCGTTCCTCGGTATCGGATGGCGTCAACAGGATCTGCGCGACCTTGATGTCAAACCGCGCCAGTGCTTCCTGATAGGCATGGGCCAGGCGGATTTGCCCGGTCGCGGCGGCTGCCTGCTTTTCCTCCAGTTTCAAAGTGCCATTCTTAAGGCCCAGCAAATGACGTCCCACCGCGATAGAGCCGGACGATACGATCAGCACCTCTTGCCCGGCGCGGCGAAATTCCGCGATATCGGATGCCAGTGTTTCTAGCCAGGATTGACGGATCGCCCCCGTCCCATCGACCAGCAAGGCGGACCCGATCTTGATAATCACCCGTTTCGAATCGGCGAATGCCATGGCCTTACTCGCTTGTTTCTGACCTCAAACAGGGGTCCATTCATCGGTAATATGGCGCGTGGTCTGTTCCATCTTCGCCGCAGCGGCCTCCGCCTCCCGTTCCCGCCGGGCAGCCTCTTCCAGGCGATACGGCTCAACCACTTTCCAGATTGCCCGCAAGGCCGGCACAACACCCATTCCCGCTGCACCCGACAAGATCAGGATCGGGGATTTTGTCACTTTACGCAAAGCCGCAACCTGTTCATCCATCAATTCAGGGATCGAGGCATCCGCCTTATTGATCGCAACGATTTCCGGCTTGTCAGCCAGGCCATTGCCATAGGCTTCCAATTCACCCCGGATCGTCTGATAGGAGTCTACGACCTTATCCTCAACCCCGTCGATCAGATGCAATAAGACCCGACACCGCTCTATATGGCCCAGAAAGCGATCCCCCAGCCCCTGTCCTTCATGGGCCCCTTCGATCAGGCCCGGAATATCAGCGATCACGAATTCATGGGAATCCACGCCGACCACGCCCAGTTGAGGATGCAGGGTGGTGAAGGGATAGTCCGCAATCTTTGGGCGCGCCCGACTGACGGCACTTAAAAACGTAGACTTACCCGCATTGGGCAGCCCGACCAGACCGGCATCCGCGATCAGCTTCAGGCGCAGCCAGACCCATCGTTCCTCACCCTCTTCACCCGGATCAGAGCGCCGGGGGGCCTGATTGGTGGAGGATTTGAAGGTGGCATTGCCCCGCCCGCCCATGCCGCCCCGCGCCAGGATGGCTTTCTGGCCCACCTCTGTCAGATCCGCCAACAGGGTTTCCTTATCTTCCGCAAAAACCTGCGTTCCCACGGGCAGGCGCATGATGACCGCATCAGCGCTGCGTCCGGTGCGATTGTCGCCCATGCCGTGCTGGCCCGTCTTGCCCTTGAAATGCTGTTGATAGCGATAATCGATCAGCGTGTTCAGGCCATCCACCGCCTCGGCAATAACATCGGCACCGCGACCGCCATCCCCGCCATCGGGACCGCCGAATTCAACGAATTTCTCGCGCCGAAACGATACGCAGCCCGCGCCACCATTGCCGGAGCGTATAAAAATTTTGGCTTCATCCAGAAATTTCATGTCTCGTCACTTCCGATCAACGGGACCCCAAAATGGGGGAAACGGAAAAAGGGGAACGGCGCGGCCGTTCCCCTCTCCTCTACCTGATGATATGCGGCGTTTAACGCAGTATCGTGTTCAGGACCAACCGGGACAGCCTTACTCGGCAGCCTCGGCCAGCGGTCGTATGCCAATAATGGTGCGTTCGCGGGTCTTTTTGAATTCGACATTCCCATCGACCAGCGCAAACAGCGTATAGTCACGGCCCGTGCCGACATTGTCGCCAGCATGCCATTTGTTGCCACGCTGACGGACCAGGATATTCCCGGCCACAACAGCTTCGCCGCCAAATTTCTTGACGCCAAGGCGTTTACCAATTGTATCGCGGCCGTTGCGTGAACTACCGCCTGCTTTTTTATGAGCCATGATGTAAGCCCTCCAGCGTTAATGCCTTATTCGGCGTCAGATTTCTTAGCAGCAGCCTTTTTGGCCGTTGCCTTCTTCGCGGTTGTCTTGCCTGCCGCTTTCTTCGCAGCGGTCTTTGCCGTTGCCTTCTTGGCAGCAGCTTTCGGCGCATCGCCGTCCGCATCGCCTGCCGGAGCCGCAGCAACCTTCGCCTTGGTGGTGGCTTTCTTGTTAGAGCCATCCAGGGCGATGTCGATCACGCGCAACACGGTGACGTGCTGGCGATGACCGCGCTTGCGGCGATAGTTTTGGCGGCGCTTCTTTTTGAAGATGATGATTTTTTTGTTGCGGGTCTGCTCCACAACTTCTGCTTCGACAACAGCGCCTGGCAGCATCGGCGTACCGGTCTGCGCGCCATTCTCGTCAGAAATCATCAGAACTTCATTCAACAGGACGGTATCGCCTGCTTCTGCTTCCAGCTTTTCAACGCGGATAACATCGTCTTTGGCGACACGATACTGTTTGCCGCCCGTCTTCACTACTGCGAACATGGGTCTCTTCCTTCAATCGCTTCACGCGTTCTGTGGTGTCACCCTGAAAACCGAAACGGTCTTTGATCAGGGCAATCTTTCCGCCATGCGGTAGGATGCGGCCGGAACCGGACCCAAAACCTCGAACTGCGCAGTCACGCAAAATGCGTCGCAACCCCGAAAGGGCTGCAAGAACGGGCGGAATATACGGATGCACGGCCCCAAGTCAATGGATAAGTAACGCATCTGCAATAACATCTGCAACAGGCGGTCCCAAACCCCTCCCCCCGTTTTCAGGGCTTGGCAGGCCAAACGCCATCGTGTAGGAAACCGCACGTTTCGATCCAGGCTCAGATGTTCAAGGTGCAGGGCCTATTGCGGAGAGGTGCCGGAGTGGTCGAACGGGACGGTCTCGAAAACCGTTGTGCCTTCACGGGTACCGTGGGTTCGAATCCCACCCTCTCCGCCACTTCAATCCCTGAGTGGGCACTGAGTTTACGCCACTTCCCGCCACAAGCGTCTATAGCAGCCGGGACTTCGATCTCATGATGCGAACCTCGCCCTCGGCGACCTCGACGCGCTGAGCGAGCGCACGCAGGTGGTCGCGGCGATAGCCGCCGCCTTCGAGCCGGATGCGTTCGCGGGCGGTTGCGGCGAATTTGCGCAGCATCCGCGGCGTCACCGCCTTTTGTCCCGAGTTCTGGAGCATCGCCTGCGCCCGGTCGGCATCGGCCCTGGCCTGATCGCGGATGGCCTTGAGGCCGTCGATGCGGTTTTTCAGCGCCGGGTCGTCCAGATTGACCACGCCCGCCTCGATGGCGGCGTACAGCCGCTTGAGGCGCAATTCCGATTCCGTGGCGCGCTTGTTGAGTTCGGCGATATGCTCGCGGTGGCGCTTCGAGCATTCCTCTCGCCGGTCGAGAACGGCGGTAAGGATGGTTTCCAGACGTTCGGGCTGAAGCAACTGCTTCTCAAGGTGATCGGCAACCAGATCGTCCAGCTTCTGCATCGGCACGGCCATGCCCTCGCAGGCGGTCGGTCCCTGCCGCGCCTTCATCGAGCAGGCATAATAGCGGTAGCGCCCACCCTTGCCGGTGCGGATGGTCATGGCCCCGCCGCACTTGGCGCAATGGATCAGGCCGGTCAGCATGGTCGGGCCGCTGATGACGCGGGCTGGCATGACCTTGGGGTTACGGGCCTTAAGCAGCTTCTGAACCGCGTCGAAGGTCTCGTGGTCGATGATCGGCGGAACCGGAACCACAACGACCTCGGTCTTGGGTTTCAGTTCCTTGGTCTTGCTGCGCTTGTTGAACTCATGCTCGTCCATATAGGTGCGGCGGGTCAGGATGCGGTGAACCTGACCGATGCCCCAACGTCCGCTGTCGCGGTTGAAGATGCGGCGACTGTTGAGATAGGAGACGATGTTCTTGACGCCCATCTGGCCGGTGGTGCCGTCGCCTTCCAGGGCAAGGCGATAGATCAGCCGCACCGTGTCGGCGTGGAGCGGGTTGATTTCCAGCTTCTTCTTGGTCTTGGCTCCGCGCTGCTCGGCGGCGACTGTGCGATAGCCGATAGGGGGAAGCGAGCCGTTCCAGAAGCCTTGCCGGACATGTCTCCCGCCTGGTACTGATGCTGACTGGCGCGGTCGAGTTTCTGCCAGCGCTCCACGAAGCGGTCGGCGCGGCGCTGCGGATCGGTTCGAGTTTCCGTTTCGAGCTGGAGGGCGCGGATAGCGCGATTGACACGGCCACTGCCTGCCTCTCGGGCAAGCTCCGGGTCTTTGACATACGCGGCCTCGGCATCGCGCCAGCCATGCGGCCGCACTTCCTCAAAGGCTTTGCAGGCATCGGTCAATTCGCGCACCTGCTCAGGGCTGGCCTTGCCGCCCGTGTCCTCGGTACTGAACATCCCGTCCACCGCCCGGGCATGACGCTTGAGCGCATCAGTTCGGGCACGGCGCATCGCCAATTCCAGGTCATCGGCATCCGCCCTCGCAGGCGATGCCGGTTCACGCTGCGGACCATCCGCATCCGCTCTTCCCCTTTCCGGCCGCTCTCCAGCGTTTGCACCGGGCGCGCCGTCTGCGGGGAGGCACAGGCCGTCGAACATGCTGCGCACCTTCTCCGGCACCTGACTGGCGATCTTAACAACCCGCTCCATCCGCTCGCGGAAGGTGATCCCGCGCCGTTCGGCATAGTCCTGCGCTGGTACGTAATCTGTCGCCATGTCTTTGACCCGGTCGCGAGACAGGGTGCGGACGAGCCGGTCCTGACCGGCGAAGTCGTCGCGGCCGTAGTGCAGGTCCATGCCGCCGCGGTGACGGGACAGGGCGACATAGCTGCCGTGGGCGTCCAGGCCCGGCGTCGCCAGAACATGCGTCCGGTACACGGTCATGCCCTGGGCCTTGTGGATGGTGGCCGCATAGCCGTGGTCGATGCGGTCATAGTCTTTCAGGTCGAAGGCAATGGAGCGCCCATCGTCGGTCTGCACGGTTATGCTCTGCGTGCTGACCTGCTCGATGGTCCCGTGCGTGCCGTTCTTGAACCCAAGGCCGCGTTCGTTTTGCAAGAACATGACGCGATCCCCGGTGGCAAAGTTTCGGTCGCCGCGCTCGACTGTGACACGCACGTCCTCGCCAAGATCGCCCGCCTCCCGCATCCGGTCGCGGGCGGCTTCGTTCAACTCCCGCACCTCGGCATTGGTATGGGTAAGGATGATGCGGCTGCTGTCCGGTGCTGCCTGCCGGTCACGATCCCAGCGGTCGATCAGCTCGTCCCGCGCCTGCTCCCGCGTCTGTGCCTCATGGACCATGTCGTGACGGTCATAAACATGGATCGCCGCGCCGGTCCTGCCGGTCGCCAGATCGCGGGTGGCGTCACGCTGCCAGTCCTCGCGCTGGCGGCGGACCTCACCGATTTCCGCGCCACCGTGGCGTTCGTGAATGGAGCGGAAGGCCGCGCCCGCCTCAATGGATTGCAACTGCTGCGGATCGCCGACCAGCACCACTTTGGCGCCGGCTTCGTCGATCACCAGCACATCATGGGACGTAAGCATGTCGCGGCCCTGTCCCCAGCCATGTTCCATGCTGGCGATGGTGCGCGACGCGATGCCTGATCCGCTTTCCAGATTCTCATCTGACAGCGCCACGCCACGCACCTCAAAGCCTGACACCTCCCATGCCTCGCGCGCCACGCCCAGCATGGCGCTCTTTCCCGTCCCGGCATAACCGACGACCATGCCAAGATCGCGCCCGTCCGTGACATGCGCCAGTGCATCGGCCTGCTCGCCGGACAGGACAAGGCCGCGCGCTTCCGCACGCGCCAGCGCCGCTTCGCGTTCTCTGTCACCGACCTCATGCCGTTCCTTCTCGGCTATGAGTTCGGCGGCGCGGTGCAAGCGCTGTTCGGCCTCGACCATCTCGCGGGTGGTGAAGCGGTCCTCGCCACGTTCGTCCGAGCCGAGTTCGAACAGCTCGGGCGCGTTCCGCACGCGCCCATGACCGCGTTGAACTGCTCAATTCCGTCGCTGTGCCGATGCGCAAACACCGCCATGTCGCGCCGCGTGAATGTCGATTGCTGGTGAGTGATGGGTCGAACGCCACCGAAGGATCGACGATGATGCGTGCGTCGTTGTTGTGCGCAATCTCGCGGTGCATTTCCGCGCGGTCAGCGGCCTCTAACCCTTCGCCCTCGATGCGTTGGGCGGGCGCGCCGATCTGCGTTTGTGGCTCAAGGCCGATGCCCTGCGTCTCCAGGCTGCGATGGTCGATGCGGGCGTCAATGTCGAGTTCGGCAAGGCGCTCGTTGACGTGTTCCGCCCATCGTTCCCGCCACCGCTCCACCATCTCCGTGCGGTTCCAGTCCCGCACCTTCTGGCCGAAACCGCTCTCATCCACGCTGCGCATGGTGAGCATGACATGGGCGTGGGGCTTGGGCGTCCATTCCTCGGCCATGTCCCAATGCACATTGAGGTCGGCGATCATGCCCTCATCGACAAACTCCTCCTGCACGAAGCCGCGGGCGAGTTCGATGCCCTGGGCTTGCGTCATCTCGCGCGGAGGGGCGAACTCGACCTCGCGGGCAAGCTGGGCGTCCTTCCTGACCTCGAACGCTTCAACATCGTTCCAGACCTGTTCGCGGTCCCTCCATTGTTCGGGCGCATCCTTCGGCAGCATGACCTCGGAATGGACGACGCCGCGCTTGTTGGAAAAGTCGTGGCTGCCTTCAAGCCGGTCGTCGCGCATCCGCGAAGCCGAGCGATAAGCGGACGACGCCACCGCACTGCTTCCGGCCGATGACCTTGAGGTGAAGATGATAGATCGCCATCGCGATCAAGCATTGGCACGGCCAAGCGCACGTCGGAACGACGTATAAGTGCGCCCCCCCTCGAAAAAATCTCGGGGTGGACCGGCCCGTGCCAGACCGTCCCGGCAACATTACTGCGTTCAGCAGGTTACGCAACTATCATCGTTCCATCAAAAGCTTATGGAGATGATCATGCGCAAGCCACGGGACTATGATGCAGAACTGAAGGCGCTGGAAGACAAGGCGCGGGAACTGAAGACTCGCAAGGTGTAGCAGCTCGGCGACCTGGTAATTGCCACAGGAGCCTATACACTTTCGGCCGAGGAACTGGCGGGCGCGCTCGTCGCATTGGCCGAAACCAGAGATGCAGGAAAGAAGGAGGCGTGGGCCAAGCGCGGCGCCGCGTTCTTACAGGGTCGGTCACGGCGAACTGCATCAGCGCCTGACCGCGACACTGGCGGCGCTCAAACGCAACCGGGCGGCGCGCAACCGGCATCAGGCACAACGAGCGCGACATGACATGCGCACATGGCAGGTGGAGCGCCGCAGGAGAACACGGCATCTGATCGAACTCGGTTGTCTCGTCATCAAGGCGGGTATCGTGGACCTGACCGGCGATGATCGCGCCATGATCTAAGGGGCGCTGCTTTGGATGGCCGACAAGCTCAAAGGCGAGGACGGCGAGCGTGCTCGTGTTGTCCGGACAAAGCTGGGAAAGATGGCATTTGAGAAGGATCGTTCGCCAGACGTGCATGACAGAACTCAACCACCGCAGGATCGGGCGTAATCGATGCCAAGAAGCGCGGAGAACCCACATATCTCGGTACCGCCGCGTGAAACGCTCTCACGCCTATGTCGTGACGGACCGCCATTGACCGTCAGTCCGGTCTCGAGGCGCCAAGGGTCCTAAAGGTGGGCCAGACCCGTGGCGGTTGGAGGAGGACGGAGATACCCCCGTGACATGATGGAGAAGCAGTCCCCCCTCCACCGAACCTGCCGGATAAGGGTTAGCAGGATCCTTGTACTCCGCGATCAGCTCTGCGCGAATCGGATACTGTCGTCCTATCAAGGATGGAGCACAATCAATCGCATTGCATCCGACCGGTACCTGATGCACAATGGCCAAAATGTCCATTTTGGATCAATATTGCATGAAAACACTCTCTGCCCGTGATGCAAAAAACCGCTTTGGCTACCTGATTGATACCGCGCGCCAAGAACCTGTATCAGTCGAAAAACATGGTAGGCCAGTCGTCGTGGTTCTCAGTATTGAAGACTACGAGCGACTGACAAATGCGGCTCCTCGCGGCAGCGCTGGGGAACCGGAATGACCAGGAAGATCGCTTATCCTTTGGTTGACGTTTTCGCGGGGCCGGGCGGCCTTGGTGAGGGGTTCGCCTCCCTGACGCGCGGTGCAAAAGATGCCTGTTTCCGAAGCGCAATATCAATTGAACAGGACGAGTTTGCACACCGGACATTGCTGCTGCGACACTTCCTGAAAGCCTTCAAAGATGATGGGCTTACTGAAGACTACTACCGGTACCTGAAAGACGATATTACGCTTGGGGCACTGTACGATCTTCATCCGAACGAGAAGGCGCATGCCGACCGGTCAGCTATCCGTATTTCGCTTGGAACTGACAACCATAAGCGCGTGCACAATCTGATTTCGGACAGGCTTCAGAAGCAAAAGAGGTGGGCACTGGTTGGCGGACCGCCCTGTCAGGCGTACTCACTTGTGGGTCGGTCACGGATGATGGGTGACCCGGAGTTTCAAAAGGACATCCGGCACTTTCTGTACCGCGAGTATCTTCGGATCATTATAGATCATGCTCCGCCAGTCTTCGTGATGGAAAACGTCAAGGGACTGCTGTCGGCGAAGGTTGAAGGCAAACTGGTCATCAATCGGATTCTAGCCGACCTGACCGCGCCGAAAGATGCCCTCGGCATGTCTTCCAATGGACTTGGTTACCGCCTGTACTCCCTGTCTGCGGATGAGCTGCCCGGGCTGGAGGCCGATCCGCGTCTCTTTCTTGTCCGGGCGGAAGAGTATGGTGTGCCGCAGGCAAGACATCGTATGTTCATTGTAGGAATCCGCAATGACATCAACGTTCGGCCCGGGCGCCTCAAACCGCATAAGCCGCCAACACTGAAGCAGGCCATCGGAAATCTCCCGGCCATCCGCAGCGGACTTTCAAAAGGTGGAGACACTCCTGAAGCCTGGCAAAGAGAGATCGCCGGAATTGATCCGGTAGCGATCAGGCATGAGCTGAACGGTCACGAATATGCTGGTGATCTGGTTGATCTGATGAGCATCAACCTGGATCGCACACGCAGGAAGCTGGAGCGGCGTTCAACACACTACCCGGCCAGATCGAGGCTGCAGCACGCCGTGTTTGACGGCATTCACGATCCGCTTCTCGACCGCCTGGACGGTCACGAAGCACGCGGACATATGCCCTCCGATCTTCGCCGGTATGCTTTCGCGGCATCGTTTGCGTCTGTGACAGGGAAAAGCCCAAAACTGGCGGATTTTCCCGAGAGTCTCCTCCCGAACCACGACAATGTAGAACTTGGTCGCGCAGGAAAGATGTTCTCTGACCGTTTCCGGGTCCAGCTGCCCGATCAGCCTTCGACAACCGTCACGTCCCACATCTCCAAGGACGGGCACTACTTCATCCACTACGACCCCGTACAGTGCCGGAGTCTGACAGTCAGAGAAGCCGCGCGCCTTCAGACTTTCCCGGACAACTACAGATTTGAGGGGCCGCGCACCGCCCAGTATCATCAGGTGGGCAATGCCGTGCCGCCATATCTGGCCAGGCAGATCGCTGCAATTATCGCCGACGTTCTGGATCAGATGAAAGATGATGATGCGTGACGGATCGGATTTCGAAAGAGCACCGCAGCTGGAACATGTCCCGAATCCGGGGCAAAGACACTAAACTCGAAGTTCTTCTTCGTAGCCTTCTCCACCGGAGAGGCTTTCGCTTTCGGCTGCATGCGCCCGGCCTGCCTGGAAAGCCTGACATCGTTCTCCCGAAGTACCGCACCGTCATCTTCGTTCACGGGTGCTTCTGGCACCGTCATGAAGGGTGTTCGAATGCGACGATGCCTAAGACGCGCACAGAGTTCTGGACCGAGAAGTTTCACAGGACAGTAGAGCGGGACGCCCGCAAGAAGACTGAGTTGGAGGCACTCGGCTGGCAGATACTGACTGTTTGGGAATGTGAACTGTTCGCAGACCCGCAAGATGTCATAAAAACCATTGAAAATCAGGTGGTTAATTCGATATAAGGCGATACATATCTCATATATTTATGATATGTGTCGACGACATAGTGGAAATATATTCCTAATAACTGAAAAATCTGTCATATATGTAGCGCATAAGGAAGGCTGCAATGCGGGACAAAAGGAAGAAGTTCGTCGACCTGGCTGAAGCGAGGGTCAACCGTGCCATCAAGGACATTCGCCTGATCGGGAATCTGGCGAACAAAGCGTCCTACGAATACGAAGATGAAGATGCCAAGGAGATTTTCAGGGCACTCCAGAGAGAGCTGGATGCCGCAAAAAGCAGATTCTCAGGAAACGGCAAAACTGGCGATGACTCGTTCCGCCTTAGTCAGAAATAGGGGCAAGCATGAGTAAGATCGGACTGGCATTTTTGCCGAACAACGGTGGTGAGGCCGAAGGCCTCAGTGACGCAGGGATCGAAACATTCCGCGAAAATCCTTTTGCGGCCGTTGCGCGCGAAACGGGCCAGAACAGTCGTGACGCACGCGCTGATGCGACAAAACCTGTTGTCTTGCGATTTGATGTCATCTCCCTTCCTGCCGATGCGTTTCCGTCAATCGAAGAATATCGTGAGGCAGCAGACCTGTGCCTGAAGAAGTCGGAGGCGGCTTCGAGGGAGAAAGAAACCGGATTTTTCCGTAACGCGGTCAGCGCGCTAAAAGCTGATGAATTGCAAATTCTCAGGATAGCAGACTTCAACACAAAGGGCGTTCGCGGACCTTGCGTTGAGGGCAGGCCGTTCCACACACTGGCAAAAACCGACGGGATGAGCGTTAAGGAGGATGTCAGTTCCGGCGGCTCTTTCGGCATCGGCAAGAATGCAACCTTTGCGCTTTCGGACATTCAGACCGTTTTTGTCTCAACGATGTACGAAACCGGTGGTCAGGCGCACTCACTTTGTATGGGGAAGACCCAGTTCATTTCGCATTCGGACAGCGCTGGAGTTGAACGACGACGCAAGGGCTACTGGGGTAAGACCGAAGGATACATGCCGGTCGATGCTGCGGAAAACATTCCGCAGTGGTTGCGCAGAAAGGAGCAAGGCACCTCTCTCTTCTCAGTTTGTTTAAGGGAAACCCGGACGGACTGGCGCTATGAGATGACCGCAGCAATCCTTATCAACTTTTTCTGTGCTATTGAACGTCGTGAGATGGAGTTTGAGCTGGATAACGGTTCGATCCTGATCAACCGGAACACCATTCAGACCCTCTTCAAGAGTCCAGAGGTCAACGAAGCCGTCGATCAACTGAATGCCCGGCACTCATTCGACGCCGCCCGCACACTGCATGATTGCCTTATTGATCCGCAGACCGTGACTCAGACTATCGAGGTATCTGAACTCGGCAAAGTCAGGATGCACATGCTTCTGCGTGACGGTCTTCGGTACACGGTCGGGATCGTCCGGAACGGCATGTATATCACGGACAATCTCGCCTACTTCAATGAGCCCTTTAAGCGCTTTCCGCTCCACAAGGAATTTGCCGTCATCATCGAACCGGAAAGCGCCGCAGAAGGCGAATGGTTCAAACGTCTCGAAAATCCCCGGCACGATACGCTGTCGGCAGAACGCATCACTGACCCCACTCTACGGGCGCAGGGGGAGCGGGCGTTTACCCTGCTTGCAAAGGAAATCCGCAACAGGATCAGAGAAGTCGCTCGTTCTCAACCTGTTGACAGCGTCGATCTCGACGAGATGAACGAGTTCTTCGTGACAGAAGGGTTCCGCACCGAGGACGAAGCGGGCACCGAGACTGATCCGCGCGCAAAAGTACCGACCACGATGAAGCGCAGCAACCCAAAGCGCACACCGCCTGCCGCGCAGAAATTCGGTTCCCCGGATGATCCTCCCGGTCCGGGGCCAAATCCTGGCCCGGAACCAAGTCCGGGACCAGGTCCGGGACCGGGACCAAAGCCAAGGCCGCGCAAAGAAATGCGTCCAATCGAACTGATCTCCGAGCGCGCTCTTATCCCGGACAGGAGAGAACTGAAAAAACGGCGGCTGATCTTCACCTCGCCGGTGAGTTCACACGTTGTCATCTCTACTGATGCGAGCGGTCTGAATGCGGAAGAGCGCCTAACGATCATCAGCGCCTCCATAGGGAGCGTCAGCAATGACACTCTTGAGATCACCTGCGAAGCCGGGAAGCGGCAGAGTGTCGATGTTGAATTCGACGTCCCATATGGCGGCCCGATTGAGATTTCAGCCTATGAGGTTGTTGAAGACGAAGAGGAGGTTGCGTCATGAAGATCAACGAGCGTATGCGCTATCCGCACCCGGTCCTCAGTGAATTCTCTTCTGATTACTCCACAGGCGAAATGTGTGCCGAGTTCCTGCAGCAGCAGACTGATGACAATCAGCTGAAGATCATCTCCGAGATCACTATCGGGAACGATGACCTTTCCTCTCTTATCTCCTCGCAGCAAGCGGCATCAGGCTACTTTCTGGTGTGTAGACGGACCTACTTCAACCACCTTCAGGAGGCACCTCCCGGAACATCCGAAAAGTTCTTTGATCTGTCGCAGCTTCACGGGCTGGTGACGATCCGTCCGGTTGTCTGGACACTAAAGGACCTCGACGGTTTCTCCAGCCCTATGATCGATGCAGAATTCGGCGAGGAAATCAGTATCGGGAAGGGGTCGATCATCGCAATGGGGCCGGAGTTTCGGTTCTCAATCGATCCGAGGAAGTTCAAGCCCTTCGAAACTATCTTCAAGCTTGCCGTTGATGACACCGTGGAACCCGGAATGATTGAAGTGGATACTGATGACGACAAGATCGGAATTCTCGCAGAGTCCGCGACGCACACGGCACTCGACAGTATGCGAAACCTACCAGCCACCCGCTCCGTGATGCTCAGTGCCGTCTACATGCCGGTAATCGCCGACATTGTCTCCAGAATGCAGCTTGGGGACAAAAGCTTTGAAGCACAGCGCTGGTTTCAGGTGTTCTCTGCAAAATGCGATGACCTCGGAATTCAGCCTAACGACCCCTCAGTCTCCCCGCTCAGGGTGGCGCAGCTGTTGCTGAAAGCCCCCTTAAAACAAACGACAAAAGCGATGGAGGCTGCATCATGAACACCGAGCTCAAATACATTTCTGAAGCGGCACTCACTGATCTGCGGACGAATATCCGTTCGAACCTAGAACTTTATCGGGGATCGGGGTTCCACCACCTTGAAGATGAACCGTCTTGGGATATCGATCTGAAGATCGACTATGATCAGGCGCTTCTTGGCACACTGGACCTTACACAGCAGCAGAATATCGTTGATATCGACCGAAAAAATTCGCTGATCGTCGGTCAGGCGCTGTCCGGACTGACGCCGTCTCTTGCAAACGAAGAACTTGTCTGGGTGCGGATCTCTCACCTTGATGCCTTTGAGTATTCAAAGGCCAGGTGGCTGAGCGAAACGGATGAAGATGATGCACTGGTTGCCTCTATTCAGGCTCACATCTTCGCTCCAACACAGACCGCGATCAGGGATGATCATTCCGTATCCCGCCTCTGGTGGAACTATCACATCGCAAGAAGCTGCATGCCGGATGATGTGGAGAAGGCACTTGGCCTGATCCTGAAAACAGCCGACATCAGATCGAACTTTGTCGAAAGAATCTGGATGAGCAGCAGAAGGCAGATAGCGGGGGCAATTCTGCGGGCAATTGATGAAAAAGCTGAGATTACCGCGACTGAGGTCAGATTCCGCGCTTTCATGAAGATCATCAACAGATACGGCGGTGGCATCGTGTTCGAGGCACTCAGCGATGCGGAAGCCGACAAATTCGTAGGCGAATGCTGTGATCGTGTCGCAGAGGTCAGTGAAGCAGCGTAGATGACGGAAAGAGAACCCGCACATCCCTTTGCCAAGGACCTGAACGAACTGCAGGATGCAAAGCTGCAGCTCATCAGCACTGTCAGAGACCTAATAGACCACACCTTTCAGGAGAGCGACAAAGAAGAACAGGTTCTCCAGACATTGAAGCAGCTGTTTCACTACATGTCCTCAAGGAGCCAGGCTGTTTCGTACCTTGTTTCTTCCGGCTTTCCGTGGGACGCCGAGATCATTCTCCGATCATTCTATGAGGCATCAGCAAAAATCTGGTTTATCTGCTTTGAAGCCGAGTCCGAGCGTAGTGCGCTTGTTCAGGAATTTTGGGGCCTTTACGCGGCCACACACGACCACAAGCGTAAACACCGCGTCGGTCCTGTCCGAAATCTGAGTAAAGCTGACGGACGAGAGGGAAGCGCCGCGATTTTCGACGGACTCGTGAACGAAGCCCTTTTCCCATCGACACCGACAAACAAGCGCATACGCAAGGACCTTGAACAGAAGTGGTCATTCTCGGAGATCATCAACGCACTCTCCGACTCAAAAGATGAGAAGGCAAAGGTCCCTGATGCTGATGTTTTGTTGCACATGTACGGCCAGCAAAGCCACCTGATACATGCTGACGACGCTGCACTCGATCTCATGCTGGATCGCGCGCTACGACGCAAAGACGAACTGCCGATTCTGGAGGCATCACACGCCGCGAGGATCATGTCTGACCAAGGCAGTCTCTGGGTGTTTTCCCTTGCGGCTCTCAGGCATATGCACGGCGCTGAGAAACTGATCCCTTTGGAGGTAGCGGAGTTGTGGACTGCCCAAACGAAGCAGTCAGAAGTCCTGTTCGATCAGTTCTTCGATACACAACGGAATTTCTATGACACATATGCAAGTTGATAACTTGGATAATTATCGCGGTATTTTCGGAGAACTAAAAAATAGTTCGAAGAAATCCCGCGGTTGTCAGGCCCGCCCGTTGATCATTTAGAGGGCTATAGCGTAGACGTAGTTCTCGGTTTCATCGGCTTCGGCCCGCCAACCATGCCGCAAGGCATTGATATCGAAAACATCCAGCGATTTTAGAGGCATGCGCTAGCTTGGCAATCGACCATCTGGCACGCGCGGATTATTGTCGATATATCCAGAAATCACCCTCTAAACACCATTGATACATTACATTTTTATGCACGTGTCCCGACCGATTGAGTCAATGCCTTCGGCAAGAAGGGAGCGAGAGATCCTTCCAGACGGGCAACCTTCGAGACGCCGGTAGACTGTCTGAACAGGCGTTGCTGGGCTTCGGCGCCGATTGAAAACCGCTAAAGCATCTGTAGACGAAGACACCGCAGCAACAAGACCACCTGTCCGACCTCTGCCGTCGCGGGGCTAAATCGTATGGTCGGGGACCAAATGGGACAGGAGGTGGTCAAGATGACCCAGCCCCATCCCGCCACTCTTGTGCTGAGGCAGATACCATAGTCGAAGCCGGAATCAGGAGAGGTGCAACACCCATGAGTCACGAATATGCGCAATACGATCAATCAAGCTGAACCAGAAATATGGAGCAGATCAATATGATTTCGACAAAATAATTGATTGACTAAGCAATCAATTATTAGGCAAATTGCAAACAGGAACGCACTGTTTTCAGACAAGGTGCGACCACGACATTGGCGGACTCCGCCAAACACTCAGTCGCTAAACGCAATGTGATTTTTTAGGGGAGCCCCCAATGGCCGAATTCAACACCGAAACGGAGACTCTAGCCGAAGCTGTCCGTACAAACCTATTTGCACCAGCACAGGAAATGTCGACGCTTGGTCGCAAGGGACTGCCCATGTTGAAGGGTGGTGAGGGAATCTATGTCATTGATTCCGAAGGGCGCAGACTGATTGATGGGCCTGCTGGCATGTGGTGCACACAGATCGGTTACGGTCGTCGGGAAATCGCCGACGCGCTGGCCGATCAGTCAATGCACCTTTCCTATAACTCGCCTTGGTACACTTCGAATTCGCCTGCCGCCAAGCTTGCCGCACGGATTGCGGAAATGACGCCTGGTGATCTGACGCGGATATTCTTCACGACGGGGGGGTCAACGGCCGTCGACACGGCGCTGCGTTTCACAGAGTTTTACAACAATATTCTGGGCCGCCCCCAAAAGAAGAAGATCGTCGTACGCATGGACGGCTATCACGGATCCACCAGCCTTACGGCCGCATGTTCGGGCCGGACCGGCAACTGGCCGAATTTCGATGTCGCGCAGGATCGGATCAATTTTCTCTCCAGCCCAAATGTCCGGCTGGCCGGCAATCGGACAGAAGCCGAATTTCTGGACGATCTGGTGGCGGAATTCGAGACGCTTATCGAAGAGAAAGGCGCTGATACCATCGCGGCCTTCTTGGCGGAGCCGCTATTGGCATCAGGCGGCGTGATCATACCGCCAACGGGATACCATGCCCGGTTCAAGGCGGTCTGCGAGGCCAATGATATCATTTATATCTCTGACGAGGTCGTGACAGGCTTCGGCCGTTGCGGAGAATGGTTCGCATCCGAGAAGGTTTTCGGCGTCGTGCCGGACATCATCACCTTCGCCAAGGGTGTGACATCAGGTTACGTGCCGCTCGGTGGTCTCGCTATTTCCGAAAAGCTGCTGGACCGGGTCAGCGGGGAAAATGCCAAAGGCGGCAGCTTTACCAACGGCTACACCTATTCCGGTCATCCCGTAAGCTGCGCAGCGGCGCTCGCGAATATTGAGGTGATTGAGCGCGACGGTATCCTGGCGCATGTGAACGAAGTGTCGGTGCATTTCGCGGCGGCGCTGAAGGCTCTGGAAGATCTGCCGGGAGTCGCGGACATTCGCTCGAAAGGCCTCGTCGGCTGTGTCGAATGCATGGTGGACCCGGGCCGCTCCGAAGTGACCGACGCAGACAAAGCGCTCGGCTTACGGATTGACGAAATCTGCTTTTCCCTTGGCCTTATTGTACGGCCGATCGGGAATATGTGCGTCTTGTCGCCGCCCCTGATCATCACGCGTCAGGAAATCGACAGCATGTGCGAAATACTGCGCGAAGGCATCCTGCGTGCGGGTGAAGAAAAAGGCGCTGCACAACGTTCGGCGGCGTAAGTCTTTCTACGAACAGGACATAGGAGAACAGAAAATGGATTTAACGACCGCTGAGTGGCATGAACGCGCCCGTATTGCACCTCTGCCAACAAAACCCTTTATCGACGGCGCCTTCATGGACCCGATTTCAGAGGAAACCTTCGACTGTGTCTTCCCGGCAGATGGACGCGTCATCGCCAAGGTCGCGTCCTGCGATGGGCGGGATGTAGACGCAGCAGTTCGGTCGGCCCGGGCCGCCTTTGAATCCGGTGTCTGGTCCCGCATGTCGCCGTTGGATCGCCGTAAGATTCTGCTGCGTTTCTCCGAGTTGCTGTTAGAGCACCGTGCAGAACTGGCGCTGCTTGAAACCCTGAATGTCGGCAAACCCATCACAAACGCTTTGAATGGCGACATCCCCAGCGCCGCAAGCTGCATTGCCTGGTATGCCGAGGCGATTGATAAAGTCTATGGTGAAGTCGCAGCAACCCCATCAGACGTCACCACCATGATTGTGCGCGAGCCAGTGGGCGTTGTCGCTGCAGTCGTGCCATGGAACTATCCGCTGTCAATGGCAGCATGGAAACTGGGCCCGGCATTGGCGACGGGCAACTCCGTTATCCTGAAACCAGCGGAACAGTCGCCCTTCAGCGCACTGCGCATCGGCGAATTGGCAATCGAAGCAGGCCTGCCTAGGGGTGTGCTGAACATTGTACCGGGTCTCGGCCATATTGCTGGCAAGGCGCTTGGCCTGCACATGGATGTCGATTGCATCGGCTTCACCGGCTCGACCGAGGTCGGTGGCTATTTCATGCAATATTCCGGTCAATCAAACATGAAGCGCATTGGCCTTGAGCTGGGCGGCAAGTCACCCCAAGTCGTCCTTGCGGACTGCGAGGATCTGGATCAAGCCGCCAAGAGCATTGCCGCGGGCATCTTTTCCAATGCTGGGCAGGTCTGCAATGCCGGCTCTCGCCTAGTGGTTGAGGACAAGATTAAGGACAAGCTGCTTGAGAAGGTCATCGCTCATGCCACGGCGCTGAAGCCTGGGGATCCGTTGGATCCGTCGACCAAGCTTGGATCAATCGTGACGCAGGAGCAATTGACCCGGGTTCTCGGCTATATCGATGCAGGCCGCGACGCCGGTGCTTCGATTGTCGCGGGCGGCAATCAGGCGCTGAAGGAAAGCGGCGGTTACTTCGTCGAGCCAACGGTCTTTGATGCTGTCGACAACAGCATGAAAATCGCGCAGGAGGAAATCTTCGGTCCAGTTCTGTCGACCATCACCGTCAAGAATTTCGACGACGCTATGACAGTTGCAAACGACAGCACTTACGGCCTTACGGCTTCGGTTTGGACCGGCAGCCTTAAGAATGCACATCGTGCGGCGCAGGCGATACGTGCCGGTGTCGTCTGGGTCAACTGCTTTGATCGCGGGCAATTCAATGCGCCCTTTGGGGGATTCAAGCAATCTGGCTTTGGCCGTGACAAGTCACTGCACGCGATGGATAAATACACGGATCTCAAGGCGGTTTGGTTCGCTCACTGATCCGATAAGGCGCGGGTTCCTGGGGCCCGCGCCTTTTCTTTCAACTCCCGCAAGGAGGCAATTGTTTCTATGGGCACCGATGCCTTATTGGCCGAAACTGTTCCCGAGTATTCCGTGCGCCGACAGCGCATCGAGGCAGACCCATTGCCGGAGAATATCGGCGCGCTGTTGGATCAAGCGGCGGCCGAGGCCGGTGACAAAATGCTCTGGAATTTCTTCGAATCCGGCGAGACGATCACCTATGAGGAGATGCGACAGCGCGTAAACGGATTGGCCGCGCGTCTTGTCGCTTTAGGGATCGGCAAGGGCACCCATGTCGGGGTCATGCTGCCCAATGTCGCGGCCATGCCGCTGACTTGGTTTGCTTTGGCCCGAATTGGCGCGGTGATGGTGCCGATCAACATCGCCTATCGCGCCCGCGAACTGGGTCACGTCATGACAACCGGCGACGCGCGCTGGATCGTCGCAGACTCGGCCTGCCTGGAGGTTGTAAAAAAAGCGATATCAGAAGGCCTGATCGATGTGAGGCCGGAACGGGTGATCACGCACGGTCATGATGGGGATGAGCCGTTCCGACACTGGGAAGAACTTGCAGATAAGCCGCTGGAAAGCTTTACGCCGCCAGAGCCGGTCGGGCACGACGACTTGATGAACATCCAGTTCACCTCTGGAACCAGCGGTTTTCCGAAGGGTTGCATGCTGACGCAACGCTACTGGATCAGCTCTGGCAAAGTGAACGCCTTCCGCGACGGCCGGAAATACGACCGCATCCTAGCCTCCACGCCGTTCTTTTACATGGACCCGCAATGGCTGCTGCTGATGACGATCTATCATCGCGGCACGCTGTTCGTCGCGGCCCGTCAAAGCACCAGCCGCTTTCTGTCCTGGCTGCGAGACTACCGCA
>JGI24657J20077_1000014_pt1 | contig 82373 bp, 63 predicted proteins | sample MalvirmetaMSP118_FD_20077 | JGI IMG/M metagenome (IMG submission 20077) | reverse complement strand
TGATCATGTATGAGCATACGACATCGGGTGATGGGTCGCTGGTGGCGGTCAATGGGTCGCTGGCGGGGGCAATCGGGGACTGGGTTATCGCGTGCTGGGTGTTCCGCCGTATTCCCGATGGAGGCGCGGCGGTTGAGCCCTATATCCGCCTGTTCGCGAATACGACGCTCAACCAGACCGATCATGCGATCTTCCGGTACACCCGATGCTGGCAGGAGGGTGATTTTACCCTCGTGACTGCGGCGATGAAGCTGACCGTTACCATGACCTCGGCCCGTGTCGTTCTTTACCCATACGGGATAAGCCCGGCTGCAGGGAGGGTTTCGCACACGAACCTGCCCGACGTTTACGTGGTCGACGACATCAATAAGGCGGTTCCGTTTCTCGATAACAAGAACATCGAGAGCACCGCAGCGGCTCCCACTGGTGGAACATGGGTGACGGGCGACGTGCTGCGCAGCACGGCAGGCGGGTTCTACAAATGCACCGCCGGAGGGACGCCGGGGACGTGGAGTTCTATATGACCCGCGCCCTAGCCCTCTACGCACTACTGACGCTGGTGCTGCGCGCCCGGGATGCGCTGCGGTTCCGGCGCATGGCGAGGCTGTGGTGATGGAGGAGCTTGCCAACCTCGCAATAGCGACATTCAGCGTCGGTGCCGGTGGGGGCGCGGGTTTTCTCATCATCAAATGGCTTTTCGAGCACCTTGGGGGTCGCATGGACAAACGCGCCGATCGTATCGACGCCGGAACGGATAAATTGATCAAGAACCTACAGGAACAAGTGGATGCCCTTCTTGAGCGGGAACGGGTCCGCGAAGAACGGTTAGCCAAGGTCGAAGACGATCTGGCGGAATGCAAGCGCCGCCACGCCGAAAGCGAGGCCGAAGTCATGCGGCTCAAGGCGGTCATTCAGGGGCGCGGCGAGGTCCGCGACAGGGTTGCGACCATCGTTGCCGCCGAAAGACTCGCAGACAAGGGGGTGGGTAGATGAACAGAAAACCCATATTCGACGAAGTGCGCTCAATCCTCGGGCGAGGCCTCACGCAATCCGAAGTCGATGCACTCGATGATGCGATCGATCTTGCGCAGGGTATTATCGTGGTGCGCCCGAAGAAGCCGAAAGGGCGGCAGATCAATGCGGTGGGAGAGCGGCTTATCAAGTCGTTCGAAGGCCTGGAACTGACGGCCTATCCAGACCCCGGTACTGGCGGCAAGCCCTTCACTGTCGGCTACGGAGCCACCGAGGACATGGATGGGAAGCCGTTCCGCCTTGGGCAGACCATCACGCAGGCCCAAGCCGACGAATTGTTCGACAAGGACACGGATCGTTTCGAGGCCGCTGTCGACAAGCTCACTGGCGGCATCGCAACCGACAACCAGTTCGCGGCAATGGTTTCGCTTGCGTACAATGTGGGCGTCGAGAACTTCCGCCGCTCGACACTCCTGCGCAAGCACAATGATGGCGACTATCCCGGGGCGGCAGAAGAATTCGCGCGCTGGAACCGGGCCGCAGGGCGGGTTCTCAAGGGCCTGACGAGGCGTCGCAAGGCTGAGGCTGACCTGTACCGGAGCGGGTCGTGACCATCGGCCCGCGTATCGAACGCCTTGCAGTTGGTGCTTTCGTCCTGGCTCTGCTGGGCGGTGCCGTGATCGTGCTCAGCTTCTTCGCGATTCCTCAAGCCAACCGCGACGTGGTGTTCCAGCTCGTGGGCGGCATCAATGCGCTCGCGGGCCTCGTGGTCGGTGGATACTTCCGCGCCATGAACGACGGGCACGTGACGGTCGACAACCGGCCTGACGAACCGATTCCCACGACGCGAACAACCATCCCGAAACCCGAATTCGGAGACGAGGAATGATCGGTGACAACATCGGCCCGCTCATCTGGAGCGGCATCAAAGGTCGCGTGAAGAACCACTTCCGCGAATACTGGCCGATATGGTTTGCGGTGGCCTGCGGGGTGGCGGGTCTGGCTGTGGGGATATGGCGGTGATTGCCGAAGTAGTGACCCTGTATGACACCAACGCACGGTCGATACCGGATATGCTGCGTCAGGCGGCTGACAGCATGGAAAGCGAGGCTTCGGACGACTGTTCACCCACGGTTGCAATGGTCGCGGTTCAACTGACCGAGAGCGGGGAAGTCCAGATCTACGGATGGGGCGATACCGACGATTTGCGCGCGGTAGGTTTGCTGGAGCGCGGCAAGCACAGTCTGATCGCTGGTGTCGAGGAGATGTTGGGATGATCCATGAATTACTGAACAGCGCGCTTGGTCCGTTCAAGGTCAAGATATGGCTGGCCATTCTTGCGGCGCTAGGAATGCTCGCATGGGTGGCAATCGAGATTGCCGACAACCGGGACAAGCGCTTGATCGAAACCGCTCAGGAAAACGGGGCCACGAAAGCCGAGAGCGCGGGCAAATCGACTACTCTCAAGCAGAACAAGGATGCGAACGATGCAGAAGATGAAATTCGCCGCGGTGGCGATGCTGCCGTTGCTGGGTGCATGTCAGACGCGCGAGGCGATTCCAGCGGTTGCGAGCGTTTCCGAAACTAGCATCTGCCAGATCGATCGCGCGCTGACCTACGCAGTGGCACCAAGCGCAAATGCAAATGACGTCGGCAATGTGTTCGATACCGATACGACGGTGCAAGCATTGATCGCTCACAACGCCCGCCTTAGGGCCGCTTGCCCTCCCGCCGAATAACTGGTAGGAATTCTATGCTGCGGCGGCATAGCCGAGCGAGGGAACCCATCTCGGGGAGCCGCCCTGTCAGCCGGTGTTGCGTCCCGGCCCGCAGCTAGAGATTCGAGGAAGGACGGGAACCTGAGCGCCGTGTAGTCGAATTTCACTTTCGTGCCGACTGCCGCCTCGCTCAGCCCCTCTGCGATCTCTCTTGGGTTGGTCATGATGGATCCTTGGGGGTGGTGGGCGCGTCTTCTTGCGCATGTGGATTACCGTTGGCGCGACACCATCTAAGCGCCTCCATAGCCTCTGAATTCTGTCGCTCTATGAGCCTGTGGTGAGAAATAAGCTCACGCATCCTTGAGCGAGCCATACGGTCCGTAACATCGTCAAGATAGAAGGGGTCGCCGAGTCCGCTGAGAGTTGAACTTCTACGAATCCTGAGCGGGTAGCCCTCTCCGTCACTGGCGTATAGGCAGCACTCACCAGACTTGGTTTGTATTGCCGTCTCGATGGCTGCCTTAGCGGCTTCTAATCCTTCTGACGTACCGACCATTTCAACGAGATCGTGGCTCCAGTTTTGAGGTCGGATGTGTAGCCAAGGCAGCTTCATCACCACCCCCTCCCCACAGACGAACTCCGGGATGCGAAAACACGCGCTGCCAGGTTGAGGGCGTAGGCGGTCAGTCCGGGGCGTGCATCGTCAGAAACGATCCGCCCGTGCCCGACATGGCCTCCGCTAAAGCACCTGTTGGGAGCGGTGCGGTTCAAGCGTTCGATGCTCATTTCGTCTCTCCCTGCTTGGTGAGGTTGTGGATGGGGCTCAGTTCTGCCTCATTTACCCAAACAAGCACGGCATCTCCGCGCTGGTAGAGTTTGGTGCAGCGTACATGTTCTCGCCATTCTTCGAATGTTTCTCCTTGCGGACGGACGTAATCGAAGCCAGCATCCTCCACGCCTTGCGCGTATCCCTCTGCCCTTGAGGTGTCGGAGCGGAGGGCGGTGGCGCGGATGGTTCGCAACTTTGCCCACAGTGCGTTTCCAATGCCGTAGAAGGACCGACTCGACTCTGCCGCAATTAACTCGTCCAGAAGCGGCACCAAATCACCAATCAACCCGCTCTGTTCGATGGGCGGAGTGGAGCAAGCTTCGCACAGCTTTTCGATGTTGGAGTACGGCGGCTTTGCAAGCGGTTCGTCGTTCATCCACTCGCGGATGCTTTCGACAAGCGCCTCAACCATGTCTTCCCTATCCATGACGGTTCTCCTTGATCGCGCGGAGGGCCGCTGCGGTGATTGCTTGGGCGGGAGTGCTTGCGAACCCGCAAACATCATTCTGCTCTGACGTGTCGTGCATCAGGCGGCAGTGCGAAAACCCGGTTTCGACTATAGCGCGCCAACCCTCCGGCACCAGCGACAGCGCAGCGTCTACGGAGGTCAGATAATTGAGCGGTGCGTTGTCATACCCTTCGTGAGTCAGGATTTTACCGCGCTCGGTTGGAGGCGATGTTCGGACGTATGGTTTTCCACCGCTTGTGAAAAACAATATCGCCTCAGGCGCGTTGAGAAGCATCCAAATGCGAAACTCCAACTCCCGGCTCGGTTCCTCCGTCTCGACACGACGAGCAAGCTCTTCGTGGTTAGTCATAATGAAGCCCCGTATCTGTTTGCTATCTCGCGGATTGCCGGGTCAGTTGCCCGAAGTATCGCAGGCGGCGAATTGTCATCCGGTCCTACGTCAAACCAATATCGTATTTGGCTCTCAAGGCACGCGCGGGCAGTCGCCTTGTTCGGGGATTCCAAAAGGCGGCTCAAATCTTCGGAATCGACGTAGCCGCCTGTCATGTCTTTGGCAGGGCCGTAGGTTTTCCAAAGGTACTGGTGATCTGCCCACGCTTGTTGGTACGTGATACTCATCCCGCCTTCTCCGCATCGGTCTGGCTTTCGGTGAGGGCGCGGAGCAACTTGGCGAAAAGGCGACGTTCCTTCATGGAGATATTTATCCACCCGTTGCCGTGCTTGCCCTCCAAAGCGCCGAGAGTTGCCTCCAGTGAGGATATATCCCATTCCCGCAACGCATCGGCTTGCGGTGTTGTGGAGAGGGTAGCTTGCAGCGCCTCCCATTGTGGAAGGTTTTGCCAGCCAAGCAACTCATCGCCTTCGTTCAGCAGTTCGTAGTAGGTATCACCCATGTCAGGGTCTTCGCTGCGGGCGAGATACCAGCCATTTACACGCCTTTCGTAAGGCTCTTCGTTGAAATGCAATTCAAAAGATCGCAGATATTGCGCGGGAAACACGAACACCCGCTCGCTGTGCTTGCGCTTAACCGCGACAATGAAGTCGCAACAACTTTCAGCATCAACTACAGGCGTATCCGCTGGACTTCTCCACGCTTCCCCCACCGCACCATCACGGGCAGGCCGGGTTGCTTGGATAGCTGCCTGCCACTTCGCACCTTCTCGAAAACCGCGTTGCGCTGCGACCCGGTTGGGCTTGAAATGTTGCTTCCCGTATTCCAGCGCCGCCTCCACCACGTCTCTGTCGGCCTGTTCGCCCACATGCTCGGTGGGGCGGGAGACAACCATCCCTTCGCGCTCCAAGGCGGCGATGATGCTGTCAGCGGCCCAACCCGACTGCCAGTCCATGTCCATACTGTCATCAATGGCGGTGCATAGCAGATCGTGGAGATCGTCGTGATCCACCACATCGTCCGCTGGTTCGTTTTGGGTCATGCGATCGCTCCTGCCATGCTTGCTGCGTCGTCAGGCGAAATGCCTTGTGCGACCAGCGATTGAACAAGCCGGTCGAGCGCATCGGAATGCCGCTGTTCGACCTCGGGGTATTCCCTGCCGCTATCCATCGCGATCTCGACTGCCAGGTTGGCGTCCTTCAGTTCGCGGAGGGCTGTGTGGAGGCTCACGTCTCCGCCCTCCCCGCCTTATCCCCTCGTGCAGAGGGGGTGGTTTCGGAGCCGCGTAGGATGAAGCAAGCAATATGCCGTCCGGTCCCTTTACCTTGGGATCCATCCTCCGTTGCGCACCAACGGACATCGCCGAGGTTGCGTATTTCAGCGCCCGCTTCAACCAGCATCAGAAGCCATTTATCGACCGGATAAACCAGAACGACATCTTTGCCTTTTTCCTGCTCGGCAATTGCCTTGCGCACCCAAGCCGTTGGGCCTTTCTTTTTCGGCTTTTTGTCCCCTGGCCCTTGGTGCATGATCGAGCCGAATGGCGGGTTCACGTAACTGCTCTGCCCCCATTCAACGGTTAAGCCATCAAAGTCGTCGGCTTTTGGAAACGGGCATGGATCAAAATCGAAATTGAACTCCATGTTCAGTTCCGCATAGAGGGCTGGCGGCGTTAGCCAGTAATGCTTGCCATCGTCACCATTGCCTTTGTGAAACTTGTTCTCTGCTGGCGGCAGTTGGGACTGGTGCATTTCCTTTCTGAATAGATCGCCCATCTCAACCCTCCCACCAAGACCGCTTGCGCGGATGCACGCCGCGATAAGCCAGCACCGCAAGCCGATGCTCTTCGCGATCCGCTTCGTCCTGTTGATCGATCATCCAGCGCAGTTCGGTCGTATCGCCCGTGTCGAGTGCGCCCTGTGCTTCATCCATCCATTGCTGGCGGGTGAAGATGGGGTAATCGGCCTTGGGGAGATCGCCTGCGAGGATCGACCGCGCCAGCGAGGCTTCGTTGCAGCGGGTCTTGCCGTTGGGGATGGTGGCGTGGATCATCAATCCGCCTCCACCAGCTTGCCATCCTTGGCGATGACCCATGTGTCGGCAGGGAAATCCTTACCCGCGATACCAGTTGCGAAACCGATAGGGCTGTAATCGCTGTCATATTCGCAGATGGCTACCGGCGTTCCGGCTGCGGCCTTTACACGGCTGTTTGGGCCTACCGTGGCGGCGGCTGATTTTGCGCCAGTGATTTCCAGCTTCGAGAAGTTGCCCGACGCGGCCAGCTTCGAGTAGTCGCCCGACGCGGCCAGCTGCGAGGAGTCGCCCGACGCGGCCAGCTTCGAGGAGTAGCCCGACGCGGCCAGCTTCGAGGAGTAGCCCGACGCGGCCAGCTTCGAGGAGTTGCCCGACGCGGCCAGCTTCGAGTAGTCGCCCGACGCGGCCAGCTGCGAGGAGTAGCCCGACGCGGCCAGCTTCGAGGAGTCGCCCGACGCGGCCAGCTTCGAGGAGGTGCCCGACGCGGCCAGCTTCGAGGAGGTGCCCGACGCGGCCAGCTTCGAGAAGTTGCCCGACGCGGCCAGCTTCGAGGAGGTGCCCGACGCGGCCAGCTGCGAGGAGTTGCCCGACGCGGCCAGCTTCGAGGAGTCGCCCGACGCGGCCAGCTTCGAGGAGGTGCCCGACGCGGCCAGCTGCGAGGAGTCGCCCGACGCGGCCAGCTTCGAGGAGGTGCCCGACGCGGCCAGCTTCGAGAAGTTGCCCGACGCCGACTGTACCAAATCACCCTTTGCAGTCTTGCAGGCATCCATTACCCACTTGATGCTGGCGGCAATCCATTCGGGCAGCGAAAGCTCGGCGTCGATGGTGATCGAAGCGGCACAAATCTTGCCGCCATCTTCTTGGCGATCCAGCGCACCCGAGAGCGTTACGCGGGCAAAGCGCGAGCCGCACAGGTCGTAATAGTTGAGAACGTCGAGTGGATTTTCGCACGCGTGGAAGCCATGGTCGCAGAGAACCGGCTTGCCATCGATGACATAGGTCTTACCGACTTCGTAAGCGTGGTCACGACACTTCAGATCGCTGTCGAACGCCTTGAACGCGCTGACGGTCTGGGTTGCTGGCGCTTCCGCCTTTGCTGATTTCTGCTTTGCGGCCTTCGCCATCTCAATCCTCCAACAACACAGGCCAATCCTGTGACTGCCGACAAACTCGCTGTCGGTGTGGAGGGATAGGTAGCGCGTATAATCCTACGCGTCAACACATTTGTGTAGATTACTACGCGGGCCTTTTCAGCCTTCGGTTCCGGTCCGGGCAAATGCCTCCAGGACTAGGCGGGCGCGCTCTCGGTCTTTCTTGTCGATCTTTCGCCATAATGCGGCGAGGTCGCTGGCCATCTCGGGATCGCCTTCACCGTATGCCAGCCAGCGGGGATCGACTTCAAGGGCCGCAGCTACCTTATCGACGGTATCTAGGGTTAGCGACTGCACCCTGCCCTTAAGGAACTTGTTGAGCATACTATCGGAAAGCCCCGCCTTCAAAGACACGCTGCGGACCGTCATGTCCTCTCGGCTGTCGATAATAGACTCAATGCGCTCACGTATATCCATGAAGGCATTTTGCCAGCGTGGTGCCTTTTTTGGGTAGTGTAGAAAACTACCTTGACCTTTGGTGTGTATCATACTACTCACCATGGCGAGATGACCGAAACCGAACGCCTGATCCAACGCATTCATGCAGTTGCGACATCCGCCAAGAAGGCTCCCGCGACCATTTCCGGCTTAGTGCTCGGGAGCGGCGCGATACTGGCCAACCTTGAAAATGGAAAAACCATCACGCTCGCCAAATACGAGCGGGCGATGACCAAACTGGACCAGATGGAGCGCCAGCTTGCCAGCGAGAAGGCGCGCGCAGCATGAACCTCCTCATCGCCCTCACCCACGACTGGATCAACGCCCATTTCCTGCGCGCCGAGGGTGTGCTGCGGGCGGCGAATGATCGTCACTGTGCGGGCTGCGGGGCGGTTCAATGCTCCTGTCCCGATCCTGTCTGGAGCGGTACTGTGCCGCCGAGTGCGGCATGATGCGTAAGCCCCGCCTTCTTGACCTTTTCTGCTGCGCTGGTGGCGCGGGGATGGGCTATCATCAGGCTGGCTTTGAAGTGGTTGGCGTCGATGTGAAGGCCCAGCCACGATACCCTTTCGAGTTCATCCAGGCCGACTGCCTTTCTCTCAATTCGGCGTTCATCGGCGGGTTTGATGCCATTCATGCTTCCCCGCCTTGTCAGGCCCACTCGGCCATGAAGACAATGCATAACGCCCGCAAACACGACGACTTCGTCCCCCAAACGCGCGCCATGTTGAAGGCCTCGGGCCTTCCGTGGGCAATTGAAAACGTCGTCGGCGCACCATTGGTCGACCCAATCACGCTTTGCGGGACGATGTTCGGCCTTGGCGTGGAGGATGCTGATCTGCGCCGCCATCGGCTCTTCGAACTCAGTCATCCTATCACTTTCGTCCCTGAGTGTCGCCACAGCACTCGTGATACAATCGGCGTCTACGGCGGCCATGTTCGTAACCGCCGCCGCTCTCGGACCATCGGTGTTTACGTCAAAGGCGCGCGCGACAGTCGAAGGAAGTCCGACAAGGGCGTCGCCGATTTTACCGTCGAGCAGGCCCGTGAAGCTATGGGTATTGATTGGATGACGCTGGCGGAACTCTGCCAAGCGATTCCGCCTGCGTACACGAAGTTCATCGGGAGTCATCTGCTAGCGCTCCTTTCCAAAGAGAGGGCTGCCGCATGATCGGCGCTCAGGTCATCCCCGTGATTGTCGGCACTCGTCTGTCGCACTTTCTCGTCAACGAAAAGCCCGCATCCCAGTGCCCTTCGGTTCGCGTTGAGCACGGGCGCGCCGCCGGAGTTCTTCATCCTCCACGCTCCGGCGGCGCTTTTCATCATTCCACTCATGGCGCTTTGAATAGCGAGAGGTCGAAATCCGATCATGGCTGACAATTCCCAAATCAAGGCAACGCAAGAGCGCATCTTCCGCATTGCCCAGCGGCGCGGTTTGACGCTCAAGGCAATCAGCCTCGACGCGCACCATCCCGCTAGCGAGAACGGACGCGACATCGGCCCGACCGAATGCCGCAACCTGCGCCTGAAGTTGGCGGCTGTGAACGGGAGGGCGGCATGAACCTCTCTCCCGAACAGCGCGAAGAGTACGGCCTTGATGAGGAGTTCCCGCCCAAGGGCATCATCATCAAGGCATGGATATACGCGGGCGCGGTCGGCTTTCTCGTGTGGCTGGCGGCGTGGGTCATTGGCACAGTTACCTATCCGTGGGTGGCGGGATGACCCCCCTCACTCAAACCGAACTCGCCCTGACTGCGGCCATGTTTCTCGCCTTCCTCGTTTTCGTCTGTGCGGGGATCGGGAAGGCGCTGCTGTGATGGGCGCTTGCAAGTCATGTCGCGCAACGCTCGGTGCCCGGAACCAGTCCGGCTATTGCCGCAAGTGCTTTAGCCGCAGCGTACCGGTCAGCGACGAGACGCGCGCGAAAATCAGTGCCGGGATCAAGCGCAAGCTAATGGAAGACCCCGAGTTCGCGGAACAGCGCAAGGAGCATGCGCGGCAGGCATCACGGTCGCCTGCTGCTGTCGAGGCGCGCACCGAACGCTGGAACCGCGAGCGGCTATGGGAGAAAGGAACCGCGGCGCGGTGCAAGCCGGAAGTGGCAAAGCGCGCCGGTCGCACTCTTTCCGCGCGCCGCCTCGCGTGGTGTCCGCCGCACCTTCGCCAAGCCTATCGCGACCTTATCAACGTAAAGCGCATCAAGGCCGCAGAGGCCCGCCGCATGATCCTAGAGCAGGATGCTGCCGAAGTGGCCGCCGTGCGTCAGCGCATGAATTACCAGGAACCGGAACGCGGGCCGATTGGTCGCCCTGCCGTCTGGCCCGACTGCCCGGAAAAACTGCGTCCCGAATACGAGCGACTGCGCCGCAAAGGCGTGCTCGCTGTCGATGCGCGACGCCTGTTGGAGAAAGTTGCATGACGATCATCACCGAACCCGGCGCCTATTCCGATATCGACAATGAGGACTATCACCGCAACGCCGACTTGTTGCCGGGGCCATCCCTGTCGTCTTCTGGTGCCAAGCGCATCCTGAGCATGTCGCCGTATCACTATTGGTACGACAGCCCGCTTAATCCCGAACGCCCCGCAGAGGACGACAAGCCGCACCTCAACATCGGCAAGGCGGCGCATGACCTTATCCTGCTCGAAGACAGGTGGCCGGATTTTTATCATGTCACGCCCGAGGGCTTTTCCCGCGCTGCATCGAAGAAATTTGCCAGCGACATCGCCGCAGCCGACGAAGCGCAGGCGGAAGGCTTGACCATCCTGCGCCATGACGATGCTGAAACCGTCAAGGCCGTGGCCGATGCCATCCTGGCCAACAAGCAGGCCGTCATGGCACTATCCAACGGCGTCACCGAAGAGACGCTGGCGTGGAAGGACCCCTTGACCGGGGTGTGGCTTCGCGCCCGGCCTGACTTCCGCCCTGCCAGTATTGCCGAGGGACGCGCGGTGCGCGTGCTGGCCGACCTCAAGTTCATGGCTCCGACCTTCTGCGCACCGTCGGGTTTTGGTCGTGCTATCGACAACTTCGGCTACCACCAGAGCGCTGCGTTCTACTTCGATGGGATCAAGGCGATTTACGGCGAAGAGCCGACGCATTGGCTCAATATCGTGGTCGAAAAGGACGCGCCGCACACGGTCAGCCTCTACGAGCTGCCCGCCGAAGACATCCAGCGCGGGCGCATGCTGAACCGCAAGGCCATTCGCATCTTTGCCGAATGCCTCGAAGCCGACCACTGGCCTGCATATGCCGACGGCCCCATGCCGGTCGGCCTCCCCGAATACGCGCGCAAGCGCATCGATCTCTCGGCGGATGTCCCGCTGAGTGAAGCCGCCTGACAAGGAGGAACCATCATGGCGACACAGTTGGCAGAAAAGCAGAACAACCCCGTTGAGGTCGTTCGCAACCAAATGGGCAATCTCGCCCCTGAACTCAAAGCGGCGTTGCCCGCGCACGTAACCGTCGAAAAATTCAGCCGCGTGGCAATGACGGCGATTCAGAACACCCCCGACCTGTTGCAAGCGGATAGGCGCTCACTCTTCGGCGCGGTCGTTCGACTCGCGCAAGACGGGTTGCTTCCCGATGGCCGCGAAGCAGCGCTGGTGATCTTCAACACGAAGTCCGGCAACGAATGGATCAAGAAGGTCCAGGCGATGCCGATGATCGCTGGTGTTCTGAAGAAGATACGGCAGTCTGGCGAAGTGGCCAAGATCAGCGCGCAGTGCGTTTACGAGGCCGACGAGTTCGAAGTCCGCTATGGCTATGAAGAGGATGTTCATCACGTTCCGCCGCGCCTTGGCCAACCTCGCGGAGAAATTATCGGAGCTTACGCCACGGCGGTCCTGAAAGACGGAACAAAGCTGCTTGAGGTGATGGACCTCGACCAAATCGAAAAGGTCCGCAGCGTAAGCCGGTCAGGCCAGAAAGGTCCGTGGGCAGATTGGTTCTCGGAGATGGCTCGCAAGACAGTCATGCGCCGCCTGTCGAAGCGCCTGCCGATGTCAACCGACGTTGAGGATTTCATTCTTCGCGACGAGACAATGGCTGCCGAGTTCAAGCCGGTCGAGGAAACCAAGCCGCTTTCGTCCGAAATGCTGATCGAACAGGCTGCTCCGGTCGATACGGAGGCAGACGAGCCCGAAGACGAAGCGGTTGAAGAGGCTGAGGTCGAGGAAGCCGCGGCAGAAGAAACCAAGACCGGACCCGACACATCCAAGGTACGGCGCATGATCGCCGCGGCTGACACGAAAGCCGATCTCAAGGCGGCGGACGAGGAGTTCGTGAAGCTTCGTGCTTCGCTCTCCGACGATGAGGCGGAAGAGATCGACGGACTGATTGCGGACCAGCGCAAGAAGGTATCCTGATATGCGCGGGGGTCGCCAGTACGGAAATCGCAAGCGGACAAAAGCGGACATGCGGGCGGCGGCATTGCAGATGCTGACGTTCCGCGTGTCGCTGGACGGGCTCACGCCTGAAAGCCTCTCGCGATCCTACGGGCTGTCGCTCCCCGACGCCACCGACCTCCTGAGAAAAGAAACAGTGCGCAGGCGGGCTGTATGATCGATTTCGCCGACCTCGACGAGCCCTTGTCGCCCGATCCGACTTTCTTTGTGGAAGCGCCGGACGGGCGCAAGGACGTGCCCGAGTTGCGCCGCCAGACGGACTTTCTCAAGCTGATGCGCATCGCTGCGCCGAGGGTGATGGTCTTTGCCAACGCCAACGCGGGCAAGCGTAACCCTCAGCAGGCGAAGCGCGAGGGCATCAAGGGTGGCGTGTTTGACATCACCTGTCTTTGGCGCGCGCGCTGCGCCTACATCGAATTCAAGGGCTACAACAAGAACGGCGCTGGCTCGCTCACGGATAACCAGACCCGCTTCGGCAACCGTCTCGTCGAGCTAGATATTCCCTGCGCGTGCTTCTTCTCGCCAGAAGCTGCGGTCGATTGGCTGCGCGAAATCGGCTTCCCCGTCGCGGAGATACACCATGCAGCATGATGCCATCCCAAGCGAACTCCCGCGCGCGCCGTTCGACCTGAACGCCTTTGCTCGCCAAGCTGTGATCGTCGGCATCGAGCAGGCGATCGATGACCCCGCTGAGATGAAAGCGCGGATCATGCTCGCGTTCGAATGTGAGCACCTCAGCGCGACGGAAGCCCGCGCGATGATCATCAAACACAAGCTGGAGAACGCCTGATGGAGCGGCAGGACCTTTCGCAGCTGATGCCCACCGTTGCCAAGGCGCTCTTTGGAGAGCCCAAGCATACCGAAAAGCAAGGCACCGAGTGGCGCTACCGCCGCAAGGGTTCTCTGTCGATCGATGTCGGGAAAGGCACGTGGTACGACCACGAAGCCGGAAAAGGTGGAGGCGTTCTCGACCTGATACGGCAGGAAAGGTCGTGCGACACCGGCGCAGCGCTGCGCTGGATCGAAGGCATCGGGGAATACGTGGCCCCTGTGCGGCCCGTGAAGGACGATCCTGCGCGCGTTTCGTCGCTGCGGGACTCCGCGCTCCGCATATGGCGAGAAACGCGTCCTGCGGCTTCTACGCCAGTCGAGCGCTATCTGTGCAACCGCGGGCTACCCCATGGAGTCGGGGTTACCGACATCCGGTTTCATCCGCGATGCCCGTTCGGCAAGGACGAAGCCGGGCGGCAGCGTTTCGTTCCCGCGATGGTGGCCCTGGTTCGCAACCCCGGCGATCGCACACCGATGGGCATCCACCGCACCGAACTGACCGGCGACGGACGCAAAATCGACCGCAAGATGCTTGGCCCCTGCCATGGCGGCGTCGTCATGCTGTCGCGCCATGAAGCCGACACGGACGTAGGCATCTGCGAAGGTATCGAGACTGGCCTGGCGGTCATCAAGCTTGGTGGCGGTCCGGTCTGGGCCACTTTATCCGCAGGATCCATGGGCGCGTTCACCGTTCTCGGGGGCGTGCATCGGCTGGCGATCTTTGCGGACAACGATTTTGCCGGCATCGAGGCTGCGCAGAAATGTGCCAGGCGATGGGTTCGCTGCGGCATCGAAGTTTCAATCCAGGCACCAAAGGAAGAGGGTGCGGACTACGCGGACACTCTCGCGCTGTTCGAGCGTGGGGAGGTTAGCGCGTGAGTTCCGTTCCTTTGTCAAAAGTCGTGCAGGTTGAGCGCCCGGAGGGCGAGGTCAGCGAGGATCAAGTGGCCCTCGCTTTCGCTGCGAACTATCGCAACACGCTCCGCTACGACCACGACCACGGCCGGTGGTTCGAGTGGGACGGTGTCCGGTGGAAGCCGGACAGGTGCGACCGCGGATTTCACTATGCGCGCGAGATCAGCCGCCGAATGGGCGATGGCAAGCGCTCGATGTGCAAGGCTTCGGTCGCCAATGGCGCTGAGCGCATGGCACGAGCCGATCCCGACCTTGCCGTGACTTCGGAAGAGTGGGACCGTGACCTGTTCATGCTTGGAACGCCGGGTGGCGTAGTCGACCTTCGTAGTGGAAAGCTGCTCGAAAGCTGCCCGTCCTATCGCATCACGAAGATCACCAGCGCCACGCCTACGCGCGGGACACCCAAAAGGTGGCTGGCCTTCCTGAACGATGCCACCGGCGGCGACCGGGAAATGATCGATTTTATCCAGCGGTGGCTTGGCTACTGCCTGACCGGTGACACGAGAGAGCATGTCCTGCTTTTCGTCCACGGCGGCGGTGGAAACGGAAAATCCGTGCTGCTCAACACCGTCACGCGCATTCTGGGCGATTATGCCGTTACCGCGGCAATGGAGACATTCACGGCTACCCGCGGCGAGAAGCACACGACCGATGTTGCCATGCTCCGTGGAGCGCGCGTCGTCACCGCCTCCGAAACCGAGGAGGGCAAGGCGTGGGCGGAGGCGCGGATCAAGCAGATGACCGGTGCAGACCCGATCACGGCCCGGTTCATGCGCAAGGACAACTTCACCTTCATCCCGCAGTTCAAACTGACCATCGTCGGCAATCACGCCCCGGCTATCAAGAACGTCGACGAGGCCATGCGCAGGAGGTTCCGCGTCATTCCCTTCGACCGGAAGCCCGTGAGCCCCGACCGCATGCTTGAGCGCAAGATGGAAGAGGAATGGCCGCTGATCCTGCAATGGATGATCGAAGGGTGCCTGCGCTGGCAGGAAAAGGGCCTTCCCGTGCCATCGATCATGCAGGAGGCCACCGATACCTATTTCGAGGAACAGGATGTCGTTGGCCAGTGGATCAAACAGTATTGCGAGGTCGGCCCGGGCAAGTGGGAGCCCGTCGCCACTGTGTTTAAAAACTGGAAAGCGTTTGCGATCGCGAGCGGAGAAGACCCCGGCTCGGCGAAGAGTTTTGGCGGCTCGCTGGAGCGTCGCGGCTTCAAGCGCGGCAAGTCTCCAGACGGCAATTCCAGGGCATTCAAGGGCCTCGCGCTGCGCATCCCCGACTACGATCCCGATCAGGGGTTTGTCCGATGAACCGGTTTCCCTTGCAACTATCGGACACTTTTAGCCGACCTTCGGACAGTTTTTCGGACAGTTTTTGCTTCGACAAGCTACTGAAAAACAACCAAATCGGACAGTTCGGACAGTTCGGACAGTTTTTCGGGGTGTTCCGTCCTTCACGCGCGCCCATGAGTGTAATGCAAAATAACTGTCCGGAAGTGTCCGAACTGTCCGGAACTCTCATTTGCGCCACCCACCCCCACCCCATCGAAAGCAGCAGGGTCAAGTGAAAGGAACCGAGAATGGCTAAGGGTCGGCCGCCTTTGCGCATGACGTACCGTCGGCGTCAGGTTCTCGAAGAAATGCGCAGATCGGCTGCCGATGGGGAGGCTATCACGTTTTCGCGCCTCGCTCGTCGGTGTGGGCTTTACGATTATCGGGACGCTCGACGGATCGTGCAGGATTTGCGAAAAATGGGAAAATTAGCTAGAAAAGGCGGAGCGGAAAGAGGTTGCAGCCTCCCTTCCGCCCCTAACCAAACGTGAGGTAGCACGATGGCTAATTGCACAAATCCCACAGCAAGCATTTTGCGTCAATTTTTGCGTTTCGATGAAGATACGGGGAAGCTGTTTTGGAGACGGCGTTCGGTCGAACACTTCAAGAGCAAAAACTCGTGGGCTCGTTGGAACAACATGCATGCTGGAAAGCAGTGCTTCACCCAAGTCAGCAATCGTGGATATCTGACGGGAAAGGTGTGCGGCAAAACAATGTCGGCCCATCGAGTAGCATGGGCAGTCCATTTCGGATCATTCCCCGAAAACCAGATTGACCACATAAACGGGCAGAAAACCGACAATCGGATATCGAATCTTCGCGATGTTAGGCCGGTCGATAATCAACGCAACCTCTCCAAATCTACACGCAATACATCAGGTGTAGTCGGGGTGAGTTGCGATCGTGGAACTTGGGTCGCCTACATCTCCACGCCAGAAGCGGGGCAAATTATTCTGGGCCGCTTCAAAACGAAAGGTGCGGCAATCCAAGCGCGGCGCTTAGCTGAGGAGCGTGAAGGTTATCACCCAAACCATGGGAAAAGAGGCTGAATTCTTACCCCATTATGGAGGGGTAAAAAACCGTTTAATTGAACACCCCCATGAGTGTGGGCCGTCCATCGAAAAACAATCCTCCGAAATCGTCGGGGAAGAAAGGCGGTCCTCGTCCCGGCGCGGGGAGGCCTAAAGGCGTCCCCAACAGGCTCACCACCGAAGTCAAGGACATGGTCCGCGCGGCACTCGATAAGGCCGGTGGGGTTGATTACTTGGTTACACAGGCTACCGAGAACCCAAAGGCATTCCTGACGCTGGTCGGTAAGCTCATGCCACTCGACGTGAACAGCACTTCGAATGTGGCCGTCACGCTCAAAGAAAGCCGGGACGCGGCAACAGCAGCATTTCTTCGCAGCGCCGCTGAAAAGCGCGAGACGATACAGTGAGCGCTGCCTTGGCCTGTCAGCCCACGCCTGAGGACTTTGCCTTCTCGGACCTGATTTCCTATGCCGCGTTTCAGTGGCCGCGTTACGCCGACGCACCGCACCATCGCTTGATTGCCCGCCATCTCGAAGCCGTCGAGCGCGGCGAGATCAAGCGGCTGATGATCACCATGCCCCCCCGCCACGGTAAATCGATGCTGGCGAGCGAATTCTTTCCCGCCTGGTACATCGGACGCAATCCTGAGCATTATGTCGTTACCGCGACCTATGCGCAGGAACTGGCCGATGATTTCGGGCGCAAGGTCAAGAATCAGATCGAGGACGAGGCGTACAACGCGATATTCCCCGGTGTTGGGCTGGCGGGCGACAGCAAGAGCGCCAAGCGTTTTCACATTGAAGGGCGCTCTGGCGGGTTCGAGCATCAGACCACGCAGCGAGGCGCATTCTACGCTGTGGGTGTGGGTGGCCCACTGACCGGACGCGGCGCGCATTGTTTCGTGGCGGGAACCATAGTGGAAACAAGCGATGGGCCAAAGCAAATAGAGCTATTAAAAGATTGCCCCCCGTCCTGTAAGATACTATCGTTCAATCATGACACAGGACAATTCGAATACCGCGCGATGCAAGCTTTCTCCGAGCGTGAGGGATTTGGGATATACCGGATCACCACTGCCTCTGGCCGAATGGTTGAAGCTACGGGAGATCATAGAATCTTCACCGACAAGGGATATGTCGAAGCGCGTTCACTTGCCGCCGGTGATCGTTTGTTGTGCGCTTTGCGGCAAGGACAAAACGAAGACTGCATTCGAATATCGGAAGTGGGAAGCGAAGTGTCGGCGCGATCATTATTGCTCGCTGACGTGCAGTCAGGCGCATGCTGCTTACAAGGACCGCAGGCGTTGCGAGAAGTGCGGGGAGAGGACGCCTCGAAAGACTATGCGGTTTTGCCCTCCGTGCAGGCCGAAGCGGGGAAGGAAAGCGGCGCACCCACCAATAAAGGCATCCTGTCCAACCTGCTCGACACAATTTATGGCCGCTTGGCGGGGCGGCGGAAAGTACGCCACTTATTGCGGCAAGACGTGTGCGGACATAGGCCATTCTGTAAGGATGTCGGGCAAGGGGAATCCCAAGTGGAAACATGGGGCCACGCCGCTGCGCGAACAGCCTCATTCGGCAAGGGCCTTCCGTGTCATGAGGCCGTTAGTGAAGGAGCGCGATGGGAATCGGTGCGTCATCTGCCACGAGACGGAAAAGCTACATGTGCACCACATAGACAATTGGCCGATGAACAACTTGTCATCCAATCTAGTGACTCTTTGTCCGTCCTGTCACAAGGAGGCGCACCGCTATCTGGATGGAAAGCCGGGGATGATTACGTCATCAAGGTTGAGCGAGTTCGCGAAAGCGCCCCTGTCTTCGACATCCAAGTTCAAAAGAACCACAATTTCTTCGCTAACGGGATGCTCGTCCATAACTGCCTGCTGATCGACGACCCAATCAAGAACCGCGAGGAAGCGGACAGCGAGGTCATGCGCCGCAAGACCCGTGATTGGTACACCTCAACCGCTTACACGCGTTTGATGCCAGGCGGGCGGATCGTAATCATCCAATGTATGGTTGGCGATACTTCGGTGATGCTGCCTGATGGCACTTCGAAGGCACTGCGCGACATCCGCCCTGGCGATAAGATCGCGACTTATGAAAATGGTGAAATAACAAGCTCATTTGTCCGCAATCATGTGAATAATGGTCCTGATCGCGTCTATGCAATCACCACGAAATCAGGTATTACCGTCAGAGCAAACGCAAGGCATCCGTTCCTTGTAAATGAAGGCGGAAAAGCAAAGTGGATAAGGACGAGAGACTTACGTCCGGGCCAAGAAATCTACCGGGTCAGTGGGGCAAGTGGCGCGGGAAAATTTGCAGACAGGACGGGTGCGATAAACCAGTCCGTTGCCGAGGATATTGCGCGTCCCATTACAACAAAAAGCGGTGGGCAGACGGTGTTCGCCCGCCTTCGGTCAATCCGCGATCTCGCCGCGAAGCGCATTTGCGCCATCGCTACGGGATTGACCTCGCAGATTACGAACGACTTCTTGCCGAACAAGGTGGCGCTTGCGCCGTCTGTCGCCAGCCTCCCACGAAGCGCAACACACGCGCTCACTGGGACGGGAAGTTGTGTGTCGACCACTGCCACGACGGCAAGCATGTTCGCGGGCTTCTCTGCAACGACTGCAACCTCGCAGTCGGGTATGGAAAGACTGAGCAAGTCCTCCGCGCAGCCGCCGACTACGTTCGGGATAGAACATGATGAAATCCTTGAAATAGTATCGAGCGGGGTTGAGGACGTATACGACATTGAGGTTGAGCGAACCGCCAACTTCATCGCAAACGGCCTAGTAAGCCATAATACACGTTGGCATGAAGACGATCTTTCGGGCTGGCTTCTCCGTGAGCATGAGCACGAGGATTGGACCGTTCTCGACCTACCAGCGATCAACGATAGCGGGGAGGCGCTGTGGCCCGATCAGTATTCGCTTGAGGCGCTTGAGGGCATCCGGCGCGCCCTCCCACCCCGTGATTGGTCTGCTCTCTACCAGCAGCGCCCGGCACCTGACACCGGCGACTATTTCAAGCGCGAATGGATCCACGAGATGGATAGCATTCCGAGCGCTTCAACGATGCAGGTCTTCGGCGCGTCAGACTATGCCGTGACCGCAGATGGTGGCGACTTCACGGTGCATGTTGTCATGGGCATCGATCACACCGGGCGACTTTGGCTGCTCGACCTTTGGCGTAAACAGTCGTCGTCCGATGAGTGGGTTGACAGCCTTTGCGGCCTTGTGCGCCAATGGAAACCTATTGGTTGGGCGGAAGAGACTGGCCAGATAAAATCCGGCGTCGGCCCGTTTCTCGTCAAGCGCATGCTTGAGACGCAATCGTACGTCGCTCGTGAACAGTTTCCAACACGCGGCGACAAGGCGGTGCGGGCGCAATCGATCCGTGGGCGCATGGCGATGCAAGGCCTGCACGTAAAACGGGGTGCACCGTGGCTCCCTTCGCTGATTTCCGAGATGATGAGTTTCCCGGTCGGCTCGCATGACGACCAGGTCGATGCGCTTGGTCTTGCTGGCCAGCTCATTGCGAAGATGGACTTTGGCAAGACGCCAGAAGCCGACAAGCCGAAGCCCGGAGCGCCGCCGCGTGTCGTCGCTGATGGTGTCATCGCACCGCCGTTGGGGATGAGACGGTGAACGACGCCCGCGACTTTACCGGCACCGAGGAAGAGGCCAAGGAGAAGGCATCAAAGCCGATCCTGCAAGCGTTGAAGCGCTCGGAGAAGGCCTTCAGCGAGTGGGACGCCACTTGCCATGCAATCGACGACACCTATTCCAAGCACGGCGCATCGTACGAAAATCTCGTCACCACCTATGGTGGCTCCGGGTGGAAAGACGCCGAGATGGACCTTTTCTGGTCATCCAACGAGGTTCTGAAGCCTGCCGTTTATGCCAAGCCGCCCGTTCCGGCGATTTCACCAATTTTCAAGGACGGTGGCCCGGTAAAGGCGACGACGGCTGAGCTGCTCGAGCGTGCTGCGATATCGACGTTCAAGAATACCGGCATCGACGAGGTGATGCAGAGCGTTCGTGATGATCTGATCTTCACCAATCGCGGCGTCATGTGGCTGCGCTACGAAGCGGACGGCGGTAAAAAGGTCTGTGTCGAGCATCTCGACCGCGACGATTTCCTGCATGACGTAGCGCGCAAGTGGTCGGAAGTTGGCTGGGTTGCGGGTGGCTTCTGGATGAGCCGCGACGAGATCAAGGAGCGCTTCAAGCGCCTTACTGACGAGCAACTTGACGAGATCAAGTTCATGGAGCGCCGCGACGAGACCGACCGCGAAGAAAAGGCGATGTCGGCCAAGGCAAAGGTATGGGAGGTCTGGCACCGCGCGAACAGCCGTGTCTATTGGGTTGTCGACGGGCTCGATGTGTATCTCGACGATAGCGAGCCCCACCTCAAACTCGACGGCTTTTTCCCCTGCCCGCGCCCGGCCTACGGAACCCTTCGCCGCCGCTCGCTCGTGCCCGTGCCTGATTTTGAGCGCTATGCGGGCATGTTCTCGAAGATCAACCGCTTGACTAGCCGTATATACTTGCTGCTCGATCAGGTGCGTATGAAGGGCATTATTCCGGGCGGTGGTGACGTCGGTGATGCGATCGAGCAGTTGATGAAGTCGGACGACGACAGCCTGCTCATTTCAGTGCCCGGGGCGGCGTTGATGGAGGGCGCGTCTGCCGTAGTGTGGCTACCGCTTGACCAAGTGGCCGCCGCTATTACTGGCCTGATCGAAGCGCGGCGCCAACTCATTGAGGATTTCTACCAGCTTTCAGGCATCTCCGATATCATGCGCGGTGCGACTGAGGCCGAAGAGACGTTGGGCGCGCAGCAGATGAAGGCGCAGTATGGTTCGGTGCGCGTCCGCTGCAAGATCGACGAGTTGCAGCGCATCGCTGCCGACGCAGTCAAGATCGCCAGCGAGATCATCGCAGAGAAATTCGACAGCGAGACTCTGCTAGCCATGTCGCAGATGGAATTGCCGACGCGCAAGGACATCGAGAAGCGCATCAAGGAAATAGAGACCGCCGCCGAAAAGGAAATGACGGCGCTCGCAGACAACGCCGAGCAAATGGCGCAGGGAGCGCCGCCTGAGCAGATCGAACAGGGTAAAGCGGCGTTTCAGCAGCAACAGCAGGAGATCGTCCAGCGCTACAGCGTCATGCTGGAGGAAGCGGAAAACCTTGTTCCAATCGACGACGTGGTCGACCTTCTCCGCGACGACAGGGCCCGCTCATTCGCTTTCGAGATCGAGACCGACAGCACCATCCTTACTGATGAGCTGGCGGAGAAGCAGTCGCGCGCCGAATTCTTGACCGCGTTCAATGGCGCGGCTCAGGGTGTAACCTTCCTGCTTCAGGCGGGCGAGGCCGGTGCGACACTGGCGGGGGAGATGCTGAAGTTTGCCCTCGCGCCATACCGCGCTGGCCGTCAGCTCAACACTGCCATCGACGAATTCGTGAAGCAGGCACCGCAGATTGCCTCGCAGATGCAGGGCGATGGCGAGGATCAGCAAGGCGTTGCTGCGCTTGCCGAGGCCGAGAAGATGAAGGCTCAGGCTGCACAAATGAAGGTCGAGGCCGACATGGCCAGGAATCAGGCCGAGAGCGATCGCAAGCTGATGGAGATGCAGCAGAAGGCGGCCAAGGACCAAGCCGATGCACAGGCCAAGATGGCGAAGATTGAACAGGACAACGCCGCCCTGAATGTCAAGGCGCAGGAGGCGCTGGCCAAGGTGGACCTGATCCGCGCGCAGACGATGAAGGCGCTGGCAGAAGCCGGGGTTGTGGTGGACAGCGCTGCGCTCGACGAATTTGTGTCGCTCAAGGACATTGAACTGCGCGAGCGCCAGCAGGTGGCGAATGAAACCAACGCAATGGCCGACCGCGCCCATCAGTCTCAGCGCGACGAAGTCGAGGACGGTTTCCGCGAACGCGGGGAAAGCCGTGCGGATATGGCGGCGGAGCGTGAGCAATGACCGGCTTTCCCGTAACCGTTGTAGATAACGGCGGCCTTCCGGTTACGCAGTCCGCCACAGGCTCTCCTGCCTCGGCTGTTGCGTCTGGCGGGATCCCGGTGACGCTCGTTTCTTCGGGCGGAATAGCCCTGTCGGTAAGCGGCCTCGAAGAGGACATCTGGGGCAATGATTACGAAGAGGCGCTGATTTCACCGGCTCCGAGTACGGAACGCTCGACGTATTCGGTCGAGGGGCCAGCTACGGTTATTCTCTCTAGGGATGATGTCATAGGTTTGGATGCTGGTGAGAATGCCCCGTATTTTCCGTGCGCGCTGTCGAAGGCGTTGGGTCAGTTGCCCCTGACGTTTCCAGCCGATTTGGCTGTGTATCATGGCTCCGATCACTCCACAGGTAACGGCTACCTTTCCGTTCTCCTTGGTTGGTACGATGCCGGTTCGCCCAACGGTATCCTGTGGAAGCAGTACCAGCAGGCGAAAGACGACGGCGATCTGGCGGGCGTGACGGGGCTGCCTTCGACGCCGTATCTGCTCGACTGGTCGGGGCGCCAGCTCGAAACGCCGTGGGTACGCTGGAATGCCACCGATGGCTGGATGATGACGGCGCACGCGGTTTCGGTGCCGAGCGGGTATTACACACAGGCCACGGTGCGCATCCTGACCACCAACGGCTTTGATCTTTCCATTCAGAATGTGGCAGGCGATGCGGCTTGGCTGAAAATCCCGCAGGGTGTGTATCTCGCCAGCGGGCATACCGGCTACGACAAGTTCGGCCCGCATGAGCTGCCCGACATGCCCGGTTCGGTGATGCATCAGACCCTCGCCAGCAGCGGTGATGCGAGTATGCGTGCGATCTGGACTGCGGATAACCTGACCGACACTCCGACGCTGCATTCGTTCTTCCCCGGCAGCACCGTGGGCCGCGCTGCGGATGATTTGCCGACCGGATGGAGATTGGGGCCTCCCATTCCGGGCACGCACAGAACTACCCGGCAGGGTATCGCTGCGCTGTGCGTGGGTTCGGCTATCGGTTCCGGTGTCGGTGCCCCTGGCTCAAGCATTTACGAATGCCTGTACGAGGATGACGGACTGACGCCGAAAGGTGTTCCGATCCTTGTCTATGCCAGCGCCATGGAGACATGGAACGACCCCGGCGCTTCGGGACCGAATATCATCGACGATCCGGACACGCTGGGCAAGCGCCTCATGATGTTCAGCGGCGAAAGTGATCTGGTGGACCCGGATGGCCTCCTGTCGTTCGCCGTTGCGGAAATGCCGTTTCGCAATCCCGGCAACACCTATTTCGATCCACTACCCGATCCCATTCCTGATACCCTGACGGAAACGGAGTACGATTTCACCGCGCAAGCCTCGCTTCCCTCTGGGCTCACGCGCGTAACGTCGGGCACAACTGGCGTAAGCTACGACGCCAACGGGATCAACCTGACCGCCCAGACCAGTGGTCGCAATGTTGTGCGCACCACGGCGGGACTGGACGCGACCGGGCTGGATTTTCTCGAAGTCTGGATTCCGCAGATCAAGGTCATCGGCAACCTCTACAGCCATGTGATTTTCGGGTGGGCCACGGACACGACCGCAGCGATTGCGACGCGCATCGGCTACCGCTGTGCCATCGGGTCGACGATCACGCCGTCAACGGTCAATCACGAAAGCCAGATTGGCGGAACCACGATCATCGAGGCCAAGGGTGTTCCGGGCTTGCTCGAAGGCGGGGGTCACGCGAATATCACGCTGACCGGCCTTGGCGTGCGTTGGTGGCCGCAGTCGGGCCGGTTGTGCCTCATGCAGTGGTATGACGGCGTCGAATGCTCGAATGCGATCGACACGGCATTCCTTGCTCCCGGAGCGGCGGTTTACCCGTACATTTCAGTTCTCAACTCCGAAACCGGACAGACGGGCGCGTTGGCGTTCTCGGGCATGCGGACGCGGCATGGCTAACGAAGGAGAAGTAAAATGGCAGATGCAAATCGGTTGATCGGTCTCGGAGTTCCCGAGCCGACCGCCAACGAACTGGCCGCGCAGATCGAAGCGCAGACTGGCAATGCAGAAAGGCTGAAGGAACTTGGCGTGGTTCCGGAATTGGCCACCGAGATTGCTGCGCAGATCGATGCCAACCCGACCAGTGCGCCGAAACTCGTCGACTATTCGATGATTCCCGAAATCGCAGTCGAAGTGGTCGCGCAGATCATCGCCGACCGACCCTAGGAGACCGAACATGGCAGATATATCGAAACTCGCCGAAGGCACCGTAAAGGACATCTCAGCCAAGCTTTCCGACCTTTCCGACGCGCAGCTTTCACAGCTTCACGACCTAGAACATGGTAAGGATAACCCTCGCACCACGTTGCTCGATGCCATCCACCGCGAGCAGGATCATCGTAAGGGTGAAGCGCCCGAAGAGCCTCAGCGCGATGCTGCTGAGCAGGCAGCTTACGACCAAGGTCGCCGTTCACGCAAAAGCGGGATCGGGCGCGCCGAAAGCCCTTTCAGCAAGGGTGCGCTTCGCGATGCCTATTGCGAGGGTTGGGATTTTCAGGACTCGCTCTGATGCCACTATACGACTTCGAGTGCCATGAAGGCCACCGCTTTGAGCGGTTTGTCTCGCTTGCGCAGTTCAATGTCGTGCAAAGCTGCGAGTGCGGGGCTGGCGCGTCTCGGCTGATCAGCGCGCCGCGCGTGGTTTCGGACACGATCGAGCCGACGCTCGGTCCCGACGGAAAGCTGCACACCAGCCTCACTTCGTACCGCCATAGCTGCACACCTGAGGGCAACCCGCAGCACGAAAGTTACCAGGAACTCGGGCGTGACGAAATGCCCGCATTTAAAGCACCGGAATTCGACCGGCGCAAACGGCGAGACGACATCCGCGCCGGGATACAGGATGTCAAAGAGGGCCGCGTTCCGCCCGTTGTAGTTGGAAATGACCTATGACCGATCTAGCCGAAGCCACTACCGATATCGGGGAAGCCAAGTCGACCACGCTTGAGGAAAACGCGTCCCCCGGCGTGTCCGGCGCAGGTGCCCCCAAGATCGAGCCCGAAGTCAAGGAACCCGCGTCCCTGCGCGACACGATCGCCGACGAGGTGAAGAAGGAAAGCCAAGCCAAGGAAAAGACCGCCGATGACGCCGACGCCGCCAAGGGAGCCGATGGGGATAAAGATGGCGCGGCCAAGGACGAAAAGGCAAAGGACGCCAAGAGCGACGCCAAACCCGAGGAAAAGGCAAAGGACGAGCCTGACAACGTAAAGCCTGAAAAGAAACCGCCGGAGCGCGATGACACTGGCAAGTTCAAGGCCAACACCGCGCCCGTCAACGACACAGCGGAAAAGGACGGCGACGACAAGTCAGGCCATTATCAAGCGCCGAAGAACTTCCTGCCCGACGCTCGCGAGAAGTGGCTGAACGTTCCGCGTCCTGTGCAGCGCGATATCGATAACATGGCGCGGGAGCATGAAGCGCGGATCGAGCAGTTGTCGAAAGCCACCGAGCGATACGAAAGTTTGCGCCAATTCGACGAGCTTGCGCAGAGTAACGGGCGCGACCTCACCGAAAGCCTCGCGAAGCTCAACCAGATAGAGAACCTGATGCAATCGAACCCCTATGCGGGGCTCAATGCGATCCTTCAGGAGATCGGCCCTCGCAAGCCGGACGGCTCACCGGTTTCTCTATTCGAAGTTTCGCAGTTCATAGCGCAGCAGGGACCCGAGAAGTGGCAACAGATGGTGCAGGTGCGCTATCCTGCCAACGAGCAGCCGCAGGAGGATCCCGAGGTTGTGCAGCTCAAGCAGCAGATTGCGCAGATGCAGGTGCAACATACCGCCCAGTCGGTAATCGAGCCTTTCAAGGCCCAGCATCCCCGATACGAGGAATTGAAAGGGCCTATTGCGCAGATCCTGAATTCTGGTATGGTGCCAGCCAGCTTGAGCCCGCCTGACCGGCTGGCAGCGGCTTACGACATGGCTGAGCGGCTTAATCCGCCTTCGAATGTCGACAAGCCCGCCCCGGCACCGAGCCCTGACGCAGATGGCCGCGCTGATCCAGACCTCAGCGGCACGAAATCCATCAAGTCCGCGCCGGGTTCCAGCTCTCCCGATCTTGCTCCCGAACGCGGTGGTTCCATCGCCGAGATACTTCGCGACGAAACGCGGAGAAATCGACGGGCATAAGCAAGGGGTAGCGCAATGCCTATCAACTCCGACCGTAACTATGGTCAGATTCTGACCGCTTCCGTGGCGCGCCGCTCCGGCGACGTGCAGAATATCGTCTACAATTCCACCCCCCTGACTGCGATCCTCAAGGACATGGGGAAGATCAAGCAGAAGCGGGCGGGCGGTCCGGAACTTCGTGTTCCGATCCAGTTCGACAAGCTGGCTGCCCAGTGGTTCACCGGCTACGACAAGCTGGAAATCACGCCGAAGGAGCTGCTGAACAGCGCTGTCTTCAACTGGTCGCGCTGCGTCGGCATGTTCTCGCTGACCGGCACCGAGCTGCTTTACAACAGCGGCGAGGAAGAGGCCATCGACCTCATGGAGGTCTACATGGATGCTGCCGAGCAGTCTGTGAAGGAGGCCTTCGAGGAAGGTATGGTCGGAGACGGCACTGCCGATGGTGGTCGCCAGATGATTGGATTCGGCGCCGCCGTCCCAATCGTGACCAACACCGGCATCTACGGCGGTATCGATCGCTCGTCTGTTGCCGATTGGCGCACGTCGACGTTCGACATCCCGGCGGGTGATGTCTCGGGCTACACGACATGGGACAGCACCACGGCCCGTGCGATCATCGAAAAGATCACCCTCCAGCGTTCGCGCGGCGGACGATATCCGGACCTGATCATTGCCGATGCCAATTCGTATGCGGCCATTTCGGCGGCATTCGTGGCTCACCAGCGCCTCGCATCTGAGCGGCTGGCACGACTCGGCTTCACCGGCATGACCATCATCACCCCGGCGGGTCCGGTCGACGTGATGGCGGCAGGCGGGATCGGCAATGTGATGCCCGCGGATACGTTCTTTGGCATCGATACCAAGGGTGCGGCGATCTACACCTTCCCGGGTCAGGAATTCGTACCCTTCCATCCGGGCGACGGTATGCGTCCGATCAATCAGGATGCGGTGGCGCAGGGCGTTGTGTGGACGGGGCAGTTTGTCCTCGAAAACCCGCTTTTCACCTATCGCGCCATCACGGCCTAAAAGGAGGGCTGAACAATGACCACCACTCCCTTCCGCACTACCGCCCAGCTTGGCCCGGATCTGCATCAGGTCGTGAAGGCCGATCAGGTCTGGTACGAGGGCGCTGGCCGCGCCGCCGATGGCTCGGGCCAGATCGGCTCTCCGCAACTCGGCGTCGTCGAGTTCGGCAACGATGGGCGCCGGTACATGTGGGTCGAGGCGGATGCCACGATCACCGTAGCGGCTTCGCCCGGCACCCAGCTGGCTATCGACGGTGACTTCACCGCCGCCGCCGGGTCTGAAGGTTGGTATGCCCCGCATACCGGCTTCTACAGCGGCACGATCGTTTCTGGCGATCGGTTCTGGGCTGCTCAGGCAGTTCCCTTTGCATAACCATGAGTAAGGCGGGGGCTTCGGCTCCCGCCTTTCCTTCCAATTGGAGCGTCCATCCATGACACAGGTAGCAGTAATCGACGAGCGCGACTTGCAGGTCACGCCGGTTTTCAAGGTAATACAGGTCGAAGACATCAACGCCTCTGAGCGCGAGGGTCATCTCATGATGAAAACGCGCGAGGTGGTCGAGGTTCGCATTGCCGGGCATCGCGATGTCAAGGTATTCCCCTCGGATGCGGTCTGGCGCCGCGATGGCAACAAGGCAATAACCTATGCCGAGCGCTGGCCCGAGCAGTATGCCGCCTATCACAACGGCGATTCTCAGCAGGCCCTCGGCACGCCGCTGGAGATGCTGCGCCCCCATGGCATCTCCGACGCGATGGTTTCCGTCTGCCGTGCGCTGAAAATCTATTCGATTGAGGCCCTGCACGCCCTTGAGGGTCAGGGCGTCAAGGCGCTCGGTATGAACGGCAACAGGCTCAAGGACGCGGCCCGCCAGTTCATGGCCGAGCGCCAAACTTCGGCGCAGGCGTTGTCGGAGGTCGAGGCGCTCAAGGCGCGTATCGCTGAACTCGAAGCTGCTGGCAGCAAGGTCGACGTTCCTGCGCAGGCTCCTACCGAGGCCGAAATCGACGAGGCGGTTGCCGCTTCCGATGCCGAGTTCAGCGACATGTCGGACGATGACATCAAGACTGAGATTGCCGAACTTGCGGGCTCTCGTCCACGTGGCACCCCGACCCGTGAAACTCTGGAGAACTCTCTGCGCGAATTGCGTCAGGCCAAGGCCGCCTGAATGACTGTGCTCGCGGCCATGCAGTCGGCGGCGATCCGGCTTCTCGGTCGCAAGCCCGCTCCATTCTTCGGCTCGTCTCAGCAATTCGAGCTTGAGATGTGTGATCTTGTCAATGAGGTTGCTGAAGATGTCGCGAAATACACCGACTGGCAGGCGCTGATCCGCATAGGCACTGTTGCCGGGGATGGAGCGACTACAGAATTCAACCTGCCGGATGATTACGACCGCTTCCCCCTCACGGCTTCGATTCAGGACTATACGAATTGGGCTTGGGGTTATGGCCATTACCTCGATCTCGATCATTTTCTGTTCGACGAGGCGCGCGACTTCAACGCGCTTCCCGGAGGCTGGATCATCTATGGCGATGTGATGCGCTTTTCACCCGCGCCAGCATCTGGCGCGCAGGCTCGCTTCCCCTACATCACAAAGAACATCGTCCAGGCATTTTCCACCGCCACGAAAGAGGATTTCACTGCCGACGATGACGAATTCCTTTTGCCTGAACGTCTTTTGACGTTGGGTCTGGTCTGGCGCTGGCGCGAGAACAAAGGTTTAGATGCGAGTGGGGACCAGGAGGCCTTCATCAAGGCGCTCGATGAATACGCGGCCAAGCAGAAAGGCCCGGTCGTGATCCGCAGAAATGGCGGTGGTCGCTTTGGGAATACGCAGATGGCCTATCCGTGGGAATTGCAAGGAGCCAGCTATTGGCCCTTAGTCTAGCCACCCCCACCTTTCCCTGCGCCAAATTCTTCGGATTTGCTTCGGCTCGACAGGGTATCTCAAGGAAAGTGCCTTTGCGCTCTCTATCCCTTCAAGGGAGCGTATTTCGCGAACGGCGGCTTCGGTCAATTTATGGGAGCCTTGGTTCTCGCCCCTTGGCGCTGTGCCATGCTTAATTCTGTCCGCCTGATTTTGCATAGGCGTTGCCCAATAAAGATGGTTTGGGTTTACGCAGCTTTTGTCGCCACAAAGGTGCGCCGCCTGATGCGTTTCACTGGATGGAAGACCTTGGGTTTCTTCACACAGGAATCGCGCCACGTATCCCCTTCTACCTTTGCGCATGATCCACGGCCTTTGATCCGATCCACTCACAGTGAATGGCCAAGGAATGCAATCTTTGGCGCGGGAGGTCAGAAGTTGTTCAAAGAATTCCGCTGCTTTGCCCCGCGGCTTTCTGACTACCAGAGGATCGCCATATCGAAGAAGGCGCGTGTAATGTTTTGTGCAATATCCTCGCGCCTGATGGACCTGATCGCATCCGTCAATCGTGCAAAAATTCACGCTAATCTCCTGATTTGGCCGTTGCATATCCTTAGTGTATTTTACCAAAGAAGGCAATCAGCGTGACCTACGCCCGCCGCCAGACACAGCGGAAACCGCGCAATGCGCAGACCCGCAAATGGCCTGCGCCTGTAAGTGGCTGGGTCTCCAATCGCATGTTGTCCGATCCGAAGTCGGTCGAGGGGCCGGGGGCTGCAGTTCTGGACAACTTCTTCCCGCGTTCGACGGGTGTTGCTCTGCGCAGGGGCAAGGCGCGCTATGCCACGCTGGTCGAAAGCGAACTCGACGTAACTGCGCTGTTTACCTACCACGATGGCTCTACGGAAAAGCTTTTCGCGGCCAACTCGACCACGATCTATAACATCACCGATGTGGTGTTTCCCGAACCGCTGGATATTGCGGTGGACGATGAAAACACGCTCGGCGACGGGCTGGGTAATGTGTTCGGCTGGGATTCGACCGCAGGGCTTGAGGTATCTGAAGGCTACACGGGCGGCGACTGGTCGGTGATCCAGTTCGCCACCACTGGCGGCATCTACCTGATTGGCGTGAACGGGGTGGATGATGGGTTTATCTACGACGGAACGCGCTTCTACCCGAATGTCGCGGGGGGCCTCTATAATCTCGCATTCGACGCCGAGACGGGTGCCTTTGTGGTTGGTGAGGACGTAACCGGCGCAGGTGGTGCCACGGGGACCATTGTGGAAGTCGATAGCGATGGTTCTGCGGGCACGCTTCTGCTGCGGGACGTAACCGGCACGTTCAACAATGACGAAAGCCTGACCGGCTCGATTGCGGGGGCGGCGACGGTTGACGGGACGCAGGTGATTGCGGTTCCCGGCATGGACTTCGGAAGCCTTACCAGCGCTGATATGTCGTTCGTCTGGGCCTACAAGAATCGCCTCTGGTTCACGCAGAGGGAAAGCCTTTCGGCGTGGTATCTCGATGTCGATAGCATCGGCGGGAGTGCGACAGAGTTCCCGATGGGCGGCATCTTCGCTAACGGCGGCTCGCTCATCTTCGGGCAGCGGTGGTCGCTGGAAAGCGGCGGCTCGGGCGGCTTATCTGATCAGAACATCTTTGTTACAACCGAAGGTGAGGTCGCAATATATCAGGGCACGTCTCCGAACGAGGCGTCGACATGGTCTCTTGTCGGCGTGTATCGAATTGGCGCTCCGCTCGGGAAGCGTGCCTATCTGCGCGGTGGCGGGGATCTGGCGATTGCAACTACGGTCGGTCTGGTTCCGCTGTCGAAAGCAATTTCACTCGACGTAACCGCGCTCAACGTAGCGACTATCTCGTACAAGATCGCCGACGCATGGACCGAGGCCGTACAGCTTCGCGGCGAGCAGAACTGGCAGTGTATGATCTGGCCGGAAAAGAAGATGGCGCTTATCGCCATTCCCGACCGCATCGGTTCGAGCGACCCTGTCATTTTCGTGTCGAACACCGAGACCGGCGCGTGGGGGCGCTATACCAACTGGCAGGGTCTTTGCATGACCGTGTTTGGTGGGCAGCTCTATTTCGGGTCGCCCGAGGGCAAAATCTTTCAGGCCGAGGTCAGCGGGCTGGATGATGGCGAGACCTATTCGGGTGCCGTGGTTCCGCTGTTCGATGACATGGAGTTCTCCGCAGGGGCGAAGATCGGTAAGATGGCACGCGCCCGGGTTCGCGCCTCTACCAATATCACCGATAACGTTTCCATGCTGGCCGACTTCAACATCGAGCTTCCGCCCGCGCCTGATGCGCCCCCTGTGTTCGCCTCGAACCAGTGGGGCGTCGGGGTGTGGGGCACTTCGACTTGGGATTCCGCCGTGCCTAATGTGCTGAACCAGAACTGGCGCTCTGCCGGGGCGGTTGGCTACTCGATTGCGCCGTGCTACCAGTGCACTTCGGGCGCTCCCGCCCCGCTGGATCTTGAGCTTCTGGACATTGAAACCTTGTATTCCATCGCTGAAGCGGTAACATAATCGGGCCGCAACGGTGCTCTAACACCGCGCGGCCCTGACCTTAGACGATCACAGGAGGATCGAATGGCTGCCAAGCGAATATGCACTATTGATGGATGTGGCAAGGTGCTTGTAGCTAGAGGGTTTTGCGGGCCACATTATCGACGCTTGATGAAATATGGAGACCCATTCGGTGGGGAGCGCGCCATTAGAGGTGACGCTCTTGAATATTTAATTTCCATTGTTTCCCAATCGCAAGAAACGAGCGGCTGTATCGAATGGCCGTTTGGTAAATTTGCAAGCGGCTATGGAGCTTTTAACGGACATGAAAGCGGCTACGCCCATCGGGCGGTCTGTGAATTGGTTCATGGCCCGCCAAGTGATCCAAAACTTCAAGCATCGCACTCTTGCGGGAAAGGTCATTTGGGGTGTGTAAATCCTGCTCACTTGCGATGGGCAACCGCGAAGAGCAATGCATCCGATAAGAAATCCCACGGCACTCACATGCGTGGTGAGAATGTCAATGGGGTCAAGCTTTCGGAAGCTGATGTGCGCCAGATTCGAACGATGCTTGGCGCAATGACGCAAAAAGACATCGCAGATAAGTTCGGGGTGGGAAGAGGGGCGATATCGGAAATCGCCCGTGGTAGGAATTGGGCGTGGTTAGATTAGTGACTGACGAAAGCGCGCGATGTGCCCGCTTCATTTCAGAGCATATTGGAACGGCTTTCTGTCCCCCTTATTACGCTTTCGGTTGGGAGAGATGTGGAAAGCTTTTCGCTGCGGTTTTAGTTAACCAGTTTGAGGGGGTGGACTGCGCGGTTTCAGCAGCAGGAACAGGGTGGACGCGCAGGATGGTTCGACAAACTGGCGAGTATATTTATGGTACTCTAGGCTGCTTGCGCATGACAATCACCACCGAGAAACCCGAAGTCGTGGAATATGCGAAACGCCTTGGGGGAGAAGTTGAAGGGCGGCTGCGCGATCATTTTGGCGAGGGGCGTGATGCCACGATCATCGGCATCTTGAAGAAAGATTGGCGGTTTTAGGTATTTAAGGAGCATCGCTATGGCAACTACCCGTGAATTCGAAGAGCGTGCGGAAGAAATTCGCGGCATACTCATTAAGGGCGGCAAGACCCCGCAGCATGCAGACGAAATCCTCAAAATGGCGATCCTCGCTTATTGCGATGCGATAATGGCACTCGAAAAAGTGGTTGAGGAAACGCCGGACTTTGCGCTGGTTTTCCCGATCAGCCTCGAAATGACGTCAATGCGCTGTCGAGAAATGATGATCGAATTTGCTGTACCTAGCGCTCACTGAAACAGCGTGCTAACCAAAGCGGGCGGCGCCGGGTGATTGAGACCCGAGCCGCCCTAACCTTAGACGATCACAGGAGGATCGAATGGCTCATCAGCGGCTATCAAAAGACTCGATGTGCAGCAACTGCTTCGCTTGGCGCCCACAGGGAAACGGTGACTTCGGTCTTTGCGCCCGGCACGCGCCACAAATCTTTAGAGAGCTGACAGAAGGCGAGTTCTCGCCTGAATGTGGCTGGCCTGAAACTTTTCACGAAGAGGCTTGCTGTGAATGGCTACCTATGCAGGCTGGACAAGGACTGGCGACATGAAACCTATAGCCATCACCCCTCTGGAGGCATGCGAAATGCTCAGCATCGGCATGACTAAATTCTATGATCTCGTAGGTCAAAAAGAAATTGATGTTTTCAAGATTGGCCGGGCCACTCGCGTCACTACCGAGAGCATTCATGCTTACGTAGAGCGGCGGCTGAGTGATGCGCGTGCTATTCAACGCAGCAGAGCCATGGACGACCTTATCTCTGGCGATGCGGATTTAATTGACGATTGACCCGGCAAGTGTACCTCCGTGAGAGGCCTGCCGGGTCCGTAAAACCGAACTACCGCAAAATTTGCGGTAGTTGCAACCCCTATTGAAATCCCGCTCGCGCTGCGGTAAAACCCCAGCATTCGAGCGCGGCTGAACGTCACTTCACGCGCTTTCCGTCGATGGAAAGCGAGTGAATTGATTAGCCCCGACCTTCACCCCTCCGGCTCTAAGTTGTTCAAGGCTAGGCGCGCCTTCGAGGTGCCGCCAACTTTTGCCTCGGATTACGTCTCTGACCGGATGGATGCCGCCGCCGACTGCCTCAGCGATAGCTTTTCGCGTCATTCCTCCCGCGATGTGCAATCGCCAAATCTCCCTGACCTGCGCCTCGGTAAGGCTCTGATTCCAGACCGCCGCCCCTTTGGGCTGGGTATCGTATCTTCGGTAGCTGACGTTCTTGGGGGGCATGGACGCCCGTTCTCGCTTAATCGCATCTTCGGTGTTGTGGCGCTGACTTCCCCATCGAAGATGCTTGGGGTTACAGCACGCGGGCGTGTCGCAAGAATGAAGGGCGTTCGGTCGATCTTCGGTAGGTGGCCCGTGCTCAATCTCGCACGCTATTCTGTGCGCCAGAGTTTGCTTCCTTTCGGTGCCAGTAGTCATAACCCCATAGCCAGCGCTTTGCCTGCCTCTTTTCCACAACCAGCACTCGTCCATTTCTCCGGTATCGACCCGATCCCAGAAGCGCGCGATGTCATGTTCCGAATAAGCCATAATTCAACTCTAGCGAGGGTGTGGCGCTTTGCAATAGGAGGCTCCAATCAAAACACCTAAACCGCCCCCCGCCCCCGATCCCGTAGCAACGGCGCAAGCGCAAGCGGGTGTCAATCTCTCGACTGCGATCACGCAGCAGAACCTCAACATGGTCGACCAGGTCAATCCCTGGGGCAACACATCCTACACGCAAAACGGCAACATGCGGTTCAGGGACAGCTTCGGCAATTGGGTCGAGGTCCCCCGGTATACCCAGACCACGACATTCTCGCCTGAACAGCAGGCAATTTTTGACAAGTCGCAAGCCGCGCAGACGAACCTCGCAGGGATTGCTGAGGATCAATCGGGCCGGGTTGCTGAGACCTTGTCGGACCCGTTCGAGTTCAACAATCAGGACGCCGCCGATTGGGCGTATGATCTCGCGATGAGCCGTTTGCGCCCGGAAATGGAGAACCGGCAGGCAAATTTGCGCGACCAGTTGATCAATTCCGGCCTTCGCCCCGGCACTCAGGCTTACGATACCGAGATGAGCCGCATCGGTCGCGTCGACAACGACATGATGAACCAGCTTATGCTCGGGGGGCGCAGTCAGGCCTTCTCCGAAGCATTGGCAGAGCGCAACCAGCCCCTGAATGAGTTGTCCGCCCTGCTCTCGGGTTCGCAAGTGTCCAATCCCGCGCAGATGTCGAGCGCCGCGCCGCAGGTCGGTGTCGGCGGGGTCGACTACAGCGGCATGGTTCAGAACAACTACAACAATCAGATGCAGCAGTACCAGATGCAGATGCAGAACCGTGGCGGGATGCTTGGCGGACTGTTCGGGCTGGCGGGGACGCTGGGCGCCGCTGCAATCCCGTCCGATGAGCGCTTGAAGACAGGCATTCGCCGCGTCGGTTCGACCGATGAGGGCCTGCCGATTTACACGTATCGCTACAAAGCCGGTGGGCCGACGCAGATGGGCGTCATGGCGCAGGACGTTGCGCAGATGCAGCCCCATGCACTTGGTCCAATTGTGCATGGGTTCGGCAGCGTTCGCTATTCGGAGGTCCGCTGATGGCCATAGGATTCCATCCTGAGGATATGGCGGTCGCACAGGCGTTGCAGCCGATTGGTCCCGAGCAAAGTTTCGTTTGGGGCCATGGTGGCCTTAAGATGACGCCGCAACAGGCTGCGGCGCAACGCGAACGCGGCATGTCCCGTATGCGAGGCGATTATTCACCTATCCAGCACCCGTTTCAGGGTCTTGCCCGGGTTGCGGACAACGTGCTTGGGGCGCTTGAGGCAAAGAAAGCCGACAAGGCGATGCAGGCGACCGCCGAGGCCGACCGCGCGCTGATGGAAGCCATGGCGGGCGGTCAGATAGACGACAGTATTATTGCGCGTGCGATCATGGACCCGAACGTTGGTGACGGCGTGAAACAATACGCAGGCATGGAGTATGCGCGTCGGCAACCGAAGGCGGCTGCTCCTACCGAAGTCGAAAAGCTTATGATAGCCAGTGGTATCCAGCCCGGCTCTCCGGAGTGGAATGCGCAACTATCGGCGGAGCTTGAAAACCGTCGCGATCCCTTCACGACTTTTGTCGGCGGAGACATAGGTTACACTGGCAGGCAGTCCGGCCTTGCCGCAGCACTGAGAGGAGGTGGTCCATCATCTGGGGCGGGGCAAGGTGCCTCGCCTCCTGCCGATGCGGTGCAGTATCTCAGAGACAACCCCGCTCTGGCTGATGATTTCGACAAGAAATATGGCGCTGGCTCGGCTTCTAGAATCCTTGGAGGTCAGGCGTCCGCGCCTGATCCCTTTCGCCGTTAGCGGTTCAATGCTCGATAACATCACCATGCAGGCTGAAAGCGGCGGTCGGCGCTATGGTGCTGGCGGTGGCCTGCTTCGCTCGCCTGCCGGTGCGATGGGTGAAATGCAGGTGATGCCTGCGACTGCCCGCGATCCCGGCTTCGGCATCAAGCCTTGGAATGGCTCTTCGCCCGATGATCTGGCCCGCGTAGGCCGCGATTATCGCCGCGTCATGCAACGTCGATACAATGGCGATCCGGTGAAGATGTGGGCGGCATATAACTGGGGTCCGGGCGCGCTCGACAATGCCATTCGCCGCTATGGTGATCGCTGGCTGGATTATGCGCCTGCCGAAACTCGAAACTACGTCAATCGCAATCTGCGTGCACTGAGGGGCAACTGATGGCCAATCCTTTCGACAAGTTTGATAAGCCTTCGCAGGGCGCGGTATTCCAGACGAACCCGAACGCTGATGCGGAACAGGCACGCGAGGATGAGCGCCTGCGCAATGAAGCCGAACGCCTGCGTATCCAGCAGCAGGCCGCCGCCCGTGCCGATGCAAACGACGCGGAGAAGCGCGAGGAAAAGGTGGCGGAGCAGGCGCAGCGGGAACGCATGCAGGCATCGGCGATCGCTGACTCCCTCTACCAGATGCGCAATGTCGTGCAGGCAGCGAGGGAAGCGAAGGAGATGGGCGCCTCCGGTTCCGGAATCGGTTCATGGGAGGGTACGCAGGGCTTCCGCGACGGCACCATGCTGAGCATACTCGGGGCGAACACTTCATCCAATGACATGCAGGGTTTGCTCGACACGATAGGCTCGAATACGGCATTCGATCGCTTGCAGAAAATGCGCAACGAAAGCCCGACCGGCGGTGCGCTTGGCGCTGTGTCGGAAGTGGAGCTTCGTCTGCTAAAGAGCAGCATTGCTTCTCTCTCGCAGACGCAGAGTGAAAAGCAGTTCACGGCGAACATGGACAAGATTATTGCGGCCTATACGCGGATCGCCGGAAAGTTGCAGTCTGCCGATGCCTACTATCGTGAAAACGGGTCGATGGATGGCTTTGTGCCGCCAGACGAAGACGAACTGGCGAAGTTCTCCTTCGATGGTGGGGCTGAGCCGACGGCTGCCGGTGCGGGTGCAACGCAAACCAGCCTGGAATTGCCGCAGGAGTATCAGGACCGACACGCGGCCTATCTGCGCCAGAATTGGGGTAGCCTGACACCTGAGGGCTATGCGCAGTTCCGCGCGGGGCTGGATAACGACTTTCCCGAATACGGCTCGCCGAACCTTGAGGCATACCGTGATATCGTACCCGCACTCAACCAGATGGCAGCGGACGGCAAGGCCCCTGAGGCGGCGGGACAGGTCCCTCCTGCGGTGCGCGACCTTTCGGGATTGGATCAATTCCGTAATGATGTAATTTCCAATCCGTGGGGCACGGCAGCAGCTTCGACGGCCAATGCTATCGGGTTTGGCATTCCAGACGCCGTAACTGGTAATCGGTTGCAGGCCGCAGCTGAGTTAAACCCCACCGCCAATTTCGTCGGCGACTTCGTTGGAGGCTCAATCGGTTCGGCACTTAGTGGTGTCGGTCTTGCAAAAATGGGCGCAGGCAGACTTGCTCCACTTCTTGGCGATGTTGGGTACGGCACAGTTTATGGCGCCACAAGCGATGACGATATCATCACTGGCGCTCTGGCTGGTGGGCTTGGTGCATTCGCAGGCGATCAAGCGGGTAAATTCGTCGGGCGCGGTATCAATTACCTCCGCCTGCCTGAGACTAGTCTTTCCGAAGGCCAACGTGCCATTGCACAGACTGTGCGCGAAGCAGATAACCAGAACGAAGTTGCGGCAGCATTGACCCGCGCCGATGAACTCGGCGTCCCGATGACGCTGGCCGATGCATCGCCGGAACTCCAGAGCCTTGCGGGTTCTGCGGTGCGCTTCTCGCCCACCACGGCGGGCACGGCGCGTTCGGTTATGGCGCAGCGCAATCAGGGGCAGCTTGACCGACTGACCGAGGCTGTTGCGCGCGATCTTGGTCCAGTGGAGAATATACCTCAGCGCAGTGCCGATTTGCTGGCGCAGGCGCGGACGAATGCCGGGCCGCTTTACGATCAGGCTTACGCTGCGCCGGGCGCGGATATGGTTGACCTGACGGACCTTGCCGACCGCCCTACGTTTGAAAAGGCCTTGCGTGAGGCTTACAACGAAGTTCTTGACGAAGGGCTTGATCCTTCAGCGGCGGGCATCGTGCAGCAGGGCGATAGCATAATGATTGCTTCGCCTTCGTGGCAGTCGCTCGACTATGCAAAACGAGGCCTGGATAACATCATCGAACGGGGCATTCGCCAAGGCGATATGCCCGAAGTTCGCCGCGCGCAGTCCATGAAAAATACCCTCCTTCAGCGCATGGACGAAGTGAACCCGGCTTACGCTGAGGCCCGCCGTGCCTATGCTGGGCCTGCGCAGGAAAGAGCCTTTCTTGAGCAAGGACAGCAGGCCATCCGCACTCGCCCAGACGAACTTAGCGTCCTCTTGGCCGATCTTACTCCGGAACAGCGTCAGCAGATGCAGCTCGGGTTCCAGTCTGAAATCATGGGGCAGGCAGGCAACCTCCGGAGCAACAGCAATCCGTGGGCACAGATCAATACTCCGAATGCGGAGGGTCGCATGAACGTCCTTTACGACGGTGTCGAGGATGCAGATGTCGCCAGACTGCTGGACCAGAGAGACCTTGAATTGCAACTGGCGGGAAGCGCAAACCGACTGATCGGCAACAGCGCCACTGCCGAGCGTGAAATCGCAGACGAGTTCTTTAAGCAGCGTGGCGGCGTGGGTGGCGATGTGGCGATGGGGATCGTCGAAACAGGTGCGCTGGGTGGCCCATGGCTTACTGTCGGCAAGGGCATTGCTGATCGCGCGTTCAAGGAAAAGCGCGAGGCCGCCGCTGCTGCTGCTAATCGTCGCCTTGCTGATGAACTTGGGCCGCTTTTACTCGATCAGACGCCGAAGGTCAGTGCCGACGCGCTTTCCGAGATGATGGCGGCAGATTCCGCATATACCGACGAAGTCGCACGCTTGCTCAGTCAAGGTGAAAGCTGGGGTCGGCGTATAGGAACCGGCCTCACGACGGCAGTTGCCGACCGATGGGTCTACTGAAACAGGCTGAATATCCCCAAGATCACGCCGAGCGTTGCAATCATGCCAATTCCGACTTTCCACTCTTGTTGGTCAAGAGCGGCCTTATATCCAGCCATGAAGGCCCGTCGCCTTTCATTGTCTCGGTAGCGTTTGGCAGACAGTGCTTGGGCCTTGCGGGCGGCGCGGCGAGTAAGAAACTTCTCGGTTTCCCCTTCCTTAAATCTCGCGCGCTGGATATCACGCTCAATCTGCTCGATGCTCGGCTCTGGCATGCACCTATTGCTACCACGCACCGGATGTTGTAACAAGCGAAAGTGAAATCGCGCCGCTGAACTCCTTCAGGCGCTTGTGTCCCCACGCAAGCGGAGTTCGGCCCATTCCTCGCAATTCATCCGGCGATTACTCCCTGCCAGCAGGCTCGCTCGTTAATACGGGCGATACACTGCTGGTCAGCCAGCATAACCCGCCCTTTCAAGACATGGCGCAAGCCATCTCGTCGTCGCTCGACCGCGATGGCAAGGGGGGGATGCGTGCGTCTCTCCCTATGAACGGGAACAAGGTCACGGGTGTTGCCGAGGGAACAGCGCCGGATGACGTAGCGACGGTTTCCCAGCTTGGATCGTCCAATAGCGTGCCGATCGGAGGGGTGATCGATTATTGGGGGGCGACACCGCCCGAGAATTACCTTTTTGCCGCAGGGCAGGAAGTCTCGCGCACGACCTATGCTGCGCTCTTCGCGGTGATCGGAATCGCCGGGGGTTCGGGCGATGGTTCGACTACGTTCAACCTCCCTGACTATCGCGGGCGTGTCGGTGCTGGTCGCGAGAACATGGCTACACCGGCCACGACACGCCTCAACACGCTTTCAAGTTCGACGCTCGGCGCTTCGGGCGGCTCGCAGACGCATACGCTCACGACCGCGCAGATGCCGTCTCACTCGCATACGGTCACTGATCCGGGACATACACACTCATACAATGGAGCAACCGGAGCGGTTGCAGCGGACGGCGCGATCACAGTCGCGCGGGTCGGCAGCGGGCAAACGACCGGTTCAAGCACGACCGGCATCTCGCTTTCCAATACTGGCGAAGGCGCGGCGCACAACAACGTGCAGCCAACCATTATTTGCAACAAGATAATTCGGGTGGGTTGAGATGGCTACTATTCGTCCAGACGATCTGCCGGGGGCATCGTCGGTCACCAACACCGACGTTTTGATTGTCGACAAGGGATCGGCAGTTCAGAAGGCCACGCCTTCGCAGGTTGTCGACGCTGCCATCCCCCTTGCGTCGCAGACGGAGGCGGAGGCTGGCACGGATAATGCAAAAAGGGTGACCCCTTTGAGGGTATCGCAGGCGATTGGCGCGCTTGGCGTTTCGGCAGTAAATCTAGCGTCGTCCGATGTTGACAAAGGCGCGGCACTCATCGGCGTCTCAGCCAACGAAACCGCAGCGGACGTGTTCGACCAGCAGGTTCGCATAACGACCTTCGGCGCAAAATTCGATGTTGGGGCCGATCCGGACATTGCCAACGCCACTGACGATACTGCGGCATGGGTAGCCGCATTGGCCTATCTGGACACGATTGGAGGAGGCACCCTCCTGCTGCCGCCCGGAGCCTCTAAGGTCACGGCGCAGCTTGAATGGCCCAACGTCCCCATCCGTGTCGCGGGAACGGGCAGGCGCAAGGTCTATCCGGGTGTGTATACGGCAGGCACCGCAACCCCTTCGCTGCTGGTCCCGGTCCATACAGACAATGCCGCCATCCGTTTTCGTGCGACCGCGGCCGGTCAAGGGATGTCCAGTTTCGAGAACTTCAACCTCGCCACTCTGGAAACCGGCGATGTTCCGACTGCGGCCTTCGCATGGGATACGGGCGGGGGCTTCCTCTATGGATACACCTTCCGCCAGTGCGGCATTCACGGATTTACCGACGCATTCCAAGTTTATAACAGTGCCGGGGCAGAACTGGCGTGCGGCGTCGTTCTCGTCGAGGATTGCGTCGTCAATCGCAACCAGAACTGCTGGCGACATCTGAATTCGACTTACATCAACGACCTGACGGTTCGCAATAACAAGTCGGGTCAGAATACAGTTGCGGGCTGGAATGCGACCGGCCCCAACCTCTCGTTCCTCGACAACATTCTGGAAAGCACGCCGAACCCCATTGCGATGAATGGGCAGTATCGCTCGCACATCGCCAAGGGCAACTATTTCGAAGCCAATACCGGTACGTATTGCATCTATGCCAATGGCTCGGTCAGCGTCGATATCGGGCCGAACAATTATCAGTCGGTCACCACAACGCACAAGGCGCTCATGTCGTTTGTCGAAAGCGGTAGTTGCACGGATCCGTACTGGTCTTCCGGTGTCCATAAGGTTGCACCCCCGCAGATCGGGAACACTGCGGCGAAAAAGCTCGATACGACTGCGACAACTCCATTCCTTCGCGTCGATCGCTTCGAGGGAGCGAACTTCGCCCGCCCGCCGCGTTACTCGGCTATCCGCCAGAGCCTCATCACCGCCAACCAGGTTCGCGAAATCAATCCGCAGACCGGCAACCCGATGATCATGTATGAGCATACGACATCGGGTGATGGGTCGCTGGTGGCGGTCAATGGGTCGCTGGCGGGGGCAATCGGGGACTGGGTTATCGCGTGCTGGGTGTTCCGCCGTATTCCCGATGGAGGCGCGGCGGTTGAGCCCTATATCCGCCTGTTCGCGAATACGACGCTCAACCAGACCGATCATGCGATCTTCCGGTACACCCGATGCTGGCAGGAGGGTGATTTTACCCTCGTGACTGCGGCGATGAAGCTGACCGTTACCATGACCTCGGCCCGTGTCGTTCTTTACCCATACGGGATAAGCCCGGCTGCAGGGAGGGTTTCGCACACGAACCTGCCCGACGTTTACGTGGTCGACGACATCAATAAGGCGGTTCCGTTTCTCGATAACAAGAACATCGAGAGCACCGCAGCGGCTCCCACTGGTGGAACATGGGTGACGGGCGACGTGCTGCGCAGCACGGCAGGCGGGTTCTACAAATGCACCGCCGGAGGGACGCCGGGGACGTGGAGTTCTATATGACCCGCGCCCTAGCCCTCTACGCACTACTGACGCTGGTGCTGCGCGCCCGGGATGCGCTGCGGTTCCGGCGCATGGCGAGGCTGTGGTGATGGAGGAGCTTGCCAACCTCGCAATAGCGACATTCAGCGTCGGTGCCGGTGGGGGCGCGGGTTTTCTCATCATCAAATGGCTTTTCGAGCACCTTGGGGGTCGCATGGACAAACGCGCCGATCGTATCGACGCCGGAACGGATAAATTGATCAAGAACCTACAGGAACAAGTGGATGCCCTTCTTGAGCGGGAACGGGTCCGCGAAGAACGGTTAGCCAAGGTCGAAGACGATCTGGCGGAATGCAAGCGCCGCCACGCCGAAAGCGAGGCCGAAGTCATGCGGCTCAAGGCGGTCATTCAGGGGCGCGGCGAGGTCCGCGACAGGGTTGCGACCATCGTTGCCGCCGAAAGACTCGCAGACAAGGGGGTGGGTAGATGAACAGAAAACCCATATTCGACGAAGTGCGCTCAATCCTCGGGCGAGGCCTCACGCAATCCGAAGTCGATGCACTCGATGATGCGATCGATCTTGCGCAGGGTATTATCGTGGTGCGCCCGAAGAAGCCGAAAGGGCGGCAGATCAATGCGGTGGGAGAGCGGCTTATCAAGTCGTTCGAAGGCCTGGAACTGACGGCCTATCCAGACCCCGGTACTGGCGGCAAGCCCTTCACTGTCGGCTACGGAGCCACCGAGGACATGGATGGGAAGCCGTTCCGCCTTGGGCAGACCATCACGCAGGCCCAAGCCGACGAATTGTTCGACAAGGACACGGATCGTTTCGAGGCCGCTGTCGACAAGCTCACTGGCGGCATCGCAACCGACAACCAGTTCGCGGCAATGGTTTCGCTTGCGTACAATGTGGGCGTCGAGAACTTCCGCCGCTCGACACTCCTGCGCAAGCACAATGATGGCGACTATCCCGGGGCGGCAGAAGAATTCGCGCGCTGGAACCGGGCCGCAGGGCGGGTTCTCAAGGGCCTGACGAGGCGTCGCAAGGCTGAGGCTGACCTGTACCGGAGCGGGTCGTGACCATCGGCCCGCGTATCGAACGCCTTGCAGTTGGTGCTTTCGTCCTGGCTCTGCTGGGCGGTGCCGTGATCGTGCTCAGCTTCTTCGCGATTCCTCAAGCCAACCGCGACGTGGTGTTCCAGCTCGTGGGCGGCATCAATGCGCTCGCGGGCCTCGTGGTCGGTGGATACTTCCGCGCCATGAACGACGGGCACGTGACGGTCGACAACCGGCCTGACGAACCGATTCCCACGACGCGAACAACCATCCCGAAACCCGAATTCGGAGACGAGGAATGATCGGTGACAACATCGGCCCGCTCATCTGGAGCGGCATCAAAGGTCGCGTGAAGAACCACTTCCGCGAATACTGGCCGATATGGTTTGCGGTGGCCTGCGGGGTGGCGGGTCTGGCTGTGGGGATATGGCGGTGATTGCCGAAGTAGTGACCCTGTATGACACCAACGCACGGTCGATACCGGATATGCTGCGTCAGGCGGCTGACAGCATGGAAAGCGAGGCTTCGGACGACTGTTCACCCACGGTTGCAATGGTCGCGGTTCAACTGACCGAGAGCGGGGAAGTCCAGATCTACGGATGGGGCGATACCGACGATTTGCGCGCGGTAGGTTTGCTGGAGCGCGGCAAGCACAGTCTGATCGCTGGTGTCGAGGAGATGTTGGGATGATCCATGAATTACTGAACAGCGCGCTTGGTCCGTTCAAGGTCAAGATATGGCTGGCCATTCTTGCGGCGCTAGGAATGCTCGCATGGGTGGCAATCGAGATTGCCGACAACCGGGACAAGCGCTTGATCGAAACCGCTCAGGAAAACGGGGCCACGAAAGCCGAGAGCGCGGGCAAATCGACTACTCTCAAGCAGAACAAGGATGCGAACGATGCAGAAGATGAAATTCGCCGCGGTGGCGATGCTGCCGTTGCTGGGTGCATGTCAGACGCGCGAGGCGATTCCAGCGGTTGCGAGCGTTTCCGAAACTAGCATCTGCCAGATCGATCGCGCGCTGACCTACGCAGTGGCACCAAGCGCAAATGCAAATGACGTCGGCAATGTGTTCGATACCGATACGACGGTGCAAGCATTGATCGCTCACAACGCCCGCCTTAGGGCCGCTTGCCCTCCCGCCGAATAACTGGTAGGAATTCTATGCTGCGGCGGCATAGCCGAGCGAGGGAACCCATCTCGGGGAGCCGCCCTGTCAGCCGGTGTTGCGTCCCGGCCCGCAGCTAGAGATTCGAGGAAGGACGGGAACCTGAGCGCCGTGTAGTCGAATTTCACTTTCGTGCCGACTGCCGCCTCGCTCAGCCCCTCTGCGATCTCTCTTGGGTTGGTCATGATGGATCCTTGGGGGTGGTGGGCGCGTCTTCTTGCGCATGTGGATTACCGTTGGCGCGACACCATCTAAGCGCCTCCATAGCCTCTGAATTCTGTCGCTCTATGAGCCTGTGGTGAGAAATAAGCTCACGCATCCTTGAGCGAGCCATACGGTCCGTAACATCGTCAAGATAGAAGGGGTCGCCGAGTCCGCTGAGAGTTGAACTTCTACGAATCCTGAGCGGGTAGCCCTCTCCGTCACTGGCGTATAGGCAGCACTCACCAGACTTGGTTTGTATTGCCGTCTCGATGGCTGCCTTAGCGGCTTCTAATCCTTCTGACGTACCGACCATTTCAACGAGATCGTGGCTCCAGTTTTGAGGTCGGATGTGTAGCCAAGGCAGCTTCATCACCACCCCCTCCCCACAGACGAACTCCGGGATGCGAAAACACGCGCTGCCAGGTTGAGGGCGTAGGCGGTCAGTCCGGGGCGTGCATCGTCAGAAACGATCCGCCCGTGCCCGACATGGCCTCCGCTAAAGCACCTGTTGGGAGCGGTGCGGTTCAAGCGTTCGATGCTCATTTCGTCTCTCCCTGCTTGGTGAGGTTGTGGATGGGGCTCAGTTCTGCCTCATTTACCCAAACAAGCACGGCATCTCCGCGCTGGTAGAGTTTGGTGCAGCGTACATGTTCTCGCCATTCTTCGAATGTTTCTCCTTGCGGACGGACGTAATCGAAGCCAGCATCCTCCACGCCTTGCGCGTATCCCTCTGCCCTTGAGGTGTCGGAGCGGAGGGCGGTGGCGCGGATGGTTCGCAACTTTGCCCACAGTGCGTTTCCAATGCCGTAGAAGGACCGACTCGACTCTGCCGCAATTAACTCGTCCAGAAGCGGCACCAAATCACCAATCAACCCGCTCTGTTCGATGGGCGGAGTGGAGCAAGCTTCGCACAGCTTTTCGATGTTGGAGTACGGCGGCTTTGCAAGCGGTTCGTCGTTCATCCACTCGCGGATGCTTTCGACAAGCGCCTCAACCATGTCTTCCCTATCCATGACGGTTCTCCTTGATCGCGCGGAGGGCCGCTGCGGTGATTGCTTGGGCGGGAGTGCTTGCGAACCCGCAAACATCATTCTGCTCTGACGTGTCGTGCATCAGGCGGCAGTGCGAAAACCCGGTTTCGACTATAGCGCGCCAACCCTCCGGCACCAGCGACAGCGCAGCGTCTACGGAGGTCAGATAATTGAGCGGTGCGTTGTCATACCCTTCGTGAGTCAGGATTTTACCGCGCTCGGTTGGAGGCGATGTTCGGACGTATGGTTTTCCACCGCTTGTGAAAAACAATATCGCCTCAGGCGCGTTGAGAAGCATCCAAATGCGAAACTCCAACTCCCGGCTCGGTTCCTCCGTCTCGACACGACGAGCAAGCTCTTCGTGGTTAGTCATAATGAAGCCCCGTATCTGTTTGCTATCTCGCGGATTGCCGGGTCAGTTGCCCGAAGTATCGCAGGCGGCGAATTGTCATCCGGTCCTACGTCAAACCAATATCGTATTTGGCTCTCAAGGCACGCGCGGGCAGTCGCCTTGTTCGGGGATTCCAAAAGGCGGCTCAAATCTTCGGAATCGACGTAGCCGCCTGTCATGTCTTTGGCAGGGCCGTAGGTTTTCCAAAGGTACTGGTGATCTGCCCACGCTTGTTGGTACGTGATACTCATCCCGCCTTCTCCGCATCGGTCTGGCTTTCGGTGAGGGCGCGGAGCAACTTGGCGAAAAGGCGACGTTCCTTCATGGAGATATTTATCCACCCGTTGCCGTGCTTGCCCTCCAAAGCGCCGAGAGTTGCCTCCAGTGAGGATATATCCCATTCCCGCAACGCATCGGCTTGCGGTGTTGTGGAGAGGGTAGCTTGCAGCGCCTCCCATTGTGGAAGGTTTTGCCAGCCAAGCAACTCATCGCCTTCGTTCAGCAGTTCGTAGTAGGTATCACCCATGTCAGGGTCTTCGCTGCGGGCGAGATACCAGCCATTTACACGCCTTTCGTAAGGCTCTTCGTTGAAATGCAATTCAAAAGATCGCAGATATTGCGCGGGAAACACGAACACCCGCTCGCTGTGCTTGCGCTTAACCGCGACAATGAAGTCGCAACAACTTTCAGCATCAACTACAGGCGTATCCGCTGGACTTCTCCACGCTTCCCCCACCGCACCATCACGGGCAGGCCGGGTTGCTTGGATAGCTGCCTGCCACTTCGCACCTTCTCGAAAACCGCGTTGCGCTGCGACCCGGTTGGGCTTGAAATGTTGCTTCCCGTATTCCAGCGCCGCCTCCACCACGTCTCTGTCGGCCTGTTCGCCCACATGCTCGGTGGGGCGGGAGACAACCATCCCTTCGCGCTCCAAGGCGGCGATGATGCTGTCAGCGGCCCAACCCGACTGCCAGTCCATGTCCATACTGTCATCAATGGCGGTGCATAGCAGATCGTGGAGATCGTCGTGATCCACCACATCGTCCGCTGGTTCGTTTTGGGTCATGCGATCGCTCCTGCCATGCTTGCTGCGTCGTCAGGCGAAATGCCTTGTGCGACCAGCGATTGAACAAGCCGGTCGAGCGCATCGGAATGCCGCTGTTCGACCTCGGGGTATTCCCTGCCGCTATCCATCGCGATCTCGACTGCCAGGTTGGCGTCCTTCAGTTCGCGGAGGGCTGTGTGGAGGCTCACGTCTCCGCCCTCCCCGCCTTATCCCCTCGTGCAGAGGGGGTGGTTTCGGAGCCGCGTAGGATGAAGCAAGCAATATGCCGTCCGGTCCCTTTACCTTGGGATCCATCCTCCGTTGCGCACCAACGGACATCGCCGAGGTTGCGTATTTCAGCGCCCGCTTCAACCAGCATCAGAAGCCATTTATCGACCGGATAAACCAGAACGACATCTTTGCCTTTTTCCTGCTCGGCAATTGCCTTGCGCACCCAAGCCGTTGGGCCTTTCTTTTTCGGCTTTTTGTCCCCTGGCCCTTGGTGCATGATCGAGCCGAATGGCGGGTTCACGTAACTGCTCTGCCCCCATTCAACGGTTAAGCCATCAAAGTCGTCGGCTTTTGGAAACGGGCATGGATCAAAATCGAAATTGAACTCCATGTTCAGTTCCGCATAGAGGGCTGGCGGCGTTAGCCAGTAATGCTTGCCATCGTCACCATTGCCTTTGTGAAACTTGTTCTCTGCTGGCGGCAGTTGGGACTGGTGCATTTCCTTTCTGAATAGATCGCCCATCTCAACCCTCCCACCAAGACCGCTTGCGCGGATGCACGCCGCGATAAGCCAGCACCGCAAGCCGATGCTCTTCGCGATCCGCTTCGTCCTGTTGATCGATCATCCAGCGCAGTTCGGTCGTATCGCCCGTGTCGAGTGCGCCCTGTGCTTCATCCATCCATTGCTGGCGGGTGAAGATGGGGTAATCGGCCTTGGGGAGATCGCCTGCGAGGATCGACCGCGCCAGCGAGGCTTCGTTGCAGCGGGTCTTGCCGTTGGGGATGGTGGCGTGGATCATCAATCCGCCTCCACCAGCTTGCCATCCTTGGCGATGACCCATGTGTCGGCAGGGAAATCCTTACCCGCGATACCAGTTGCGAAACCGATAGGGCTGTAATCGCTGTCATATTCGCAGATGGCTACCGGCGTTCCGGCTGCGGCCTTTACACGGCTGTTTGGGCCTACCGTGGCGGCGGCTGATTTTGCGCCAGTGATTTCCAGCTTCGAGAAGTTGCCCGACGCGGCCAGCTTCGAGTAGTCGCCCGACGCGGCCAGCTGCGAGGAGTCGCCCGACGCGGCCAGCTTCGAGGAGTAGCCCGACGCGGCCAGCTTCGAGGAGTAGCCCGACGCGGCCAGCTTCGAGGAGTTGCCCGACGCGGCCAGCTTCGAGTAGTCGCCCGACGCGGCCAGCTGCGAGGAGTAGCCCGACGCGGCCAGCTTCGAGGAGTCGCCCGACGCGGCCAGCTTCGAGGAGGTGCCCGACGCGGCCAGCTTCGAGGAGGTGCCCGACGCGGCCAGCTTCGAGAAGTTGCCCGACGCGGCCAGCTTCGAGGAGGTGCCCGACGCGGCCAGCTGCGAGGAGTTGCCCGACGCGGCCAGCTTCGAGGAGTCGCCCGACGCGGCCAGCTTCGAGGAGGTGCCCGACGCGGCCAGCTGCGAGGAGTCGCCCGACGCGGCCAGCTTCGAGGAGGTGCCCGACGCGGCCAGCTTCGAGAAGTTGCCCGACGCCGACTGTACCAAATCACCCTTTGCAGTCTTGCAGGCATCCATTACCCACTTGATGCTGGCGGCAATCCATTCGGGCAGCGAAAGCTCGGCGTCGATGGTGATCGAAGCGGCACAAATCTTGCCGCCATCTTCTTGGCGATCCAGCGCACCCGAGAGCGTTACGCGGGCAAAGCGCGAGCCGCACAGGTCGTAATAGTTGAGAACGTCGAGTGGATTTTCGCACGCGTGGAAGCCATGGTCGCAGAGAACCGGCTTGCCATCGATGACATAGGTCTTACCGACTTCGTAAGCGTGGTCACGACACTTCAGATCGCTGTCGAACGCCTTGAACGCGCTGACGGTCTGGGTTGCTGGCGCTTCCGCCTTTGCTGATTTCTGCTTTGCGGCCTTCGCCATCTCAATCCTCCAACAACACAGGCCAATCCTGTGACTGCCGACAAACTCGCTGTCGGTGTGGAGGGATAGGTAGCGCGTATAATCCTACGCGTCAACACATTTGTGTAGATTACTACGCGGGCCTTTTCAGCCTTCGGTTCCGGTCCGGGCAAATGCCTCCAGGACTAGGCGGGCGCGCTCTCGGTCTTTCTTGTCGATCTTTCGCCATAATGCGGCGAGGTCGCTGGCCATCTCGGGATCGCCTTCACCGTATGCCAGCCAGCGGGGATCGACTTCAAGGGCCGCAGCTACCTTATCGACGGTATCTAGGGTTAGCGACTGCACCCTGCCCTTAAGGAACTTGTTGAGCATACTATCGGAAAGCCCCGCCTTCAAAGACACGCTGCGGACCGTCATGTCCTCTCGGCTGTCGATAATAGACTCAATGCGCTCACGTATATCCATGAAGGCATTTTGCCAGCGTGGTGCCTTTTTTGGGTAGTGTAGAAAACTACCTTGACCTTTGGTGTGTATCATACTACTCACCATGGCGAGATGACCGAAACCGAACGCCTGATCCAACGCATTCATGCAGTTGCGACATCCGCCAAGAAGGCTCCCGCGACCATTTCCGGCTTAGTGCTCGGGAGCGGCGCGATACTGGCCAACCTTGAAAATGGAAAAACCATCACGCTCGCCAAATACGAGCGGGCGATGACCAAACTGGACCAGATGGAGCGCCAGCTTGCCAGCGAGAAGGCGCGCGCAGCATGAACCTCCTCATCGCCCTCACCCACGACTGGATCAACGCCCATTTCCTGCGCGCCGAGGGTGTGCTGCGGGCGGCGAATGATCGTCACTGTGCGGGCTGCGGGGCGGTTCAATGCTCCTGTCCCGATCCTGTCTGGAGCGGTACTGTGCCGCCGAGTGCGGCATGATGCGTAAGCCCCGCCTTCTTGACCTTTTCTGCTGCGCTGGTGGCGCGGGGATGGGCTATCATCAGGCTGGCTTTGAAGTGGTTGGCGTCGATGTGAAGGCCCAGCCACGATACCCTTTCGAGTTCATCCAGGCCGACTGCCTTTCTCTCAATTCGGCGTTCATCGGCGGGTTTGATGCCATTCATGCTTCCCCGCCTTGTCAGGCCCACTCGGCCATGAAGACAATGCATAACGCCCGCAAACACGACGACTTCGTCCCCCAAACGCGCGCCATGTTGAAGGCCTCGGGCCTTCCGTGGGCAATTGAAAACGTCGTCGGCGCACCATTGGTCGACCCAATCACGCTTTGCGGGACGATGTTCGGCCTTGGCGTGGAGGATGCTGATCTGCGCCGCCATCGGCTCTTCGAACTCAGTCATCCTATCACTTTCGTCCCTGAGTGTCGCCACAGCACTCGTGATACAATCGGCGTCTACGGCGGCCATGTTCGTAACCGCCGCCGCTCTCGGACCATCGGTGTTTACGTCAAAGGCGCGCGCGACAGTCGAAGGAAGTCCGACAAGGGCGTCGCCGATTTTACCGTCGAGCAGGCCCGTGAAGCTATGGGTATTGATTGGATGACGCTGGCGGAACTCTGCCAAGCGATTCCGCCTGCGTACACGAAGTTCATCGGGAGTCATCTGCTAGCGCTCCTTTCCAAAGAGAGGGCTGCCGCATGATCGGCGCTCAGGTCATCCCCGTGATTGTCGGCACTCGTCTGTCGCACTTTCTCGTCAACGAAAAGCCCGCATCCCAGTGCCCTTCGGTTCGCGTTGAGCACGGGCGCGCCGCCGGAGTTCTTCATCCTCCACGCTCCGGCGGCGCTTTTCATCATTCCACTCATGGCGCTTTGAATAGCGAGAGGTCGAAATCCGATCATGGCTGACAATTCCCAAATCAAGGCAACGCAAGAGCGCATCTTCCGCATTGCCCAGCGGCGCGGTTTGACGCTCAAGGCAATCAGCCTCGACGCGCACCATCCCGCTAGCGAGAACGGACGCGACATCGGCCCGACCGAATGCCGCAACCTGCGCCTGAAGTTGGCGGCTGTGAACGGGAGGGCGGCATGAACCTCTCTCCCGAACAGCGCGAAGAGTACGGCCTTGATGAGGAGTTCCCGCCCAAGGGCATCATCATCAAGGCATGGATATACGCGGGCGCGGTCGGCTTTCTCGTGTGGCTGGCGGCGTGGGTCATTGGCACAGTTACCTATCCGTGGGTGGCGGGATGACCCCCCTCACTCAAACCGAACTCGCCCTGACTGCGGCCATGTTTCTCGCCTTCCTCGTTTTCGTCTGTGCGGGGATCGGGAAGGCGCTGCTGTGATGGGCGCTTGCAAGTCATGTCGCGCAACGCTCGGTGCCCGGAACCAGTCCGGCTATTGCCGCAAGTGCTTTAGCCGCAGCGTACCGGTCAGCGACGAGACGCGCGCGAAAATCAGTGCCGGGATCAAGCGCAAGCTAATGGAAGACCCCGAGTTCGCGGAACAGCGCAAGGAGCATGCGCGGCAGGCATCACGGTCGCCTGCTGCTGTCGAGGCGCGCACCGAACGCTGGAACCGCGAGCGGCTATGGGAGAAAGGAACCGCGGCGCGGTGCAAGCCGGAAGTGGCAAAGCGCGCCGGTCGCACTCTTTCCGCGCGCCGCCTCGCGTGGTGTCCGCCGCACCTTCGCCAAGCCTATCGCGACCTTATCAACGTAAAGCGCATCAAGGCCGCAGAGGCCCGCCGCATGATCCTAGAGCAGGATGCTGCCGAAGTGGCCGCCGTGCGTCAGCGCATGAATTACCAGGAACCGGAACGCGGGCCGATTGGTCGCCCTGCCGTCTGGCCCGACTGCCCGGAAAAACTGCGTCCCGAATACGAGCGACTGCGCCGCAAAGGCGTGCTCGCTGTCGATGCGCGACGCCTGTTGGAGAAAGTTGCATGACGATCATCACCGAACCCGGCGCCTATTCCGATATCGACAATGAGGACTATCACCGCAACGCCGACTTGTTGCCGGGGCCATCCCTGTCGTCTTCTGGTGCCAAGCGCATCCTGAGCATGTCGCCGTATCACTATTGGTACGACAGCCCGCTTAATCCCGAACGCCCCGCAGAGGACGACAAGCCGCACCTCAACATCGGCAAGGCGGCGCATGACCTTATCCTGCTCGAAGACAGGTGGCCGGATTTTTATCATGTCACGCCCGAGGGCTTTTCCCGCGCTGCATCGAAGAAATTTGCCAGCGACATCGCCGCAGCCGACGAAGCGCAGGCGGAAGGCTTGACCATCCTGCGCCATGACGATGCTGAAACCGTCAAGGCCGTGGCCGATGCCATCCTGGCCAACAAGCAGGCCGTCATGGCACTATCCAACGGCGTCACCGAAGAGACGCTGGCGTGGAAGGACCCCTTGACCGGGGTGTGGCTTCGCGCCCGGCCTGACTTCCGCCCTGCCAGTATTGCCGAGGGACGCGCGGTGCGCGTGCTGGCCGACCTCAAGTTCATGGCTCCGACCTTCTGCGCACCGTCGGGTTTTGGTCGTGCTATCGACAACTTCGGCTACCACCAGAGCGCTGCGTTCTACTTCGATGGGATCAAGGCGATTTACGGCGAAGAGCCGACGCATTGGCTCAATATCGTGGTCGAAAAGGACGCGCCGCACACGGTCAGCCTCTACGAGCTGCCCGCCGAAGACATCCAGCGCGGGCGCATGCTGAACCGCAAGGCCATTCGCATCTTTGCCGAATGCCTCGAAGCCGACCACTGGCCTGCATATGCCGACGGCCCCATGCCGGTCGGCCTCCCCGAATACGCGCGCAAGCGCATCGATCTCTCGGCGGATGTCCCGCTGAGTGAAGCCGCCTGACAAGGAGGAACCATCATGGCGACACAGTTGGCAGAAAAGCAGAACAACCCCGTTGAGGTCGTTCGCAACCAAATGGGCAATCTCGCCCCTGAACTCAAAGCGGCGTTGCCCGCGCACGTAACCGTCGAAAAATTCAGCCGCGTGGCAATGACGGCGATTCAGAACACCCCCGACCTGTTGCAAGCGGATAGGCGCTCACTCTTCGGCGCGGTCGTTCGACTCGCGCAAGACGGGTTGCTTCCCGATGGCCGCGAAGCAGCGCTGGTGATCTTCAACACGAAGTCCGGCAACGAATGGATCAAGAAGGTCCAGGCGATGCCGATGATCGCTGGTGTTCTGAAGAAGATACGGCAGTCTGGCGAAGTGGCCAAGATCAGCGCGCAGTGCGTTTACGAGGCCGACGAGTTCGAAGTCCGCTATGGCTATGAAGAGGATGTTCATCACGTTCCGCCGCGCCTTGGCCAACCTCGCGGAGAAATTATCGGAGCTTACGCCACGGCGGTCCTGAAAGACGGAACAAAGCTGCTTGAGGTGATGGACCTCGACCAAATCGAAAAGGTCCGCAGCGTAAGCCGGTCAGGCCAGAAAGGTCCGTGGGCAGATTGGTTCTCGGAGATGGCTCGCAAGACAGTCATGCGCCGCCTGTCGAAGCGCCTGCCGATGTCAACCGACGTTGAGGATTTCATTCTTCGCGACGAGACAATGGCTGCCGAGTTCAAGCCGGTCGAGGAAACCAAGCCGCTTTCGTCCGAAATGCTGATCGAACAGGCTGCTCCGGTCGATACGGAGGCAGACGAGCCCGAAGACGAAGCGGTTGAAGAGGCTGAGGTCGAGGAAGCCGCGGCAGAAGAAACCAAGACCGGACCCGACACATCCAAGGTACGGCGCATGATCGCCGCGGCTGACACGAAAGCCGATCTCAAGGCGGCGGACGAGGAGTTCGTGAAGCTTCGTGCTTCGCTCTCCGACGATGAGGCGGAAGAGATCGACGGACTGATTGCGGACCAGCGCAAGAAGGTATCCTGATATGCGCGGGGGTCGCCAGTACGGAAATCGCAAGCGGACAAAAGCGGACATGCGGGCGGCGGCATTGCAGATGCTGACGTTCCGCGTGTCGCTGGACGGGCTCACGCCTGAAAGCCTCTCGCGATCCTACGGGCTGTCGCTCCCCGACGCCACCGACCTCCTGAGAAAAGAAACAGTGCGCAGGCGGGCTGTATGATCGATTTCGCCGACCTCGACGAGCCCTTGTCGCCCGATCCGACTTTCTTTGTGGAAGCGCCGGACGGGCGCAAGGACGTGCCCGAGTTGCGCCGCCAGACGGACTTTCTCAAGCTGATGCGCATCGCTGCGCCGAGGGTGATGGTCTTTGCCAACGCCAACGCGGGCAAGCGTAACCCTCAGCAGGCGAAGCGCGAGGGCATCAAGGGTGGCGTGTTTGACATCACCTGTCTTTGGCGCGCGCGCTGCGCCTACATCGAATTCAAGGGCTACAACAAGAACGGCGCTGGCTCGCTCACGGATAACCAGACCCGCTTCGGCAACCGTCTCGTCGAGCTAGATATTCCCTGCGCGTGCTTCTTCTCGCCAGAAGCTGCGGTCGATTGGCTGCGCGAAATCGGCTTCCCCGTCGCGGAGATACACCATGCAGCATGATGCCATCCCAAGCGAACTCCCGCGCGCGCCGTTCGACCTGAACGCCTTTGCTCGCCAAGCTGTGATCGTCGGCATCGAGCAGGCGATCGATGACCCCGCTGAGATGAAAGCGCGGATCATGCTCGCGTTCGAATGTGAGCACCTCAGCGCGACGGAAGCCCGCGCGATGATCATCAAACACAAGCTGGAGAACGCCTGATGGAGCGGCAGGACCTTTCGCAGCTGATGCCCACCGTTGCCAAGGCGCTCTTTGGAGAGCCCAAGCATACCGAAAAGCAAGGCACCGAGTGGCGCTACCGCCGCAAGGGTTCTCTGTCGATCGATGTCGGGAAAGGCACGTGGTACGACCACGAAGCCGGAAAAGGTGGAGGCGTTCTCGACCTGATACGGCAGGAAAGGTCGTGCGACACCGGCGCAGCGCTGCGCTGGATCGAAGGCATCGGGGAATACGTGGCCCCTGTGCGGCCCGTGAAGGACGATCCTGCGCGCGTTTCGTCGCTGCGGGACTCCGCGCTCCGCATATGGCGAGAAACGCGTCCTGCGGCTTCTACGCCAGTCGAGCGCTATCTGTGCAACCGCGGGCTACCCCATGGAGTCGGGGTTACCGACATCCGGTTTCATCCGCGATGCCCGTTCGGCAAGGACGAAGCCGGGCGGCAGCGTTTCGTTCCCGCGATGGTGGCCCTGGTTCGCAACCCCGGCGATCGCACACCGATGGGCATCCACCGCACCGAACTGACCGGCGACGGACGCAAAATCGACCGCAAGATGCTTGGCCCCTGCCATGGCGGCGTCGTCATGCTGTCGCGCCATGAAGCCGACACGGACGTAGGCATCTGCGAAGGTATCGAGACTGGCCTGGCGGTCATCAAGCTTGGTGGCGGTCCGGTCTGGGCCACTTTATCCGCAGGATCCATGGGCGCGTTCACCGTTCTCGGGGGCGTGCATCGGCTGGCGATCTTTGCGGACAACGATTTTGCCGGCATCGAGGCTGCGCAGAAATGTGCCAGGCGATGGGTTCGCTGCGGCATCGAAGTTTCAATCCAGGCACCAAAGGAAGAGGGTGCGGACTACGCGGACACTCTCGCGCTGTTCGAGCGTGGGGAGGTTAGCGCGTGAGTTCCGTTCCTTTGTCAAAAGTCGTGCAGGTTGAGCGCCCGGAGGGCGAGGTCAGCGAGGATCAAGTGGCCCTCGCTTTCGCTGCGAACTATCGCAACACGCTCCGCTACGACCACGACCACGGCCGGTGGTTCGAGTGGGACGGTGTCCGGTGGAAGCCGGACAGGTGCGACCGCGGATTTCACTATGCGCGCGAGATCAGCCGCCGAATGGGCGATGGCAAGCGCTCGATGTGCAAGGCTTCGGTCGCCAATGGCGCTGAGCGCATGGCACGAGCCGATCCCGACCTTGCCGTGACTTCGGAAGAGTGGGACCGTGACCTGTTCATGCTTGGAACGCCGGGTGGCGTAGTCGACCTTCGTAGTGGAAAGCTGCTCGAAAGCTGCCCGTCCTATCGCATCACGAAGATCACCAGCGCCACGCCTACGCGCGGGACACCCAAAAGGTGGCTGGCCTTCCTGAACGATGCCACCGGCGGCGACCGGGAAATGATCGATTTTATCCAGCGGTGGCTTGGCTACTGCCTGACCGGTGACACGAGAGAGCATGTCCTGCTTTTCGTCCACGGCGGCGGTGGAAACGGAAAATCCGTGCTGCTCAACACCGTCACGCGCATTCTGGGCGATTATGCCGTTACCGCGGCAATGGAGACATTCACGGCTACCCGCGGCGAGAAGCACACGACCGATGTTGCCATGCTCCGTGGAGCGCGCGTCGTCACCGCCTCCGAAACCGAGGAGGGCAAGGCGTGGGCGGAGGCGCGGATCAAGCAGATGACCGGTGCAGACCCGATCACGGCCCGGTTCATGCGCAAGGACAACTTCACCTTCATCCCGCAGTTCAAACTGACCATCGTCGGCAATCACGCCCCGGCTATCAAGAACGTCGACGAGGCCATGCGCAGGAGGTTCCGCGTCATTCCCTTCGACCGGAAGCCCGTGAGCCCCGACCGCATGCTTGAGCGCAAGATGGAAGAGGAATGGCCGCTGATCCTGCAATGGATGATCGAAGGGTGCCTGCGCTGGCAGGAAAAGGGCCTTCCCGTGCCATCGATCATGCAGGAGGCCACCGATACCTATTTCGAGGAACAGGATGTCGTTGGCCAGTGGATCAAACAGTATTGCGAGGTCGGCCCGGGCAAGTGGGAGCCCGTCGCCACTGTGTTTAAAAACTGGAAAGCGTTTGCGATCGCGAGCGGAGAAGACCCCGGCTCGGCGAAGAGTTTTGGCGGCTCGCTGGAGCGTCGCGGCTTCAAGCGCGGCAAGTCTCCAGACGGCAATTCCAGGGCATTCAAGGGCCTCGCGCTGCGCATCCCCGACTACGATCCCGATCAGGGGTTTGTCCGATGAACCGGTTTCCCTTGCAACTATCGGACACTTTTAGCCGACCTTCGGACAGTTTTTCGGACAGTTTTTGCTTCGACAAGCTACTGAAAAACAACCAAATCGGACAGTTCGGACAGTTCGGACAGTTTTTCGGGGTGTTCCGTCCTTCACGCGCGCCCATGAGTGTAATGCAAAATAACTGTCCGGAAGTGTCCGAACTGTCCGGAACTCTCATTTGCGCCACCCACCCCCACCCCATCGAAAGCAGCAGGGTCAAGTGAAAGGAACCGAGAATGGCTAAGGGTCGGCCGCCTTTGCGCATGACGTACCGTCGGCGTCAGGTTCTCGAAGAAATGCGCAGATCGGCTGCCGATGGGGAGGCTATCACGTTTTCGCGCCTCGCTCGTCGGTGTGGGCTTTACGATTATCGGGACGCTCGACGGATCGTGCAGGATTTGCGAAAAATGGGAAAATTAGCTAGAAAAGGCGGAGCGGAAAGAGGTTGCAGCCTCCCTTCCGCCCCTAACCAAACGTGAGGTAGCACGATGGCTAATTGCACAAATCCCACAGCAAGCATTTTGCGTCAATTTTTGCGTTTCGATGAAGATACGGGGAAGCTGTTTTGGAGACGGCGTTCGGTCGAACACTTCAAGAGCAAAAACTCGTGGGCTCGTTGGAACAACATGCATGCTGGAAAGCAGTGCTTCACCCAAGTCAGCAATCGTGGATATCTGACGGGAAAGGTGTGCGGCAAAACAATGTCGGCCCATCGAGTAGCATGGGCAGTCCATTTCGGATCATTCCCCGAAAACCAGATTGACCACATAAACGGGCAGAAAACCGACAATCGGATATCGAATCTTCGCGATGTTAGGCCGGTCGATAATCAACGCAACCTCTCCAAATCTACACGCAATACATCAGGTGTAGTCGGGGTGAGTTGCGATCGTGGAACTTGGGTCGCCTACATCTCCACGCCAGAAGCGGGGCAAATTATTCTGGGCCGCTTCAAAACGAAAGGTGCGGCAATCCAAGCGCGGCGCTTAGCTGAGGAGCGTGAAGGTTATCACCCAAACCATGGGAAAAGAGGCTGAATTCTTACCCCATTATGGAGGGGTAAAAAACCGTTTAATTGAACACCCCCATGAGTGTGGGCCGTCCATCGAAAAACAATCCTCCGAAATCGTCGGGGAAGAAAGGCGGTCCTCGTCCCGGCGCGGGGAGGCCTAAAGGCGTCCCCAACAGGCTCACCACCGAAGTCAAGGACATGGTCCGCGCGGCACTCGATAAGGCCGGTGGGGTTGATTACTTGGTTACACAGGCTACCGAGAACCCAAAGGCATTCCTGACGCTGGTCGGTAAGCTCATGCCACTCGACGTGAACAGCACTTCGAATGTGGCCGTCACGCTCAAAGAAAGCCGGGACGCGGCAACAGCAGCATTTCTTCGCAGCGCCGCTGAAAAGCGCGAGACGATACAGTGAGCGCTGCCTTGGCCTGTCAGCCCACGCCTGAGGACTTTGCCTTCTCGGACCTGATTTCCTATGCCGCGTTTCAGTGGCCGCGTTACGCCGACGCACCGCACCATCGCTTGATTGCCCGCCATCTCGAAGCCGTCGAGCGCGGCGAGATCAAGCGGCTGATGATCACCATGCCCCCCCGCCACGGTAAATCGATGCTGGCGAGCGAATTCTTTCCCGCCTGGTACATCGGACGCAATCCTGAGCATTATGTCGTTACCGCGACCTATGCGCAGGAACTGGCCGATGATTTCGGGCGCAAGGTCAAGAATCAGATCGAGGACGAGGCGTACAACGCGATATTCCCCGGTGTTGGGCTGGCGGGCGACAGCAAGAGCGCCAAGCGTTTTCACATTGAAGGGCGCTCTGGCGGGTTCGAGCATCAGACCACGCAGCGAGGCGCATTCTACGCTGTGGGTGTGGGTGGCCCACTGACCGGACGCGGCGCGCATTGTTTCGTGGCGGGAACCATAGTGGAAACAAGCGATGGGCCAAAGCAAATAGAGCTATTAAAAGATTGCCCCCCGTCCTGTAAGATACTATCGTTCAATCATGACACAGGACAATTCGAATACCGCGCGATGCAAGCTTTCTCCGAGCGTGAGGGATTTGGGATATACCGGATCACCACTGCCTCTGGCCGAATGGTTGAAGCTACGGGAGATCATAGAATCTTCACCGACAAGGGATATGTCGAAGCGCGTTCACTTGCCGCCGGTGATCGTTTGTTGTGCGCTTTGCGGCAAGGACAAAACGAAGACTGCATTCGAATATCGGAAGTGGGAAGCGAAGTGTCGGCGCGATCATTATTGCTCGCTGACGTGCAGTCAGGCGCATGCTGCTTACAAGGACCGCAGGCGTTGCGAGAAGTGCGGGGAGAGGACGCCTCGAAAGACTATGCGGTTTTGCCCTCCGTGCAGGCCGAAGCGGGGAAGGAAAGCGGCGCACCCACCAATAAAGGCATCCTGTCCAACCTGCTCGACACAATTTATGGCCGCTTGGCGGGGCGGCGGAAAGTACGCCACTTATTGCGGCAAGACGTGTGCGGACATAGGCCATTCTGTAAGGATGTCGGGCAAGGGGAATCCCAAGTGGAAACATGGGGCCACGCCGCTGCGCGAACAGCCTCATTCGGCAAGGGCCTTCCGTGTCATGAGGCCGTTAGTGAAGGAGCGCGATGGGAATCGGTGCGTCATCTGCCACGAGACGGAAAAGCTACATGTGCACCACATAGACAATTGGCCGATGAACAACTTGTCATCCAATCTAGTGACTCTTTGTCCGTCCTGTCACAAGGAGGCGCACCGCTATCTGGATGGAAAGCCGGGGATGATTACGTCATCAAGGTTGAGCGAGTTCGCGAAAGCGCCCCTGTCTTCGACATCCAAGTTCAAAAGAACCACAATTTCTTCGCTAACGGGATGCTCGTCCATAACTGCCTGCTGATCGACGACCCAATCAAGAACCGCGAGGAAGCGGACAGCGAGGTCATGCGCCGCAAGACCCGTGATTGGTACACCTCAACCGCTTACACGCGTTTGATGCCAGGCGGGCGGATCGTAATCATCCAATGTATGGTTGGCGATACTTCGGTGATGCTGCCTGATGGCACTTCGAAGGCACTGCGCGACATCCGCCCTGGCGATAAGATCGCGACTTATGAAAATGGTGAAATAACAAGCTCATTTGTCCGCAATCATGTGAATAATGGTCCTGATCGCGTCTATGCAATCACCACGAAATCAGGTATTACCGTCAGAGCAAACGCAAGGCATCCGTTCCTTGTAAATGAAGGCGGAAAAGCAAAGTGGATAAGGACGAGAGACTTACGTCCGGGCCAAGAAATCTACCGGGTCAGTGGGGCAAGTGGCGCGGGAAAATTTGCAGACAGGACGGGTGCGATAAACCAGTCCGTTGCCGAGGATATTGCGCGTCCCATTACAACAAAAAGCGGTGGGCAGACGGTGTTCGCCCGCCTTCGGTCAATCCGCGATCTCGCCGCGAAGCGCATTTGCGCCATCGCTACGGGATTGACCTCGCAGATTACGAACGACTTCTTGCCGAACAAGGTGGCGCTTGCGCCGTCTGTCGCCAGCCTCCCACGAAGCGCAACACACGCGCTCACTGGGACGGGAAGTTGTGTGTCGACCACTGCCACGACGGCAAGCATGTTCGCGGGCTTCTCTGCAACGACTGCAACCTCGCAGTCGGGTATGGAAAGACTGAGCAAGTCCTCCGCGCAGCCGCCGACTACGTTCGGGATAGAACATGATGAAATCCTTGAAATAGTATCGAGCGGGGTTGAGGACGTATACGACATTGAGGTTGAGCGAACCGCCAACTTCATCGCAAACGGCCTAGTAAGCCATAATACACGTTGGCATGAAGACGATCTTTCGGGCTGGCTTCTCCGTGAGCATGAGCACGAGGATTGGACCGTTCTCGACCTACCAGCGATCAACGATAGCGGGGAGGCGCTGTGGCCCGATCAGTATTCGCTTGAGGCGCTTGAGGGCATCCGGCGCGCCCTCCCACCCCGTGATTGGTCTGCTCTCTACCAGCAGCGCCCGGCACCTGACACCGGCGACTATTTCAAGCGCGAATGGATCCACGAGATGGATAGCATTCCGAGCGCTTCAACGATGCAGGTCTTCGGCGCGTCAGACTATGCCGTGACCGCAGATGGTGGCGACTTCACGGTGCATGTTGTCATGGGCATCGATCACACCGGGCGACTTTGGCTGCTCGACCTTTGGCGTAAACAGTCGTCGTCCGATGAGTGGGTTGACAGCCTTTGCGGCCTTGTGCGCCAATGGAAACCTATTGGTTGGGCGGAAGAGACTGGCCAGATAAAATCCGGCGTCGGCCCGTTTCTCGTCAAGCGCATGCTTGAGACGCAATCGTACGTCGCTCGTGAACAGTTTCCAACACGCGGCGACAAGGCGGTGCGGGCGCAATCGATCCGTGGGCGCATGGCGATGCAAGGCCTGCACGTAAAACGGGGTGCACCGTGGCTCCCTTCGCTGATTTCCGAGATGATGAGTTTCCCGGTCGGCTCGCATGACGACCAGGTCGATGCGCTTGGTCTTGCTGGCCAGCTCATTGCGAAGATGGACTTTGGCAAGACGCCAGAAGCCGACAAGCCGAAGCCCGGAGCGCCGCCGCGTGTCGTCGCTGATGGTGTCATCGCACCGCCGTTGGGGATGAGACGGTGAACGACGCCCGCGACTTTACCGGCACCGAGGAAGAGGCCAAGGAGAAGGCATCAAAGCCGATCCTGCAAGCGTTGAAGCGCTCGGAGAAGGCCTTCAGCGAGTGGGACGCCACTTGCCATGCAATCGACGACACCTATTCCAAGCACGGCGCATCGTACGAAAATCTCGTCACCACCTATGGTGGCTCCGGGTGGAAAGACGCCGAGATGGACCTTTTCTGGTCATCCAACGAGGTTCTGAAGCCTGCCGTTTATGCCAAGCCGCCCGTTCCGGCGATTTCACCAATTTTCAAGGACGGTGGCCCGGTAAAGGCGACGACGGCTGAGCTGCTCGAGCGTGCTGCGATATCGACGTTCAAGAATACCGGCATCGACGAGGTGATGCAGAGCGTTCGTGATGATCTGATCTTCACCAATCGCGGCGTCATGTGGCTGCGCTACGAAGCGGACGGCGGTAAAAAGGTCTGTGTCGAGCATCTCGACCGCGACGATTTCCTGCATGACGTAGCGCGCAAGTGGTCGGAAGTTGGCTGGGTTGCGGGTGGCTTCTGGATGAGCCGCGACGAGATCAAGGAGCGCTTCAAGCGCCTTACTGACGAGCAACTTGACGAGATCAAGTTCATGGAGCGCCGCGACGAGACCGACCGCGAAGAAAAGGCGATGTCGGCCAAGGCAAAGGTATGGGAGGTCTGGCACCGCGCGAACAGCCGTGTCTATTGGGTTGTCGACGGGCTCGATGTGTATCTCGACGATAGCGAGCCCCACCTCAAACTCGACGGCTTTTTCCCCTGCCCGCGCCCGGCCTACGGAACCCTTCGCCGCCGCTCGCTCGTGCCCGTGCCTGATTTTGAGCGCTATGCGGGCATGTTCTCGAAGATCAACCGCTTGACTAGCCGTATATACTTGCTGCTCGATCAGGTGCGTATGAAGGGCATTATTCCGGGCGGTGGTGACGTCGGTGATGCGATCGAGCAGTTGATGAAGTCGGACGACGACAGCCTGCTCATTTCAGTGCCCGGGGCGGCGTTGATGGAGGGCGCGTCTGCCGTAGTGTGGCTACCGCTTGACCAAGTGGCCGCCGCTATTACTGGCCTGATCGAAGCGCGGCGCCAACTCATTGAGGATTTCTACCAGCTTTCAGGCATCTCCGATATCATGCGCGGTGCGACTGAGGCCGAAGAGACGTTGGGCGCGCAGCAGATGAAGGCGCAGTATGGTTCGGTGCGCGTCCGCTGCAAGATCGACGAGTTGCAGCGCATCGCTGCCGACGCAGTCAAGATCGCCAGCGAGATCATCGCAGAGAAATTCGACAGCGAGACTCTGCTAGCCATGTCGCAGATGGAATTGCCGACGCGCAAGGACATCGAGAAGCGCATCAAGGAAATAGAGACCGCCGCCGAAAAGGAAATGACGGCGCTCGCAGACAACGCCGAGCAAATGGCGCAGGGAGCGCCGCCTGAGCAGATCGAACAGGGTAAAGCGGCGTTTCAGCAGCAACAGCAGGAGATCGTCCAGCGCTACAGCGTCATGCTGGAGGAAGCGGAAAACCTTGTTCCAATCGACGACGTGGTCGACCTTCTCCGCGACGACAGGGCCCGCTCATTCGCTTTCGAGATCGAGACCGACAGCACCATCCTTACTGATGAGCTGGCGGAGAAGCAGTCGCGCGCCGAATTCTTGACCGCGTTCAATGGCGCGGCTCAGGGTGTAACCTTCCTGCTTCAGGCGGGCGAGGCCGGTGCGACACTGGCGGGGGAGATGCTGAAGTTTGCCCTCGCGCCATACCGCGCTGGCCGTCAGCTCAACACTGCCATCGACGAATTCGTGAAGCAGGCACCGCAGATTGCCTCGCAGATGCAGGGCGATGGCGAGGATCAGCAAGGCGTTGCTGCGCTTGCCGAGGCCGAGAAGATGAAGGCTCAGGCTGCACAAATGAAGGTCGAGGCCGACATGGCCAGGAATCAGGCCGAGAGCGATCGCAAGCTGATGGAGATGCAGCAGAAGGCGGCCAAGGACCAAGCCGATGCACAGGCCAAGATGGCGAAGATTGAACAGGACAACGCCGCCCTGAATGTCAAGGCGCAGGAGGCGCTGGCCAAGGTGGACCTGATCCGCGCGCAGACGATGAAGGCGCTGGCAGAAGCCGGGGTTGTGGTGGACAGCGCTGCGCTCGACGAATTTGTGTCGCTCAAGGACATTGAACTGCGCGAGCGCCAGCAGGTGGCGAATGAAACCAACGCAATGGCCGACCGCGCCCATCAGTCTCAGCGCGACGAAGTCGAGGACGGTTTCCGCGAACGCGGGGAAAGCCGTGCGGATATGGCGGCGGAGCGTGAGCAATGACCGGCTTTCCCGTAACCGTTGTAGATAACGGCGGCCTTCCGGTTACGCAGTCCGCCACAGGCTCTCCTGCCTCGGCTGTTGCGTCTGGCGGGATCCCGGTGACGCTCGTTTCTTCGGGCGGAATAGCCCTGTCGGTAAGCGGCCTCGAAGAGGACATCTGGGGCAATGATTACGAAGAGGCGCTGATTTCACCGGCTCCGAGTACGGAACGCTCGACGTATTCGGTCGAGGGGCCAGCTACGGTTATTCTCTCTAGGGATGATGTCATAGGTTTGGATGCTGGTGAGAATGCCCCGTATTTTCCGTGCGCGCTGTCGAAGGCGTTGGGTCAGTTGCCCCTGACGTTTCCAGCCGATTTGGCTGTGTATCATGGCTCCGATCACTCCACAGGTAACGGCTACCTTTCCGTTCTCCTTGGTTGGTACGATGCCGGTTCGCCCAACGGTATCCTGTGGAAGCAGTACCAGCAGGCGAAAGACGACGGCGATCTGGCGGGCGTGACGGGGCTGCCTTCGACGCCGTATCTGCTCGACTGGTCGGGGCGCCAGCTCGAAACGCCGTGGGTACGCTGGAATGCCACCGATGGCTGGATGATGACGGCGCACGCGGTTTCGGTGCCGAGCGGGTATTACACACAGGCCACGGTGCGCATCCTGACCACCAACGGCTTTGATCTTTCCATTCAGAATGTGGCAGGCGATGCGGCTTGGCTGAAAATCCCGCAGGGTGTGTATCTCGCCAGCGGGCATACCGGCTACGACAAGTTCGGCCCGCATGAGCTGCCCGACATGCCCGGTTCGGTGATGCATCAGACCCTCGCCAGCAGCGGTGATGCGAGTATGCGTGCGATCTGGACTGCGGATAACCTGACCGACACTCCGACGCTGCATTCGTTCTTCCCCGGCAGCACCGTGGGCCGCGCTGCGGATGATTTGCCGACCGGATGGAGATTGGGGCCTCCCATTCCGGGCACGCACAGAACTACCCGGCAGGGTATCGCTGCGCTGTGCGTGGGTTCGGCTATCGGTTCCGGTGTCGGTGCCCCTGGCTCAAGCATTTACGAATGCCTGTACGAGGATGACGGACTGACGCCGAAAGGTGTTCCGATCCTTGTCTATGCCAGCGCCATGGAGACATGGAACGACCCCGGCGCTTCGGGACCGAATATCATCGACGATCCGGACACGCTGGGCAAGCGCCTCATGATGTTCAGCGGCGAAAGTGATCTGGTGGACCCGGATGGCCTCCTGTCGTTCGCCGTTGCGGAAATGCCGTTTCGCAATCCCGGCAACACCTATTTCGATCCACTACCCGATCCCATTCCTGATACCCTGACGGAAACGGAGTACGATTTCACCGCGCAAGCCTCGCTTCCCTCTGGGCTCACGCGCGTAACGTCGGGCACAACTGGCGTAAGCTACGACGCCAACGGGATCAACCTGACCGCCCAGACCAGTGGTCGCAATGTTGTGCGCACCACGGCGGGACTGGACGCGACCGGGCTGGATTTTCTCGAAGTCTGGATTCCGCAGATCAAGGTCATCGGCAACCTCTACAGCCATGTGATTTTCGGGTGGGCCACGGACACGACCGCAGCGATTGCGACGCGCATCGGCTACCGCTGTGCCATCGGGTCGACGATCACGCCGTCAACGGTCAATCACGAAAGCCAGATTGGCGGAACCACGATCATCGAGGCCAAGGGTGTTCCGGGCTTGCTCGAAGGCGGGGGTCACGCGAATATCACGCTGACCGGCCTTGGCGTGCGTTGGTGGCCGCAGTCGGGCCGGTTGTGCCTCATGCAGTGGTATGACGGCGTCGAATGCTCGAATGCGATCGACACGGCATTCCTTGCTCCCGGAGCGGCGGTTTACCCGTACATTTCAGTTCTCAACTCCGAAACCGGACAGACGGGCGCGTTGGCGTTCTCGGGCATGCGGACGCGGCATGGCTAACGAAGGAGAAGTAAAATGGCAGATGCAAATCGGTTGATCGGTCTCGGAGTTCCCGAGCCGACCGCCAACGAACTGGCCGCGCAGATCGAAGCGCAGACTGGCAATGCAGAAAGGCTGAAGGAACTTGGCGTGGTTCCGGAATTGGCCACCGAGATTGCTGCGCAGATCGATGCCAACCCGACCAGTGCGCCGAAACTCGTCGACTATTCGATGATTCCCGAAATCGCAGTCGAAGTGGTCGCGCAGATCATCGCCGACCGACCCTAGGAGACCGAACATGGCAGATATATCGAAACTCGCCGAAGGCACCGTAAAGGACATCTCAGCCAAGCTTTCCGACCTTTCCGACGCGCAGCTTTCACAGCTTCACGACCTAGAACATGGTAAGGATAACCCTCGCACCACGTTGCTCGATGCCATCCACCGCGAGCAGGATCATCGTAAGGGTGAAGCGCCCGAAGAGCCTCAGCGCGATGCTGCTGAGCAGGCAGCTTACGACCAAGGTCGCCGTTCACGCAAAAGCGGGATCGGGCGCGCCGAAAGCCCTTTCAGCAAGGGTGCGCTTCGCGATGCCTATTGCGAGGGTTGGGATTTTCAGGACTCGCTCTGATGCCACTATACGACTTCGAGTGCCATGAAGGCCACCGCTTTGAGCGGTTTGTCTCGCTTGCGCAGTTCAATGTCGTGCAAAGCTGCGAGTGCGGGGCTGGCGCGTCTCGGCTGATCAGCGCGCCGCGCGTGGTTTCGGACACGATCGAGCCGACGCTCGGTCCCGACGGAAAGCTGCACACCAGCCTCACTTCGTACCGCCATAGCTGCACACCTGAGGGCAACCCGCAGCACGAAAGTTACCAGGAACTCGGGCGTGACGAAATGCCCGCATTTAAAGCACCGGAATTCGACCGGCGCAAACGGCGAGACGACATCCGCGCCGGGATACAGGATGTCAAAGAGGGCCGCGTTCCGCCCGTTGTAGTTGGAAATGACCTATGACCGATCTAGCCGAAGCCACTACCGATATCGGGGAAGCCAAGTCGACCACGCTTGAGGAAAACGCGTCCCCCGGCGTGTCCGGCGCAGGTGCCCCCAAGATCGAGCCCGAAGTCAAGGAACCCGCGTCCCTGCGCGACACGATCGCCGACGAGGTGAAGAAGGAAAGCCAAGCCAAGGAAAAGACCGCCGATGACGCCGACGCCGCCAAGGGAGCCGATGGGGATAAAGATGGCGCGGCCAAGGACGAAAAGGCAAAGGACGCCAAGAGCGACGCCAAACCCGAGGAAAAGGCAAAGGACGAGCCTGACAACGTAAAGCCTGAAAAGAAACCGCCGGAGCGCGATGACACTGGCAAGTTCAAGGCCAACACCGCGCCCGTCAACGACACAGCGGAAAAGGACGGCGACGACAAGTCAGGCCATTATCAAGCGCCGAAGAACTTCCTGCCCGACGCTCGCGAGAAGTGGCTGAACGTTCCGCGTCCTGTGCAGCGCGATATCGATAACATGGCGCGGGAGCATGAAGCGCGGATCGAGCAGTTGTCGAAAGCCACCGAGCGATACGAAAGTTTGCGCCAATTCGACGAGCTTGCGCAGAGTAACGGGCGCGACCTCACCGAAAGCCTCGCGAAGCTCAACCAGATAGAGAACCTGATGCAATCGAACCCCTATGCGGGGCTCAATGCGATCCTTCAGGAGATCGGCCCTCGCAAGCCGGACGGCTCACCGGTTTCTCTATTCGAAGTTTCGCAGTTCATAGCGCAGCAGGGACCCGAGAAGTGGCAACAGATGGTGCAGGTGCGCTATCCTGCCAACGAGCAGCCGCAGGAGGATCCCGAGGTTGTGCAGCTCAAGCAGCAGATTGCGCAGATGCAGGTGCAACATACCGCCCAGTCGGTAATCGAGCCTTTCAAGGCCCAGCATCCCCGATACGAGGAATTGAAAGGGCCTATTGCGCAGATCCTGAATTCTGGTATGGTGCCAGCCAGCTTGAGCCCGCCTGACCGGCTGGCAGCGGCTTACGACATGGCTGAGCGGCTTAATCCGCCTTCGAATGTCGACAAGCCCGCCCCGGCACCGAGCCCTGACGCAGATGGCCGCGCTGATCCAGACCTCAGCGGCACGAAATCCATCAAGTCCGCGCCGGGTTCCAGCTCTCCCGATCTTGCTCCCGAACGCGGTGGTTCCATCGCCGAGATACTTCGCGACGAAACGCGGAGAAATCGACGGGCATAAGCAAGGGGTAGCGCAATGCCTATCAACTCCGACCGTAACTATGGTCAGATTCTGACCGCTTCCGTGGCGCGCCGCTCCGGCGACGTGCAGAATATCGTCTACAATTCCACCCCCCTGACTGCGATCCTCAAGGACATGGGGAAGATCAAGCAGAAGCGGGCGGGCGGTCCGGAACTTCGTGTTCCGATCCAGTTCGACAAGCTGGCTGCCCAGTGGTTCACCGGCTACGACAAGCTGGAAATCACGCCGAAGGAGCTGCTGAACAGCGCTGTCTTCAACTGGTCGCGCTGCGTCGGCATGTTCTCGCTGACCGGCACCGAGCTGCTTTACAACAGCGGCGAGGAAGAGGCCATCGACCTCATGGAGGTCTACATGGATGCTGCCGAGCAGTCTGTGAAGGAGGCCTTCGAGGAAGGTATGGTCGGAGACGGCACTGCCGATGGTGGTCGCCAGATGATTGGATTCGGCGCCGCCGTCCCAATCGTGACCAACACCGGCATCTACGGCGGTATCGATCGCTCGTCTGTTGCCGATTGGCGCACGTCGACGTTCGACATCCCGGCGGGTGATGTCTCGGGCTACACGACATGGGACAGCACCACGGCCCGTGCGATCATCGAAAAGATCACCCTCCAGCGTTCGCGCGGCGGACGATATCCGGACCTGATCATTGCCGATGCCAATTCGTATGCGGCCATTTCGGCGGCATTCGTGGCTCACCAGCGCCTCGCATCTGAGCGGCTGGCACGACTCGGCTTCACCGGCATGACCATCATCACCCCGGCGGGTCCGGTCGACGTGATGGCGGCAGGCGGGATCGGCAATGTGATGCCCGCGGATACGTTCTTTGGCATCGATACCAAGGGTGCGGCGATCTACACCTTCCCGGGTCAGGAATTCGTACCCTTCCATCCGGGCGACGGTATGCGTCCGATCAATCAGGATGCGGTGGCGCAGGGCGTTGTGTGGACGGGGCAGTTTGTCCTCGAAAACCCGCTTTTCACCTATCGCGCCATCACGGCCTAAAAGGAGGGCTGAACAATGACCACCACTCCCTTCCGCACTACCGCCCAGCTTGGCCCGGATCTGCATCAGGTCGTGAAGGCCGATCAGGTCTGGTACGAGGGCGCTGGCCGCGCCGCCGATGGCTCGGGCCAGATCGGCTCTCCGCAACTCGGCGTCGTCGAGTTCGGCAACGATGGGCGCCGGTACATGTGGGTCGAGGCGGATGCCACGATCACCGTAGCGGCTTCGCCCGGCACCCAGCTGGCTATCGACGGTGACTTCACCGCCGCCGCCGGGTCTGAAGGTTGGTATGCCCCGCATACCGGCTTCTACAGCGGCACGATCGTTTCTGGCGATCGGTTCTGGGCTGCTCAGGCAGTTCCCTTTGCATAACCATGAGTAAGGCGGGGGCTTCGGCTCCCGCCTTTCCTTCCAATTGGAGCGTCCATCCATGACACAGGTAGCAGTAATCGACGAGCGCGACTTGCAGGTCACGCCGGTTTTCAAGGTAATACAGGTCGAAGACATCAACGCCTCTGAGCGCGAGGGTCATCTCATGATGAAAACGCGCGAGGTGGTCGAGGTTCGCATTGCCGGGCATCGCGATGTCAAGGTATTCCCCTCGGATGCGGTCTGGCGCCGCGATGGCAACAAGGCAATAACCTATGCCGAGCGCTGGCCCGAGCAGTATGCCGCCTATCACAACGGCGATTCTCAGCAGGCCCTCGGCACGCCGCTGGAGATGCTGCGCCCCCATGGCATCTCCGACGCGATGGTTTCCGTCTGCCGTGCGCTGAAAATCTATTCGATTGAGGCCCTGCACGCCCTTGAGGGTCAGGGCGTCAAGGCGCTCGGTATGAACGGCAACAGGCTCAAGGACGCGGCCCGCCAGTTCATGGCCGAGCGCCAAACTTCGGCGCAGGCGTTGTCGGAGGTCGAGGCGCTCAAGGCGCGTATCGCTGAACTCGAAGCTGCTGGCAGCAAGGTCGACGTTCCTGCGCAGGCTCCTACCGAGGCCGAAATCGACGAGGCGGTTGCCGCTTCCGATGCCGAGTTCAGCGACATGTCGGACGATGACATCAAGACTGAGATTGCCGAACTTGCGGGCTCTCGTCCACGTGGCACCCCGACCCGTGAAACTCTGGAGAACTCTCTGCGCGAATTGCGTCAGGCCAAGGCCGCCTGAATGACTGTGCTCGCGGCCATGCAGTCGGCGGCGATCCGGCTTCTCGGTCGCAAGCCCGCTCCATTCTTCGGCTCGTCTCAGCAATTCGAGCTTGAGATGTGTGATCTTGTCAATGAGGTTGCTGAAGATGTCGCGAAATACACCGACTGGCAGGCGCTGATCCGCATAGGCACTGTTGCCGGGGATGGAGCGACTACAGAATTCAACCTGCCGGATGATTACGACCGCTTCCCCCTCACGGCTTCGATTCAGGACTATACGAATTGGGCTTGGGGTTATGGCCATTACCTCGATCTCGATCATTTTCTGTTCGACGAGGCGCGCGACTTCAACGCGCTTCCCGGAGGCTGGATCATCTATGGCGATGTGATGCGCTTTTCACCCGCGCCAGCATCTGGCGCGCAGGCTCGCTTCCCCTACATCACAAAGAACATCGTCCAGGCATTTTCCACCGCCACGAAAGAGGATTTCACTGCCGACGATGACGAATTCCTTTTGCCTGAACGTCTTTTGACGTTGGGTCTGGTCTGGCGCTGGCGCGAGAACAAAGGTTTAGATGCGAGTGGGGACCAGGAGGCCTTCATCAAGGCGCTCGATGAATACGCGGCCAAGCAGAAAGGCCCGGTCGTGATCCGCAGAAATGGCGGTGGTCGCTTTGGGAATACGCAGATGGCCTATCCGTGGGAATTGCAAGGAGCCAGCTATTGGCCCTTAGTCTAGCCACCCCCACCTTTCCCTGCGCCAAATTCTTCGGATTTGCTTCGGCTCGACAGGGTATCTCAAGGAAAGTGCCTTTGCGCTCTCTATCCCTTCAAGGGAGCGTATTTCGCGAACGGCGGCTTCGGTCAATTTATGGGAGCCTTGGTTCTCGCCCCTTGGCGCTGTGCCATGCTTAATTCTGTCCGCCTGATTTTGCATAGGCGTTGCCCAATAAAGATGGTTTGGGTTTACGCAGCTTTTGTCGCCACAAAGGTGCGCCGCCTGATGCGTTTCACTGGATGGAAGACCTTGGGTTTCTTCACACAGGAATCGCGCCACGTATCCCCTTCTACCTTTGCGCATGATCCACGGCCTTTGATCCGATCCACTCACAGTGAATGGCCAAGGAATGCAATCTTTGGCGCGGGAGGTCAGAAGTTGTTCAAAGAATTCCGCTGCTTTGCCCCGCGGCTTTCTGACTACCAGAGGATCGCCATATCGAAGAAGGCGCGTGTAATGTTTTGTGCAATATCCTCGCGCCTGATGGACCTGATCGCATCCGTCAATCGTGCAAAAATTCACGCTAATCTCCTGATTTGGCCGTTGCATATCCTTAGTGTATTTTACCAAAGAAGGCAATCAGCGTGACCTACGCCCGCCGCCAGACACAGCGGAAACCGCGCAATGCGCAGACCCGCAAATGGCCTGCGCCTGTAAGTGGCTGGGTCTCCAATCGCATGTTGTCCGATCCGAAGTCGGTCGAGGGGCCGGGGGCTGCAGTTCTGGACAACTTCTTCCCGCGTTCGACGGGTGTTGCTCTGCGCAGGGGCAAGGCGCGCTATGCCACGCTGGTCGAAAGCGAACTCGACGTAACTGCGCTGTTTACCTACCACGATGGCTCTACGGAAAAGCTTTTCGCGGCCAACTCGACCACGATCTATAACATCACCGATGTGGTGTTTCCCGAACCGCTGGATATTGCGGTGGACGATGAAAACACGCTCGGCGACGGGCTGGGTAATGTGTTCGGCTGGGATTCGACCGCAGGGCTTGAGGTATCTGAAGGCTACACGGGCGGCGACTGGTCGGTGATCCAGTTCGCCACCACTGGCGGCATCTACCTGATTGGCGTGAACGGGGTGGATGATGGGTTTATCTACGACGGAACGCGCTTCTACCCGAATGTCGCGGGGGGCCTCTATAATCTCGCATTCGACGCCGAGACGGGTGCCTTTGTGGTTGGTGAGGACGTAACCGGCGCAGGTGGTGCCACGGGGACCATTGTGGAAGTCGATAGCGATGGTTCTGCGGGCACGCTTCTGCTGCGGGACGTAACCGGCACGTTCAACAATGACGAAAGCCTGACCGGCTCGATTGCGGGGGCGGCGACGGTTGACGGGACGCAGGTGATTGCGGTTCCCGGCATGGACTTCGGAAGCCTTACCAGCGCTGATATGTCGTTCGTCTGGGCCTACAAGAATCGCCTCTGGTTCACGCAGAGGGAAAGCCTTTCGGCGTGGTATCTCGATGTCGATAGCATCGGCGGGAGTGCGACAGAGTTCCCGATGGGCGGCATCTTCGCTAACGGCGGCTCGCTCATCTTCGGGCAGCGGTGGTCGCTGGAAAGCGGCGGCTCGGGCGGCTTATCTGATCAGAACATCTTTGTTACAACCGAAGGTGAGGTCGCAATATATCAGGGCACGTCTCCGAACGAGGCGTCGACATGGTCTCTTGTCGGCGTGTATCGAATTGGCGCTCCGCTCGGGAAGCGTGCCTATCTGCGCGGTGGCGGGGATCTGGCGATTGCAACTACGGTCGGTCTGGTTCCGCTGTCGAAAGCAATTTCACTCGACGTAACCGCGCTCAACGTAGCGACTATCTCGTACAAGATCGCCGACGCATGGACCGAGGCCGTACAGCTTCGCGGCGAGCAGAACTGGCAGTGTATGATCTGGCCGGAAAAGAAGATGGCGCTTATCGCCATTCCCGACCGCATCGGTTCGAGCGACCCTGTCATTTTCGTGTCGAACACCGAGACCGGCGCGTGGGGGCGCTATACCAACTGGCAGGGTCTTTGCATGACCGTGTTTGGTGGGCAGCTCTATTTCGGGTCGCCCGAGGGCAAAATCTTTCAGGCCGAGGTCAGCGGGCTGGATGATGGCGAGACCTATTCGGGTGCCGTGGTTCCGCTGTTCGATGACATGGAGTTCTCCGCAGGGGCGAAGATCGGTAAGATGGCACGCGCCCGGGTTCGCGCCTCTACCAATATCACCGATAACGTTTCCATGCTGGCCGACTTCAACATCGAGCTTCCGCCCGCGCCTGATGCGCCCCCTGTGTTCGCCTCGAACCAGTGGGGCGTCGGGGTGTGGGGCACTTCGACTTGGGATTCCGCCGTGCCTAATGTGCTGAACCAGAACTGGCGCTCTGCCGGGGCGGTTGGCTACTCGATTGCGCCGTGCTACCAGTGCACTTCGGGCGCTCCCGCCCCGCTGGATCTTGAGCTTCTGGACATTGAAACCTTGTATTCCATCGCTGAAGCGGTAACATAATCGGGCCGCAACGGTGCTCTAACACCGCGCGGCCCTGACCTTAGACGATCACAGGAGGATCGAATGGCTGCCAAGCGAATATGCACTATTGATGGATGTGGCAAGGTGCTTGTAGCTAGAGGGTTTTGCGGGCCACATTATCGACGCTTGATGAAATATGGAGACCCATTCGGTGGGGAGCGCGCCATTAGAGGTGACGCTCTTGAATATTTAATTTCCATTGTTTCCCAATCGCAAGAAACGAGCGGCTGTATCGAATGGCCGTTTGGTAAATTTGCAAGCGGCTATGGAGCTTTTAACGGACATGAAAGCGGCTACGCCCATCGGGCGGTCTGTGAATTGGTTCATGGCCCGCCAAGTGATCCAAAACTTCAAGCATCGCACTCTTGCGGGAAAGGTCATTTGGGGTGTGTAAATCCTGCTCACTTGCGATGGGCAACCGCGAAGAGCAATGCATCCGATAAGAAATCCCACGGCACTCACATGCGTGGTGAGAATGTCAATGGGGTCAAGCTTTCGGAAGCTGATGTGCGCCAGATTCGAACGATGCTTGGCGCAATGACGCAAAAAGACATCGCAGATAAGTTCGGGGTGGGAAGAGGGGCGATATCGGAAATCGCCCGTGGTAGGAATTGGGCGTGGTTAGATTAGTGACTGACGAAAGCGCGCGATGTGCCCGCTTCATTTCAGAGCATATTGGAACGGCTTTCTGTCCCCCTTATTACGCTTTCGGTTGGGAGAGATGTGGAAAGCTTTTCGCTGCGGTTTTAGTTAACCAGTTTGAGGGGGTGGACTGCGCGGTTTCAGCAGCAGGAACAGGGTGGACGCGCAGGATGGTTCGACAAACTGGCGAGTATATTTATGGTACTCTAGGCTGCTTGCGCATGACAATCACCACCGAGAAACCCGAAGTCGTGGAATATGCGAAACGCCTTGGGGGAGAAGTTGAAGGGCGGCTGCGCGATCATTTTGGCGAGGGGCGTGATGCCACGATCATCGGCATCTTGAAGAAAGATTGGCGGTTTTAGGTATTTAAGGAGCATCGCTATGGCAACTACCCGTGAATTCGAAGAGCGTGCGGAAGAAATTCGCGGCATACTCATTAAGGGCGGCAAGACCCCGCAGCATGCAGACGAAATCCTCAAAATGGCGATCCTCGCTTATTGCGATGCGATAATGGCACTCGAAAAAGTGGTTGAGGAAACGCCGGACTTTGCGCTGGTTTTCCCGATCAGCCTCGAAATGACGTCAATGCGCTGTCGAGAAATGATGATCGAATTTGCTGTACCTAGCGCTCACTGAAACAGCGTGCTAACCAAAGCGGGCGGCGCCGGGTGATTGAGACCCGAGCCGCCCTAACCTTAGACGATCACAGGAGGATCGAATGGCTCATCAGCGGCTATCAAAAGACTCGATGTGCAGCAACTGCTTCGCTTGGCGCCCACAGGGAAACGGTGACTTCGGTCTTTGCGCCCGGCACGCGCCACAAATCTTTAGAGAGCTGACAGAAGGCGAGTTCTCGCCTGAATGTGGCTGGCCTGAAACTTTTCACGAAGAGGCTTGCTGTGAATGGCTACCTATGCAGGCTGGACAAGGACTGGCGACATGAAACCTATAGCCATCACCCCTCTGGAGGCATGCGAAATGCTCAGCATCGGCATGACTAAATTCTATGATCTCGTAGGTCAAAAAGAAATTGATGTTTTCAAGATTGGCCGGGCCACTCGCGTCACTACCGAGAGCATTCATGCTTACGTAGAGCGGCGGCTGAGTGATGCGCGTGCTATTCAACGCAGCAGAGCCATGGACGACCTTATCTCTGGCGATGCGGATTTAATTGACGATTGACCCGGCAAGTGTACCTCCGTGAGAGGCCTGCCGGGTCCGTAAAACCGAACTACCGCAAAATTTGCGGTAGTTGCAACCCCTATTGAAATCCCGCTCGCGCTGCGGTAAAACCCCAGCATTCGAGCGCGGCTGAACGTCACTTCACGCGCTTTCCGTCGATGGAAAGCGAGTGAATTGATTAGCCCCGACCTTCACCCCTCCGGCTCTAAGTTGTTCAAGGCTAGGCGCGCCTTCGAGGTGCCGCCAACTTTTGCCTCGGATTACGTCTCTGACCGGATGGATGCCGCCGCCGACTGCCTCAGCGATAGCTTTTCGCGTCATTCCTCCCGCGATGTGCAATCGCCAAATCTCCCTGACCTGCGCCTCGGTAAGGCTCTGATTCCAGACCGCCGCCCCTTTGGGCTGGGTATCGTATCTTCGGTAGCTGACGTTCTTGGGGGGCATGGACGCCCGTTCTCGCTTAATCGCATCTTCGGTGTTGTGGCGCTGACTTCCCCATCGAAGATGCTTGGGGTTACAGCACGCGGGCGTGTCGCAAGAATGAAGGGCGTTCGGTCGATCTTCGGTAGGTGGCCCGTGCTCAATCTCGCACGCTATTCTGTGCGCCAGAGTTTGCTTCCTTTCGGTGCCAGTAGTCATAACCCCATAGCCAGCGCTTTGCCTGCCTCTTTTCCACAACCAGCACTCGTCCATTTCTCCGGTATCGACCCGATCCCAGAAGCGCGCGATGTCATGTTCCGAATAAGCCATAATTCAACTCTAGCGAGGGTGTGGCGCTTTGCAATAGGAGGCTCCAATCAAAACACCTAAACCGCCCCCCGCCCCCGATCCCGTAGCAACGGCGCAAGCGCAAGCGGGTGTCAATCTCTCGACTGCGATCACGCAGCAGAACCTCAACATGGTCGACCAGGTCAATCCCTGGGGCAACACATCCTACACGCAAAACGGCAACATGCGGTTCAGGGACAGCTTCGGCAATTGGGTCGAGGTCCCCCGGTATACCCAGACCACGACATTCTCGCCTGAACAGCAGGCAATTTTTGACAAGTCGCAAGCCGCGCAGACGAACCTCGCAGGGATTGCTGAGGATCAATCGGGCCGGGTTGCTGAGACCTTGTCGGACCCGTTCGAGTTCAACAATCAGGACGCCGCCGATTGGGCGTATGATCTCGCGATGAGCCGTTTGCGCCCGGAAATGGAGAACCGGCAGGCAAATTTGCGCGACCAGTTGATCAATTCCGGCCTTCGCCCCGGCACTCAGGCTTACGATACCGAGATGAGCCGCATCGGTCGCGTCGACAACGACATGATGAACCAGCTTATGCTCGGGGGGCGCAGTCAGGCCTTCTCCGAAGCATTGGCAGAGCGCAACCAGCCCCTGAATGAGTTGTCCGCCCTGCTCTCGGGTTCGCAAGTGTCCAATCCCGCGCAGATGTCGAGCGCCGCGCCGCAGGTCGGTGTCGGCGGGGTCGACTACAGCGGCATGGTTCAGAACAACTACAACAATCAGATGCAGCAGTACCAGATGCAGATGCAGAACCGTGGCGGGATGCTTGGCGGACTGTTCGGGCTGGCGGGGACGCTGGGCGCCGCTGCAATCCCGTCCGATGAGCGCTTGAAGACAGGCATTCGCCGCGTCGGTTCGACCGATGAGGGCCTGCCGATTTACACGTATCGCTACAAAGCCGGTGGGCCGACGCAGATGGGCGTCATGGCGCAGGACGTTGCGCAGATGCAGCCCCATGCACTTGGTCCAATTGTGCATGGGTTCGGCAGCGTTCGCTATTCGGAGGTCCGCTGATGGCCATAGGATTCCATCCTGAGGATATGGCGGTCGCACAGGCGTTGCAGCCGATTGGTCCCGAGCAAAGTTTCGTTTGGGGCCATGGTGGCCTTAAGATGACGCCGCAACAGGCTGCGGCGCAACGCGAACGCGGCATGTCCCGTATGCGAGGCGATTATTCACCTATCCAGCACCCGTTTCAGGGTCTTGCCCGGGTTGCGGACAACGTGCTTGGGGCGCTTGAGGCAAAGAAAGCCGACAAGGCGATGCAGGCGACCGCCGAGGCCGACCGCGCGCTGATGGAAGCCATGGCGGGCGGTCAGATAGACGACAGTATTATTGCGCGTGCGATCATGGACCCGAACGTTGGTGACGGCGTGAAACAATACGCAGGCATGGAGTATGCGCGTCGGCAACCGAAGGCGGCTGCTCCTACCGAAGTCGAAAAGCTTATGATAGCCAGTGGTATCCAGCCCGGCTCTCCGGAGTGGAATGCGCAACTATCGGCGGAGCTTGAAAACCGTCGCGATCCCTTCACGACTTTTGTCGGCGGAGACATAGGTTACACTGGCAGGCAGTCCGGCCTTGCCGCAGCACTGAGAGGAGGTGGTCCATCATCTGGGGCGGGGCAAGGTGCCTCGCCTCCTGCCGATGCGGTGCAGTATCTCAGAGACAACCCCGCTCTGGCTGATGATTTCGACAAGAAATATGGCGCTGGCTCGGCTTCTAGAATCCTTGGAGGTCAGGCGTCCGCGCCTGATCCCTTTCGCCGTTAGCGGTTCAATGCTCGATAACATCACCATGCAGGCTGAAAGCGGCGGTCGGCGCTATGGTGCTGGCGGTGGCCTGCTTCGCTCGCCTGCCGGTGCGATGGGTGAAATGCAGGTGATGCCTGCGACTGCCCGCGATCCCGGCTTCGGCATCAAGCCTTGGAATGGCTCTTCGCCCGATGATCTGGCCCGCGTAGGCCGCGATTATCGCCGCGTCATGCAACGTCGATACAATGGCGATCCGGTGAAGATGTGGGCGGCATATAACTGGGGTCCGGGCGCGCTCGACAATGCCATTCGCCGCTATGGTGATCGCTGGCTGGATTATGCGCCTGCCGAAACTCGAAACTACGTCAATCGCAATCTGCGTGCACTGAGGGGCAACTGATGGCCAATCCTTTCGACAAGTTTGATAAGCCTTCGCAGGGCGCGGTATTCCAGACGAACCCGAACGCTGATGCGGAACAGGCACGCGAGGATGAGCGCCTGCGCAATGAAGCCGAACGCCTGCGTATCCAGCAGCAGGCCGCCGCCCGTGCCGATGCAAACGACGCGGAGAAGCGCGAGGAAAAGGTGGCGGAGCAGGCGCAGCGGGAACGCATGCAGGCATCGGCGATCGCTGACTCCCTCTACCAGATGCGCAATGTCGTGCAGGCAGCGAGGGAAGCGAAGGAGATGGGCGCCTCCGGTTCCGGAATCGGTTCATGGGAGGGTACGCAGGGCTTCCGCGACGGCACCATGCTGAGCATACTCGGGGCGAACACTTCATCCAATGACATGCAGGGTTTGCTCGACACGATAGGCTCGAATACGGCATTCGATCGCTTGCAGAAAATGCGCAACGAAAGCCCGACCGGCGGTGCGCTTGGCGCTGTGTCGGAAGTGGAGCTTCGTCTGCTAAAGAGCAGCATTGCTTCTCTCTCGCAGACGCAGAGTGAAAAGCAGTTCACGGCGAACATGGACAAGATTATTGCGGCCTATACGCGGATCGCCGGAAAGTTGCAGTCTGCCGATGCCTACTATCGTGAAAACGGGTCGATGGATGGCTTTGTGCCGCCAGACGAAGACGAACTGGCGAAGTTCTCCTTCGATGGTGGGGCTGAGCCGACGGCTGCCGGTGCGGGTGCAACGCAAACCAGCCTGGAATTGCCGCAGGAGTATCAGGACCGACACGCGGCCTATCTGCGCCAGAATTGGGGTAGCCTGACACCTGAGGGCTATGCGCAGTTCCGCGCGGGGCTGGATAACGACTTTCCCGAATACGGCTCGCCGAACCTTGAGGCATACCGTGATATCGTACCCGCACTCAACCAGATGGCAGCGGACGGCAAGGCCCCTGAGGCGGCGGGACAGGTCCCTCCTGCGGTGCGCGACCTTTCGGGATTGGATCAATTCCGTAATGATGTAATTTCCAATCCGTGGGGCACGGCAGCAGCTTCGACGGCCAATGCTATCGGGTTTGGCATTCCAGACGCCGTAACTGGTAATCGGTTGCAGGCCGCAGCTGAGTTAAACCCCACCGCCAATTTCGTCGGCGACTTCGTTGGAGGCTCAATCGGTTCGGCACTTAGTGGTGTCGGTCTTGCAAAAATGGGCGCAGGCAGACTTGCTCCACTTCTTGGCGATGTTGGGTACGGCACAGTTTATGGCGCCACAAGCGATGACGATATCATCACTGGCGCTCTGGCTGGTGGGCTTGGTGCATTCGCAGGCGATCAAGCGGGTAAATTCGTCGGGCGCGGTATCAATTACCTCCGCCTGCCTGAGACTAGTCTTTCCGAAGGCCAACGTGCCATTGCACAGACTGTGCGCGAAGCAGATAACCAGAACGAAGTTGCGGCAGCATTGACCCGCGCCGATGAACTCGGCGTCCCGATGACGCTGGCCGATGCATCGCCGGAACTCCAGAGCCTTGCGGGTTCTGCGGTGCGCTTCTCGCCCACCACGGCGGGCACGGCGCGTTCGGTTATGGCGCAGCGCAATCAGGGGCAGCTTGACCGACTGACCGAGGCTGTTGCGCGCGATCTTGGTCCAGTGGAGAATATACCTCAGCGCAGTGCCGATTTGCTGGCGCAGGCGCGGACGAATGCCGGGCCGCTTTACGATCAGGCTTACGCTGCGCCGGGCGCGGATATGGTTGACCTGACGGACCTTGCCGACCGCCCTACGTTTGAAAAGGCCTTGCGTGAGGCTTACAACGAAGTTCTTGACGAAGGGCTTGATCCTTCAGCGGCGGGCATCGTGCAGCAGGGCGATAGCATAATGATTGCTTCGCCTTCGTGGCAGTCGCTCGACTATGCAAAACGAGGCCTGGATAACATCATCGAACGGGGCATTCGCCAAGGCGATATGCCCGAAGTTCGCCGCGCGCAGTCCATGAAAAATACCCTCCTTCAGCGCATGGACGAAGTGAACCCGGCTTACGCTGAGGCCCGCCGTGCCTATGCTGGGCCTGCGCAGGAAAGAGCCTTTCTTGAGCAAGGACAGCAGGCCATCCGCACTCGCCCAGACGAACTTAGCGTCCTCTTGGCCGATCTTACTCCGGAACAGCGTCAGCAGATGCAGCTCGGGTTCCAGTCTGAAATCATGGGGCAGGCAGGCAACCTCCGGAGCAACAGCAATCCGTGGGCACAGATCAATACTCCGAATGCGGAGGGTCGCATGAACGTCCTTTACGACGGTGTCGAGGATGCAGATGTCGCCAGACTGCTGGACCAGAGAGACCTTGAATTGCAACTGGCGGGAAGCGCAAACCGACTGATCGGCAACAGCGCCACTGCCGAGCGTGAAATCGCAGACGAGTTCTTTAAGCAGCGTGGCGGCGTGGGTGGCGATGTGGCGATGGGGATCGTCGAAACAGGTGCGCTGGGTGGCCCATGGCTTACTGTCGGCAAGGGCATTGCTGATCGCGCGTTCAAGGAAAAGCGCGAGGCCGCCGCTGCTGCTGCTAATCGTCGCCTTGCTGATGAACTTGGGCCGCTTTTACTCGATCAGACGCCGAAGGTCAGTGCCGACGCGCTTTCCGAGATGATGGCGGCAGATTCCGCATATACCGACGAAGTCGCACGCTTGCTCAGTCAAGGTGAAAGCTGGGGTCGGCGTATAGGAACCGGCCTCACGACGGCAGTTGCCGACCGATGGGTCTACTGAAACAGGCTGAATATCCCCAAGATCACGCCGAGCGTTGCAATCATGCCAATTCCGACTTTCCACTCTTGTTGGTCAAGAGCGGCCTTATATCCAGCCATGAAGGCCCGTCGCCTTTCATTGTCTCGGTAGCGTTTGGCAGACAGTGCTTGGGCCTTGCGGGCGGCGCGGCGAGTAAGAAACTTCTCGGTTTCCCCTTCCTTAAATCTCGCGCGCTGGATATCACGCTCAATCTGCTCGATGCTCGGCTCTGGCATGCACCTATTGCTACCACGCACCGGATGTTGTAACAAGCGAAAGTGAAATCGCGCCGCTGAACTCCTTCAGGCGCTTGTGTCCCCACGCAAGCGGAGTTCGGCCCATTCCTCGCAATTCATCCGGCGATTACTCCCTGCCAGCAGGCTCGCTCGTTAATACGGGCGATACACTGCTGGTCA